>Ga0213866_10002816_pt1 | contig 12087 bp, 10 predicted proteins | sample PICome_11_FD_160079 | JGI IMG/M metagenome (GOLD analysis project Ga0213866, IMG submission 160079) | Coastal seawater microbial communities near Pivers Island, North Carolina, United States - PICO284 | ecosystem: Environmental > Aquatic > Marine > Coastal | place: USA: North Carolina... | reverse complement strand
CTGGAGGACCAAACTATCCAAATATGTAATAAATAATATGAAGTTGTTTGAACAAAAGATTTTATATATAGCTTTTGTAATATTATTTGTTAGCTCATGCCAAACTAATCAAAATGAAATTATAGAGACTGAAGTTAATGAAATAAGCATTAGCGAAAATGAATTATTCGAAGAATATCTTGCTGATCAGTGGGATAAAGATCTTGAGGACAGGCCAATATTTGCTTCACTCTTAGGTGATAAAAGATTTAATCAAGACATTACACCTAATAACTTAGAATACTACCAAAAAAGAATTTCTAAACTTCAAGAGAGAAAACAAGAATTAAATGCTTTTAATTTCAGTGAATTAAATTCTGAGAATAAATTAAATTACAAACTTTTAAACCTTAACCTTGATAATTCATTAGAAGCATCACGCTATCCCTCTTATTATATGTCGCTAAATCAAAGAGGTGGAGTTCAAAGTTATTATGAAACAGGAGATAGGCTTGTATACTCATCTAAGACTGATTATGAAGATTGGTTGATTCGACTATCTAAATATTCAGATAATATAAATAATACAACTAATAATCTAAAAGAAGGATTAGCTAAGGGGTATACTCAGCCAAAACTTGTAACCGAACAAGTTATCACTCAAATAGATAATTTATTAAGTAATGATCTAGATAGCCATCCATATTTAAAAATATTTTTATCAGCGAATGATGAATATTTTATGAATGATGAAAAAAATCAACTTATACAAGATGCCAAAGAATTAATCATCAATAAAATAATCCCTGCATATCAGGAGCTTAATATTTTTTTAAAAAACGATTATTTACCTAAATCTAGAGATTCAATTGGTTTAGATGGTGTTCCAAATGGTAAAGAATGGTATGAATATGTTGCTAGGTATCACACAACTACAGATCTTACACCAGATGAAATTCATGCTATTGGTTTAAGTGAAGTAAAAAGAATTAGATCTGAAATGGAGCAAATAATTAAAGATTTAGAATGGGAAGGAGATTTTAAATCCTTTTTAAATTATCTGAGAACTAGTCCAAGATTTTATTACGATAATGGAGAAGATTTATTAAATGCTTATTTAATAATGGCTAAAAAAATTGATCCTCTTCTTCCAAAGATTTTTAAAGTTTTTCCCAGGGCACCTTATGGAGTAATACCTATCCCAGAAGAGTCAGCTCCATTTACAACAACTGCATATTACAATGGACCAGCTAAAGGCAGACCTGGATATTTTTATGCAAATCTTTATAAGCCTGAATCACGACCTAAATATGAAATACCGGTTTTAACTGTACATGAGGCAGTTCCTGGTCATCATTTTCAAATATCTTTAGCCCAAGAGTTAGAAAATGTTCCAACTTTCAGAAAATATTTAAGTTTTACTGCTTTTGTAGAAGGTTGGGGTTTGTATAGTGAAGAACTGGGTGAATTTATGGGAATCTATGATGATCCGTATGATAAATTTGGGCAGCTAACATATGATATGTGGAGAGCTATAAGGTTAGTTGTTGATACTGGAATGCATTATAAGGGATGGTCTAGAGACGATGCGATTAATCTCTTTATAGAAAATACAGCCAAATCTAAATTAGATATTGAAAATGAAGTTGATAGATATATTGCATGGCCTGGACAAGCTTTGGCATATAAAATTGGACAATTAAAAATATTAGAATTAAGAAATAAAGCAGAACAAGTATTAGGTGATAAGTATGATATTAAAGATTTTCATCATGAAGTTCTTAGGAGAGGTTCGGTTCCTTTAGATATACTTGAAAGCTATATTAATGATTGGATATCTGAGACTTTGAATTCTTAGAATTTCTGCATCTTTCACTGCAATATTTAACATTATCCCAGTTTCTTTCCCACTTTTTGCGCCATGTATATGACTTATTGCATACAATGCAAATTTTTGTTTCTAATTTAAGCTTCTTATGCAATTTTACCTACCGGATAACTTTTATTACCGCTGTTTATATATAGAATGTCATCAACTATATTGTTCTTTTCTAATGCTAAATTAATTAAATTATAATACGTTGATCTATTAAAAAATCCTTTAATATTATCTCTTACATGAACTAAAGGAATTAAGGTGTCCTCAAAGTTGATAAGTTTAATTGTATTAACTTCATTTATTAAAAAAGAGTATTCAAAGTTTGTAACTAACTCAAGATATTCATCTTTAAAATTAAAATCTGTAATAACATAGGGAGCTATCGCGGTTTTCACAGGCACCTTTTCATGAGGAGTAACCAAATAATATGAATCATAGTCTTTTCTTAAAACAGTTGAGAAGAGCTTAGTTAGCCTATAATTTTTAATTGGAGAGTTGTTATAAAACCACTCGCCCTCTCTATCTATGAAAAATTCCTGGCCTTCACACAAATCTGGATTCCATTTATGAACTGGTGGGAATGTATTGCCAGTTGATTTAATGTTATTGGCAATTTTAGAAATACTCATAAATAGATTTTATAAAAATGAATAAACCAATTAAACATAAAATTGCTGACAAAAAATAATTAATTAATTTATTTTTGTGGATATTTATTGTTTTTGATGCAGTAAGTAAAAAAGATAGCAACATAAACCATAATGCAGAAGTAATTGAAAAATAAATTGGATAAAGATAAAAAAATATACCCTGAATTGAGTCTATTAGGATAGTAAATAATGAAACAAAAAATATAAAGGCTTTAACATTAAATATATTTGTGATTAAGCCAGAGAAAAAGCTCCCATAAATTGATGAACTATTTTGTGAATTGTTTTGATTATATTCAGTTACAGAATCAGATCTAAGCATTGATATGCCTAAATAAAATATATAAGAACTACCTATTATGCTTATAGAAAATTTGTATAGGTCATTTTCTAAAATAAAAAGAGAAATACCATTTATAGCAAGAAAACAATGAACGTATATCCCAACTCCTATACCTATGGATGTAAAAATTCCAGCATTTCTTCCATATAAAGATACTTGTCTTATAGTTACAGCAGTGTCTGGTCCTGGACTTGTTAAAGCAATTAAGTGTGCAATAGATGACCAAATAAACATATTAAAAAATAATATTTGGTTCAATTTCTAATTTGATATTAAATGTCTTATAAACTAAATCTTGAATCTCAGAAGCATAATTTAATACATCATCTTGTGTTGCTTGACCGTTAGTTATTAATACTAATGAATGGTTTTCAAATAGAGATACATTTTTATGTGTAGAAATTTTATTTTTTATTAATTCTATTAATCTTGCTGCTCCAACTTTCACACGGATTTGATCATAATTCCATATTATTAATTCTTCTTTTGAATGACTAGTAAAATTGATTGAATCTATTCTAACTATAGGATTTTTAAAAAAACTACCAACATTATTAACAATATTAGGATTTGGTAACGCTTTTGATCTAATTTTAGAAATAATATTTGCGACATCTCTAGTTGAATTAGCATTGATATCATTTTCTTTAATATAATCTCTAATCGTTTGATAATTGATTGATATATTACTCACCTTATTAGTAATGAAATTTATATTGTATATAAGGCGTTTTGAGTTTTTTAATGAAGAATTTCTATATACAAAATCACATTCTGAATTTGTTAAATTAATTTTTTTAAATTCTGTTAAACAGTAACAATCAATACTTTTTATTAATGATGATACTTCTGCTCCATAAGCTCCTATATTTTGGATTGGAGATGCTCCAACACTTCCAGGTATATCTATTAAATTCTCAAATCCATTAATATTTTTTGATATACAAAAATTAACTAGAGCATTCCAATTATGGGCAGCTCCAACTTTTAATATGTTATTTGCTTTATCTTCGATAAGGGTATCAAAATTAGCTCTGATAATAATGCCGTCATAATAATTAGGTAATACCAAGTTTGTTCCTTCACCAACAATATAAATCTTTTCATTATTATTAGATAAAAAATCTTTAAGTTCATCAAAGTCATTTTCACTATCAAGTGTTAGTAGGTATTTGCATTTTGAACTTATGCCAAGGGAATTATTTATTGATGAATTTTTTTCAACAATCATTATATTTTTAGATATTCTTCAGCTCTTATAACATCTTCTTGTGTATCAATTCCTGGAGGAACCTCTCCTTTATATTGAGACATATATATTGAAAGATTGTTATCTAGGAATCTGAGTTGTTCAAGCTTATGCTCTAATTCGTTCGGTGTTGGTTCTAGATTAATTATTTTAGATAATGTTTTATATGTATAACCATATATTCCAATGTGCCTCATAACACTATCATCTAGTTCTTTGCTAAGATTTCTTTCAAAGGTTTCAGCATAGCCTCTGGTATTGATAATGACTTTTACACAATTTTTATTTGAAACATCTTCATCATTATAAATTGGATGAGAAGCTGATATCACATCACAGTCTTTATTTTTAAAGTCATCAATCAATCTGGAGATTAAATCATGAGGCATAAATGGCTCATCACCTTGAAGGTTAATTACTAGATCATCATCATTTATGTTTAGCTTTGTTGCAGCTTCAAAAACTCTATCAGTACCAGAAATATGTTTTGGGTTAGTCATTACAACATTTTTTGTAAATTTTAATACATGTTTAAATATTTCATTTGAGTCTGTAGCTACGTATGTATCTAATTTTAATGAATTTACGTTTGTATAAACTCTCTCTATTAATGAGATTCCGGAAATATTAATAAGTGGTTTTTTTGGAAGCCTAGTAGAGCCAATTCTTGATGGTATAAGAATAAATGTTCTTTTATTCATATTTACTTTAAAGACTTTAGCTTTAAATCAAGTTCTGTGATGAACTTTTCAGATACATCAGCCTCAATTGTTAAATACCAAATTTTATTATTATCAAAACTTACACATTTTGATGCATCTTTTTCAGTCATAATTATTGGTAAATGATCAAGAAAAGTTAAATCTTCCTTATCAAAGTTATGATGGTCTGGAAATGAATTCCTAGTAATATCAAAACCTAGTCTTGCTAATAAATCAAAGAATCTACCAGGATTACCCAACCCTGCTACCGCATGAACTTGTTTGTGCATAGGCCAGTCTTTAATTAAATAGGATTTTCCTGTTTTTAAATGTATGAATTTAGACGGACTAATATTCATAAGATATTCATTATCCTTTGTAGGGCCACTATTATTAACAACAAAATCAACACTTTTTAATCTAGATTTTGATTCTCTTAAAGGACCAGCTGGAAAAGTAAGATTATTACCAAATCTTCTTTTGCCATCTATAACAACTATTTCTATATCCCTATTCATATTGTAATGCTGAAGTCCATCATCGGAGATAATGACATCACAATTATGGTTATTTTCTAAAGTTTTTACTGCTCTAACTCTATTTTTATCAATGTAAAAAGGTAAATTTAACTTAGCTAATATTTGTGCTTCATCACCTGTTTGCTTTACAGAAGTTTGGTTGGTAACTTTTAATGTTTCTCTATATTTGCCTCCATAACCTCTACTGACTAAACCTGGTTTATATCCTAACTTGATTAATTCTTGAGCAATATAAGCTACTAGAGGTGTTTTTCCAGTTCCTCCAATCGTTAAATTACCAACAACAATAATTGGAATATCAGATTTATAGGATTGAAACTTATCTTGAATATATTTTCTTCTTCTTCTTTTTGTAAGATATTTAAATAAAAATGAAAATGGTGTTAGAAGATATAACCATAAACTTTTTTTATACCAACTATCAACAACAAAGCTTGCATTATCCTCTTCATCATATTCTGGTACATAAATTTGTTTTGATTCAGATATTTTGACCTTTTCAGTCACAGATTCTTCAAATTTATTTTGATATAAAGATTGATATATCCCTTTATTTGAAAGTAATTCTTTATGCGTACCTGTCTCAGATAAAATACCATTATCTAAAACAAGAATTCTAGATGCATTTTCAATTGTTGATAATCTATGCGCAATTACAATAGTCGTTCTATTTGTAATAAGTTTTTCAAGAGCTTCTTGAACAATTAATTCAGATTCAGTATCTAAGGATGATGTAGCTTCATCTAAAATAATTATAGGAGAATCCTTATAAAATGCTCTAGCAATAGCAAGCCTCTGTCGCTGACCTCCAGATAATAGCACCCCATCATCTCCAATTTCAGATTCAAAGCCCTCTGGCAATTGTTCAATAAAATCAATGCAGCCTGCTTGCTTAGCAGATTCAATTAACTTTTGAGAATCAATAATATCGTCACCATAAGCAATATTCTTAGCAATAGTATCGTTAAATAAGGATGGTGATTGATTTACGATTGATATAGAAGATCTTAAATGTTTGAGAGAGTAATCATTAACTGATATGCCATCAATTAATACCTCACCTTTAGAATGATTGTAAAAACGAGGAATTAGATTGGCTATTGTAGATTTACCAGAACCAGATTTACCAACAATAGCAACTGTTTCATTTCTATCGATTTTAAAAGATACATCATCAATTATTAAACCACCAGTATCATATGAAAATGAGACATTCTTAAATTCAATATTACCAAGAATCTGTGATTCTATATTTCCAGAATTATCTTCATTTTGTTGATCTAATTGATCAAATATCTCATTAGCTGCCGCCAATCCTTTTTGAATAATAATATTAATATTTGATAATTGACGAATTGGTTTAGCCATTAATCCGGATGCAGTAAAAAATGCTACAAAAGTTTCAGCATCAAGAGCAATACCCAGTTGAGAACCAAGTGCAAAAAATGCAACTAACGATAATGATATTGATACTAATATCTGAATTATAGGTGTAGCTAAATTTCCAGTCGCTTCAAGTTTTAAATTTTGATTTTTATTTGATGCATTTGCCTCTAAAAATCTTCTGTTTTCATATTCTTCTGCATTAAAGCTTTTAATCTCTACGTGTCCATCAACTGCCTCTGATGCTATATGAGTTACATCACCCATAGCTGTTTGTATCTTTGTTGCTAATTTTTTTAACCTTTTACCAGCAACATAAACTATCAATGCAATCAAAGGAGCAGTAATAATTAATAGAAGTGTTAACTTGAAATTTAAAAACATTAAATATGCGAATAAACCCACAAGTAAAAAACCTTCTCTAACAATTGTTTTAACCGCATCTGACGCCGCTGTTGAAACCTGAGTTGTGGTAAAAGTAATTCGATTTATCAACTGTCCTGATTGATTTGCATCAAAATATGATTTTGGTAAGTCATGAAGCTTTTGGAATAATTCAGCTCTTAAATCATGAACAATTCCAAATCCTACCCTGGACATAAAGTAGTTACCTATAAAAAATCCTAGACCACGAATTATTGCAATAAAAATTAAAGACATTGCTAAAATAGTATTTAAACTATCATCATCTGAATTTATATAGGTAATGATTCTTCTTATCCACTCTACAGCTGCAATATCTGCTAATGCAAAACTTATAAAACCTAGAACACTAATGATAAATGACCATCTGTACCTATAGGTATAACTTAGAATACGTCTCAAGCTGCCAGTTTTCATTTTTCTATAGTTCTTATTTGAACTTCATTGAATCCATATTTATTAAGGATATCCATTATACCTACTATCCATACATGAAGAGAGGTAGCTTCTGCACTTAATACTATTGAGTATGAATTATTGTTTAAATTAAAAATTGCCTGATCAATTTCATCCATATTATTGATATTATAAATTTGTCCATTTATATAAACATTTCCACTAGAAGTTACTGATATCTCATTATTAATTTCGACAATGTTATATTCAAAAGATTCAGTTTTAGGAAGATCTAATGATAAAAATTGTGAATCTCCTACCTTAGATGTAACAACAAAAAAAATTACTAATAAAAATACAATATCTATTAAAGGTGTTATTTCTATTGAAAAAGCAGATTTTTCTTGATTGATAAATTTCATTTATTTATGACATCGATAAATCTAGATACCTCAATTTGAAGTGAAATTAATAGAAATGACACTTTTTGTTCAAAGTATTTATGTAATACAAGGCCTGGAACTGCAATAAATAATCCAAAAGCAGTTGTTATTAGTGCTTGAGAGATGCCTGCAGCCAGAGCATCTGGATCTGCACCTGTGGCTTCACTTAAGCCAGTAAATGCTGTAATCATACCTATAACAGTTCCTAGTAGTCCTAATAATGGACTTATAGTTGCAATAGTTCCAAGCATATTTAAATTTCTTTCTAACAAATATTTAACTTCAACAGCCTTTTCTTCAATTTTTGATTCTAAATTTTCTCTTGGAAGATCTTTATATTTAATACAAGATATAAGCAAAAACCCAAGTGAAGATAGTTGTGCAATTTCTTCAGCCTGTTTTGTGTTTATTAAGTCTTTATTAAATAGGTTTACTATTTGATTAGTTAACCCATTTGGTGAGACAAGCCTGATTTGCAAGAACCACAAACGTTCAATTGAAATTGTGATAATTAAAACGCTGCATGCAAGCAAGGGCCACATAAAAGGACCACCTGCAATTATAAATTCCTTCATCTATACCTCAGTAAGATTCATATCTTGAATTTGATAAATTTTATCAAAGTTTCTTATGAAGTTACTATCATGAGTGGCAGTAATTAAAGCAATATTATATTTACGGGAAATATCCAATAGTAACTTTTGAATAATAGCTGCGTTTTCTTCATCTAAGTTACCGGTTGGCTCATCCAAAAAAATAAAATTAGGTTTATTAGTCAACGCTCTAGCAATGGCTACTCTTTGTTTTTCACCACCTGATAATCTCCAAGGATGATGATTTAATCGATGGGAAAGACCAACCTCATCAATAATTTTTGAAACTTCTAATTTATTTATTGATTTATTTAAAATTTCAAGAGGAATTAGAATATTCTCTAGTACTGTTAAATCTTCCAATAAATGATGGAACTGATATACAAAACCAAAATTATTTAATCTTAAAGAACTTAAGTCGGTATTATTTAAAGATCTAATTGATGTGTCATCATATTTAATTGATCCAGAAGATGGTGTATCTAAAGATGCCAGTATTTGAAGAAGCGTTGATTTACCAGCACCTGATTTACCAGAAAGAGCAACCAAGTCACCTCTTTTGATAGAAAGATTTATTTTATTTAAAACTTTAATTTCAACACCATCAATAAAAAAAGATTTACTTAAATTATTTGATTCTATTTTATTCATGTCTAAGGATTTCAATTGGATTTAACTTTATTACTCTTAAGGCTGGTATTAGGGAAGAAATAACACTAAAGATAAAAGAAAGTGAACAAATTAACAATATCTGACGATAGTCAACATGGTATGGAAAATAGTTTATAAAATAGGCCTCTAAAAGGTTCCTTTGAAGTAATGATTCAAGCAAAGATATAAGATTATTTAAATTAAATGTTATTAATAACCCTATCAATAATCCAAAAATTAAACCTATCATGCTAACCATCAATCCTTGAAAGAAAAATATCATAACAAGTTGATTATTATTAGCACCAATTGTCTTGAGAATACCAACCTCTCTTTCTTTAGATTTAACTGTCATAACTATTGTTGAAAGAACAAGAATTGAGGCTACACCTACAATTAAAAATAACATCAAACCAATTAGAAGTTTTTCAAATTGAATAGCCTCAAACAAAGTTCCGTGTGTTTCTTTCCAAGAAGATGAAATAAGACCAGTATTTTCTGGTATTGATTCATAGGCAATTTTATCTGCAACAAATAAATCAGAAGTCTTAATCCTAATAGATAAAGTTTCATTTTGTAATGATTTAAATTTTTGAGCTAAGTCATGTGAAATTAAAGCTAAAGATTGATCAATTTCAGCTCTTAACTCAAATATACCAACTACTTCTAACATTACAGATTTTGGATATGATCCAATGATTGAAGATTTAATATCAGAGGTCGTAATATTTATAATATCTCCAACAAATATACCCAAATAAGATGCTAACCATGATCCAATTATTATTGAATTATCTTTATATAAATCATTTAAAGAACCATAGATCATATAATTAGGTAAAATTGAAATATTGCTCTCAGCGTCTATATCTATTCCATTTATTGAGATTCCTTTACTAATTGATTCATGGGTAGCTAGGGCTTGAAAAGATATATAAGGAACTGCCTCAAGAACATTTTTATTCTTCTTAATATCTTTTATTAAAGATTCATAATTATCTATCGGTTCATCGGAATATATAACAGCATGTGGAACTACTCCTAATATTCTATTTTGCAATTCTTTTTCAAAACCATTCATAACTGACATCACAATAATTAAACTTGCAACACCAATTGAAAGGCCTGTAACAGCTAAAAAAGAGGTAAAAGAAAAGATACCGCCTTTATTAGATCTAAAATATTTAAAAGCTAATTTAATGGGTAACTTAAACACAAGACTTTTACTTTAATAAGCCTTTAAGTAACTTTTCTATACTTTTTGTATATGGAGGTCTAATGCCCTCAAATAATTTATCAAATTTGAATCCAACGTCTTTGTAAAATGATCTTGGGTTTGAGAAATTTTTAAAACCATCAAATGATTGATATCTCCCCATACCTGATGGACCAACACCGCCAAATGGTAAGTCTTTTTGCTGAATGTGACCGACAACGTTATTTATCGTAACACCACCAGATGAGGTATTAGACATGATTGTATTCTCTTCTTTAGTATCATTTCCAAAATAATATAATCCCAATGGTCTATCTTTTGAATTAATTGTAGAAAGAGCATCATTTACATTTTCATATTCAAGAACAGGTAACACAGGTCCAAATATCTCTTCGTTCATTATTTTCATATCATCAGAGGTATTAGTTACTATTGTTGGTGGTATTTTAAAGAATTCTTGTTGAGAAAAATCTTCATTTGATGGATTGATTTGATTAATATCAGCACCCTTATCTCTTGCGTCTTCAATAAGAGAATTGATTCTATCAAAATGTCTTTGATTTATTATGGATGAATAATCGTCATTATCTTTCATACTTGGGTAATATTCATTTATTACATTTTCAACTTCACTAATAAACTCATCTTTCTTTTCTTTATGAACAATTACATAATCAGGAGCTAAACATATTTGACCTGCATTGAGTGTTTTACCAAACATAATTCTCTTAGCTGACACTTTTATATCAGCAGAGTTTCCGATAATAACTGGTGATTTACCACCTAATTCTAGTGTGACTGGAACAAGATTCTGCGATGCAGATTTCATTACTTGCTTACCTATAGAACCTGAACCTGTATATAGAAGATGGTCAAAGTGAAGTTTAGTAAAAGCTTCACCAATTTCTGGTCCACCTAAAAAAGTTGCAAATTCATTTTCATCATATGCTTTGTCGCAAAGATCTTTTATCAATGAAGCAGTTATTGGCGTTAATTCACTTGGTTTATGCATAACTTGATTGCCAGCAGCAAATATTGCAGCTAATGGTTTAAATGACAGGTTAACAGGAAAATTCCATGGAGATATCATACCTACCGTGCCCATAGGCTCATATTTAACATAAGACTTGGCACCGAATAAACCAAATGGAAAATTAGATGAACGTTTATCAATCTTAGTCCATTTTCTAATATTTTTAATTGCATTATTAATGTCGGGGATTATTCCATAAGCATCAGATAATAAAGATATGTTATTTGATCTATTGCCATAATCTTCATTTAAAGCATCAACAAAATCGTATCTATTATTCATAATTAGACTCTTTAGACGATTAAGTCTATCAATTCTTAATTCAATAGATGGTGAACCTTCCTCTATGAAAAAATTTTTTTGAGACTCTAAGACTCTCTGCATTTCATTGAAATTATTATTCATAATTAATCTACCCCTTTATTGTTTATAACTTTAATTTATCTGTTATCTCCGAGATTGGCTATATCTATTAATGACTCTGCCCACATATCAGAAAAATTTAAAGAAGGAACATAATCTAAAATCTCTCCTCCTGCATCGATAAATAATTCTTGATATTCATCACCAATCTCTATTATTGTCTCCAAACAATCAGCAGTAAAAGCT
>Ga0213866_10002814_pt1 | contig 12088 bp, 14 predicted proteins | sample PICome_11_FD_160079 | JGI IMG/M metagenome (GOLD analysis project Ga0213866, IMG submission 160079) | Coastal seawater microbial communities near Pivers Island, North Carolina, United States - PICO284 | ecosystem: Environmental > Aquatic > Marine > Coastal | place: USA: North Carolina... | reverse complement strand
GCTGCTATATTAATAAATGAAGTAAAGGAAAATAAAGCAGCTAGAAAAACAGACGGAAGAAAAAGTAGAACCATAAAAGGTATTCCAAAATTGATAGATGCGAATAAAGCGGGTGGTCCGGATAGTCATAAATGTTCTTTGATATTATGTGAAGGGGATTCAGCAAAGGCGGGTGTAATGTCAGGTCTATCAAAAAAAGATAGAGATTGGTATGGTATATTTCCATTGAAAGGTAAGTTGTTAAATACGCTAGATGCTAGTCAAACAAAAATAAATAATAATGCTGAAATAGCTAATATAAAAAAGATAATGGGTTTACAATCAGGTAAAACATATAAAAGTAAAAAAGATATGGAAACTAGTTTGAGATATGGTAAAATTTTAATAATGACCGACCAAGATTTAGATGGTTCTCATATTAAAGCATTATGTTTAAACTTCTTCAACTCACAATGGAGAGAATTATTTGAAATGGAAGGATTTATTGGATATATGAATACACCAATTATAAAAGCGACCAAAGGTTCTACAGTGAAACAGTTTTATAATGAAAATGCTTATCACGAATGGAAGAAACAACATAATAATGGGAAAGGATGGAAGATAAAATATTATAAAGGTCTAGGAACAAGCACAGCAAATGAATTTAAAGAGTATATGTCTAATAAGAAAGTAATATCAGTTAATTGTCAAGATGAAGAAGATTTAGATTCAATTGATAAAGTATTTAATAAAGCAAGAGCAGATGATAGGAAAGAATGGTTGGGTAAATATGATAAAGATAGGAGATTAGATACGACGAAGAATACTGTATTGGTAAAAGAATTTATTGATGGAGAGATGATACATTTTTCAAAATATGATTGTGAAAGGTCTATCGCAAATTTAATAGATGGATTTAAAACAAGTCAACGTAAGATTATTTACACGTGCTTTAAGAGAAAGTTAACAAAAGAAGTAAAAGTGGCTCAATTGTCAGGTTCTGTATCAGAGATTTCAGAATATCATCACGGTGAAATGTCTTTAGTAGGAGCAATTATAAAACTAGCACAAGAATATGTTGGTTCAAATAATGTGAACCCATTATATCCAGGAGGTCAATTTGGAACGAGATTGGAAGGAGGGAGTGATGCTGCTAGTCCAAGATATATCAGGACGATGTTAAATAAAATAACAAGATGTATATTCCAAGAAGCAGATGACAAGGTATTAAATTATTTAGATGAAGATGGTATTTTAGTTGAACCAGATTATTATTTACCGATTGTACCAATGATATTGATAAATGGAGGGAAAGGTATTGGAACAGGATTTAGTTATGAAGTATTACAATATAATTTACTAACAGTATGTAATTATCTAAAAAATAGATTAAATGGTGTAAAGCAACAAGTAGATTGGACACCATATTATGAGAATTTTAAAGGGTCAATTCAAAAAATGGATAATGATAAATTCATGATAAAAGGTAAGTATCAAACATTAAGCCATGATACTATAAAAATTACAGAATTGCCGATCGGTTTATGGACTACTCAGTTTAAAGAACATTTGGAATATCTAATGGATGATAAAACACCAAATGGTAAGAAGAAAAAGCCATTGATAAAATCATTTAAAGATGATTGTACCGATTCATTAATAGATTTTACAATAAGATTTCAACCAGGACAACTTTCAAATTTAGCTACTAAGAAAGTAGATAAATATCAAAATATGTTGGAGAAAACATTGAAATTAACAACTACAAAAGGGACAACAAATATGTATCTATTTGATGAGAAACAACAATTGAAAAAGTATTCAACTGTAGATACAATTATAGATAGATATTATCCTGTAAGATTAGAAGGATATGAAAAAAGAAAGAAATATCAATTGAAAATATTAGAACGGAAAATGAATATATTGAATATGAAAGCTAGATTTATTAAAGAAGTAATGGATGGAACGATAGTTTTAGTAAAAAAGAAAAAGAAGGAAGTAATTGAAATATTAAAAAATAAGAATTATAAAATTATAGATGAAGATAATGATTATGGATATTTAAGAAGTTTGCCGATTGATAGCATGGAAGAAGAAAATTGGAAGAAATTATTAAAAGATTTGAAAGAATGCGAGAAAGCATATATAACATTGAAAAAGAAGACAATTCAAAAAATGTGGACTGAAGAATTAGAAGAATTAGAAGAAGAATTTAAGAAATATCAAAAAGAAAGAGAAAAAAGAGTTTATGGTGTTGAGAATAAGAAATCTAAAAGTAAAAAGACAAAGAAAAAACCAGTAAAATAAGCCATATAGAAAAAAAAATACATTTTTTCATCAGGAATTATATCTTTAGTCCAGTGTTTATTCATAATATGATAATAACGTCGATACATAATGTATAAATAAAACATTATGTATTTAACTAAAAAAATCCTTTAAAAAATAAAGTATTTGAATGATATGTAGATTTAGGTCTAGCATGATGAACTGCTAAAGTGCTGACATCTTTTTTGTATTTAATATAACCTTCAGCTTCACTTATAATTTGTGGAACAGCATATCCAATAACTAGGTCATTTAAAGATTGTATTTGTTGTGTGATATTAACCGGATTATTGGAAGAATATTGTAAAAATGTACTTCTCATAATAATTTTTAATGTATCTTCGTCCTGATTCCCAATAACAAATTGTGATTTAGAACCATGATAAACACCAGCTTTAATAGCATTCTGAATAATCTGAATATTTTCAGCAGAAAAAAATGCGTTAGATAGTTTCGTAGTTTCCCAATTTCCGTTCATAGCGTTTCTATATGGTGTTGATTGATTTACCAATGGTGGTTGGTCATATAATTGATATAAATTACCTGTATTAGGACCCATTATATTTATTCTACCATTACTCATTATATATTTATTAAATATAAAAAAAATCTTTATTTATTTTATATAAGATGGCGCAAAGTTTCCAATCGGGAGTTACCTATGCAGCAATTGTAATATTTATTATATTTATGGCTTTAGTGGCAATGATGATTATGAGAGCTAAAGCAGAACAAGTATTTCCTTCAAATGTTCCGCCCTGCCCTGATTATTTTGAAGTATTAGATGATGGGGCTTGTAAAAATGTCAAAGGTTTAGGAACAGGAGTATGTACTGATCCTGCGAATTTCAGTGCAAGAAAATATCAAGGTGTAGCAGGACGTAAAGAAAAATGTAAATGGGCCAAAGCTTGTGGTGTAGAATGGGATGGCATCACTAATGTAGCTGGATTATGTTAAATTAAATTATTATAAATTAAATAATAATTTAGTATAAAATGAATGAGTTAAATTACAAATTATTAGATGAATTACCAAGAGACTTAAAAATGGAAATTCAAAAATATTTGATGATAAACCAGATGTATTTAACTTGTAAAAAAAATTGGAAAAAATATATAAAATTAAGAGTATCATCGATTATAATGTCTGATTTAGGATTAATAAATTATAATACATTTAACACATATACACGATATTTAATAAGAAATAAATTACATTATCCATTCAAATATGTAGTAGTTGAATCTAAAATACATTTCAAATATTTCAAGAAATTTATATACAAAGGAAAAAAATGGGTGGATTATGGCATATTTTTAAAATGGTATTGTAGAAACCAAAATTCAGGAAAGTGTTTAAAAGAATTGTTAAGAATATACAATTGTTAATATATAAAAGATAATTAAGAATAATATAAAAATATGGAAGAACTTAATTTAAATGCTCTGTTAGATAGAGAAGAAATAGAAAAAGAATTTATAAATTCATTAACATATTTTGAAGCAAATAAAACAAATTTATTAACAAGAAGGGGTATTTATATATATGGCGCACCAGGTGTAGGGAAAACACATTTTGTTAAAGAGTGTTTAAAAAAATTAAATTATGATATAATAACATTTGATGCCGGTGATATAAGAAATAAATCAATTATAGAAACAATAACAAAACACAATATATCAGATAATAATATTATAAGTATGTTTGAAGGGCAAAAAAAGAAAATAGTAGTAGTAATGGATGAGATAGATGGTATGAATAGTGGGGATAAAGGAGGTATAAATTCATTAATAAAATTGATTCGCCCGAAGAAAACAAAAAAACAAAAAAAAGAACAAATAACAATGATTCCAATAATATGTATAGGAAATTATCATATTGATAAAAAAATAAAAGAAATGATGAAAATATGTAATACATTTGAAATAAAAAAACCAACTGCCGAAGAAATTAAAAAAATTATAAATTTATTAATGCCGACAATGGAACAAACATTATTAACGAATATAGTAAATTTTATTGAGGGAGATTTACGTAAATTGAAATCAACATATGAAATATATCAAAATCATCAATCAATATTGAAAAATAAAATCATACAAAATATGTTTCAAAAGAAAAATTATAATGAAGATACAAAAGAAATTACAAAGAAATTATTAAATAATTTTTATGAATTATCAGAACATTCACTAATTATGAATGAAACGGATAGAACAAGTGTTGCTCTATTGTTTCATGAAAATATTATAGATACATTTAAAGATAAAGATAAATATAAAATAATTGATTTTTATATAAATGTATTGAATAATATATGTTTTTCAGATTACATAGATAGAATAACATTTCAAAAACAAATATGGATTTTTAATGAAATGAGTTCATTAATAAAAACATTTTATAACAACTATCTATTTCATAAAAAATATAAAAAAGATAAAAAAATAGTATATAATCCAATAGAAGTTAGATTTACAAAGGTATTAACAAAATATTCAACTGAATATAATAATAGTTTATTTATTCAAAATCTATGTAAACAATTAAACATGGATAAGAAAGATTTATTTTCATATTTTATTTACTTAAAAAAGAAATATACATTAGAAGAAATAAATGAATTTTTTGATAATGAAAATTATGAAATAAACAAATTGGATATTGCTAGATTTTATAGGTTTATTGAATATATTACTTAAGCAGCATTCGCAAAAGCAGCAAAAGCGGAGGCAGTTCTTTCGCCATCATAATCTTTTACTTTTTTCCCATTATTTAACAACATAATACTTGGAAATCCTTGAATATCTAATTGCTGCATTGCTTTCGGGTTTTGGTCTTTTTCAACTTTATTAACAGTGATTCCAGGTTTTTTATATGTTTTTTGGAATTTGTCCCATTCTGGCATCATTTTTTTACAGTGTCCACAATCTTTCCAGTAAAACAAAGTAAATTCTTTACCTTTTCCGGTAAATCCTTCTTGTACGAATAATCCTTGTTCTGCTAATTTCCATTGAACCAAAAGAAATAAATGGTATAATCCATAAATAATAGCAACATAAATAACAAATTTTAATATTGATGGTTGCTTTTCAATAAGTTTTACGACGTTTTTTAACGTTTTTGCTAACATTATATTATACATTAACATAAAAATTTATAGCTTCTTTATTTTTTTTAATAAAATTTTGAACGGTTAATTTTGTTTCTCTTACAAATTGTGGATGTGGATTTTTTAATAATGTTCTTTTATCAAACGTATTATATTGATGAGCGAACACTAAAATAGTTTTAACAGGGTCTAATTGCACGAAAGGAATAGTATAATTTTTTAAAAAATGTTTTTCTTCGGCCATATCAGCATCATCTTCATAAGATGTTATATCTAATAATTTTCTCCTAAAAGCAAATGTTCCAGCTGTTGCATGTGTTGGTCCATATGGTCCAAATTGATATACCTTTTTAAGATCATTAAAATATATATAAACAATACTGCTTCCAGCACATAAAGCTTTTGGGTTATTTTGTAATTTTTTAACAGCATGAGAAATTCTATCATGAGGATAATAATCATCGTCATCCATGTAAACTAAAATTTCACCAGATGATTTTTCATGCATTAAATTTCTTTTTTTTCCTAATTTTATTTTTTCTTCATAACGATAATATTTAATATTCAAATTTGTTTCGGAATCTTTTGGTATTAAATCTTTAATACAATCATCACCATCATCAATAATAATCCATTCAAATTTATTTTTCGGATAATCTTGCTTTTCGACATTTTTTATCATTTGTGATATAAAAATACGTCTGTTATATGTTGGAGTACATAAACTTACAAATGGAAGTTCGCGGGTAATTGGCTTTTTTCTTTTTTTTCCCATTAAATTAAATCATAATTAATCTTTAATTAGTAATTATAATTTACTTATTTTTCCCTTTAGCTAATTTGGCTGCTTTTTTTGCTGCCATCATGGCTAATCTAGCTTGTGGATTTGTTTTAATTGCTGTTTTAACAGCCGTTTTAGCTAATGAACCTGCTAGTCCACCAGTGGCTGACCTAGATGGACGTTTAAAAGCAGGATTGTGTGTTTCACGTCCAGGACCAATATCGAAGTTGTCTTTTAAGAAACCAAATACACCAAATGGTCTTAAATACCAGAAAAAATTATGAAGCGCGTCTCTATATATATCTTTTATCGTTGGCTCTGAGCTTTTAGCAGAATATAATAATAAATTTAATTTAGATAATGGTGGTGGTGAAAAATTCCATACTTGTCCGTTTTTTCTAATAGGCATACTCCAAGGAATTACTTTTAATAAAGCAGAAAGAATAAAAAATACAGATAAGAAACCAGGTAAAAGAGCCCATTTCAAATGTTCTGTACCTTCATATTCTTTCTTTATCGAATACATACAAACAATACAAGCAATACTAAATATTGGTATATAAAATTTTTGTAATAAATGTTGTATCCAATCGGCATTGCCACTACTATGAATACTTGAAAATGGTCTAATTAATGTAAACCATAGTAAATATAAAGGCATTAACACCATATAAAATGGAAGACATAAAAAGAGATAAATTGGACCAAAGAATAATGTTTTCATATCGACCCAAGGGAAATTATCATATAAATGAGCGGTTTTCCAAAGTCCTTTAAAGGCAACAGCAATTGGTCCAATAGTTAAACCAATAATCAAAGTAGTAAAGAAAAGAAATGGTGTCCATATGTAAACATTTAAGAATTCTTGAGTATTAAACCACCAAGCATCCCAAGTATCAGCCTTTTCTTGTGCTACATATTTATTTGGAATATCATGAACTGAAAAATTTCTAACAACTTCAAATGATTTATCCGTCCAATCTCTTGCTTCAAGCCAACTGTTAATATTAAATCTACTAAAAATAGAAAGAACTGAATTTGGATAATCTTTATCATACCAGCTGTATGGAAAACCGTATCTTTTTTGTGACCATAGAGCTTCTTCGTATGCAAGATCATCCGGTCTAGCTCCTAATTTAGTATAAGGTGTCTTTGATCCATCTAAACTAGGGACCATTCTATCTTCTTTAAAACCTCTTAATAATGATAAGAAGGTTGCACTTGTATAAGTTACAAAACCAAAAGCAAAAAAACTTCCTATAAAAACAACAATTGGCATCCATGCACGTTGTTTTCCTTTAGGACTGCTCTTTTTAAAAGCCTTAGAACCTATAAAACCTTCTTGAGCTCCACCTTTTTTAATACTTTCTCTATCTGGTTTTTCTCCAGCTTTTTTCATTTCTTTACCAATAGGATCATTATCAGAAACAAATTCGTCTTTATTATTTATTTGTTGTTCTTTCATTTTTAAAAATTCTTTATGATCTTTTTCCAAATTAGGTTTTTCAGTATCATTTGACATATAATAAAAACAAATATTATAAAATTCAAAAAATAAAGTATTTTAGGAGCTAAATAAAAATAATTCTCATATATATATGGGACTTTTTTATGATTTGAAAGAAGGTATTTTAAATAATTGGAAAACAATAATGACAGTTTTAAGCACTATTTCAATATTATGGGTATTTTCTCACGCATTCGGAGATTTTAAACGATATTATACAGAAAATTATAATGTATCAGAAACATTTGAAGTAGGTTGCGATAAAGATTCAACCTTACCACATTTGCGACCTGATGCTCTTGGATAAACAAATTTAATCTTTGTTAAATATTAAATTTGTAACATATAAAATATTCATAAATATATATATATAATGAGTGATAGTATATTTAAAGCAATAAAAGATCAATTGATGATGGTATGGACGCAAGTATGGATATATATATGTATAATAAGTTTTTTCTTTGTAGCATATCATTTTGGTAAAGGATTAATAACATATTATCATATGGGTGAATTTCCAGAAACATTTGTTTCAAATAGAGAAAAAATATTTAACGATAATAAATTTCAACAAATTGTATTACCTAAAATGGATGATTATGATATAGAAATGGCTATTCCACCAGGTCAATTATTACACAGCACCGTTCAAGGTAATTGGGGATTTTCAACTGATGCTAATGGCGAAGGAGTATCTATAGGTGTATATAGAGACGGTTATTCAGCAGACGGTTCTATATTTAAAGGGAAGAGTGGAAAAAGATATAAAAGAATGTTAGAACAAGGACCTTATGTTATTAAATATGAATTTAGAAAAGGTGAAGATGGACACGATGTCAAAATATTCATAAACGAAAAAATGGTGCATAATTTACAAAATGAAGGTGTATCATCTGATAAACTTAAAGTATTAGGAACAAATTATGCCAATTACAATGATTTAACAACAACAAAAGCACGCGGAAGAAGAAAAATAGATTACATTAAATTTATACCAAAACAAGCAAAGACACAAGAAAATTTTACATCCACAAGACAATCTCAAAAAACAGAATATAATGCAAATAAAATTAAAACATACTTAGAAGAAATGAAAGAATTAACACCAGAGAATTTGGGAACAGGAAACATGAACTTAGCAGAACAACAAGAAGCTATTATTCAAGAGTTATTTAACTTCGAATGGAAAGGATATGATTATGGTGCTAGTTTTACTTTTTATTTAATGCATAAAGAAATAGCTGCTGGTATTCCTGCTGGTGAAATTATAGAAAATTATAAAAATGATATAACTAGAACCAAAGGAGACCCTTATTTCAATAAGAAAATGGATGGAAAACTAGCAAAACAAATAGCAAATGCTCTTGGATATGAAAAACCAAGACAACTAGAAAAAATGATGGAGAAAGCTATAGCAAAAATAAAATCTATAACATTTACAATTGAACCAGTTAATGTAGGACAAAGAAAAGAAAATAATTTCAAAAAAGTATCTGAAAAAGTTCCATATAAAATAGAACCTCAAAAAATGGGTAAAAGAGCAAATAAAAGAGTTCCACAAGCTGAAGTAGTAAATGCGAATACACAAAAAGACTTATTTTGCCCTAAGAATTGTGTAAAACCAAGTATGATTGATGGAAATTGTGATAAAGATATTATTCGTATGGTTGTAAGTGGTGAAGATAAATTTTACAGAAAATGTAGTTATAGATGTAAAGACCGTTTTGAAAAAGATTATGTTAATTATGACCAGAGTGGTCCAGGAATACCATATGACGTAAAAAGAGATGGATGTAGATATACACAAGCACATTGCGTTTCGAATTGTAATAAAGTATTAGTTGAAGTTGATGAACAGGGAAGAGATTTAAATGCTCTTGCTAATAATTATACTAGAACATCAGAAACAGAAAAATATATAAAATCTAGATTATTTGCTACAAAAGATACAACCGGTTTATTTGGAGCAAAAGATAATAGATTAGGTGGTTCAAAAACAGCGTATAGAACAGATTATAAACCACAAGATCCAAATCCAAGACAAGGGCCAATTAATTATGATGCTATTTGGGATTTCAGTGCTAAATAAGAATCCAATCACTAGGTAAATTCATTTTATAACAGACCCATAATGTATAAAAATTACAACCTTTTTTAGGTTGTACTTTTTTACCATCAATGACTTTATAAAATTGTATTTTTTTTGCAGGCATTATAATTTGAAAGTTTCCAAATCTATCTTTTACTTCCTTGAATGTTTTAGTATGTAAATATAAAGTTGGTAACAATAAACAAAATGGTTTATCAAGTTCGCATAATCTTTCTATTATTCTAGTTTTTATATTTTTCTGTCCTCTTGGTGTATAATAAGGTGGGTTACTACATACCCAATCTCCTTTATTTGACTTCCAGAAATCTTCACCATCGGCAATTACTTTATATCCAAGAGATTTTATATAATTTGGACTTTCTATATATTCATGATTTCCAGATGTAAAACATTCCCAACATATTTTATTTTTGTCAGGTAAATAATCTTTTAACATTTCAATAGCATACTGTGGTGTATAATATTCATCATCGTTACTTTTAGGTGCGCCTAAGTTTATACTCATTAATTAATATAATAAAAAAAGGTTTATATTATTATATTAATTATTTTTTACAATTTAAAAATGGATATTTTTCATATAGTTTAAATATAGCTTGTTCTTTCATTTTTGCTTCTATCATAATATCAATTGCTTGGTAATATAATTTTGGTATATTTAATAAATAATCTGGTATAACTTCAATATAATCGCTATGATGCCCACATCTACCAGAACCTTGTTCACTCACGTGAAACTTTGGTTTTATATGTCTTTTATTCCAAGTTTTTAATATATGCGGGATATAATATTCTGGTTCTTTGAATTTTTCTTCTGTATGTAATATTTTATAACACTCAAAATGATGCGTATCAAATACTACTGGTATATTTACCTTTTTTGAAACCTGTAAACAATCTACAATTGAAAAGCATTTTTCACAATTTTCTAATACTAATCTCTTTTTTACTTTTTCTGGAAGTAGCTGATATTGTTCGCACCATCTTTTCTTTGTTTTTTTCTTATCACCATAAATTCCCCCTCCATGTATTACCATAACAGAATTTTTTCCCGCTCCTATTAAATCAAGAACATCCGCATGATATGATAAATCATTTATAGTTTGTTGGAATGCTTTTTCATTTGGAGTTCCAATTACATTATATTGTCCTGGATGAAATGTCAACCGTTGGTTATATTTTTTTGATTTTTCTCCAATTTGTTTTAATAAATCTTTCGCAAAATCAAAATCATAATCTACTACTTTTGGGTTGGATTTATGTGGAAACATTTCACTGCTAAGACGAAATACCTTTATACCATTTGCTTCATTCCAGTCCATCATGTCAAGAACATCTTTCAAATTTTGTATTATTTTTTCTTTTAATGTGTCAATACCTTTTTCTTTTACTGTTCTTATAATCATCTTCCTTGAAGCAAATATTGGTGGTTTTTGGTTTCTCAAAATAGTATTCAAACAACACAATCCTAGTTGTATTGGCTTGTTTTCACTCATCTTGTTTAGTTATTACTTTATACTTTATACTTTTAATATAAAAATAAAATAAATTCAATTTATATATCATGTTTCTTGTAAAAAAATTATTTGTTTCTCCAAGTTCAAAAATTATTCCGATTGTTTTCCGAGATCCAGAAGGTTCAAAAAGATTTGAAACAGACAAGTGTTCTATATGTTTAGATGTATTTGATAAATGTAATAAAGTAAAAATGCCTTGTGGACATTATTTTCATAGTGATTGTATATTAGAATGGATAGATAAAAAGAAACATAACATGAATTGTCCTGTTTGTAGAATAAATTTAAATTGGACTATTATCAAGTAGGAAGTAAATATCTTGCTTCTTTTGGTTTCGCAAGTAATTTATAAACACAATATCTAACGCCAAAAAAAAGACCCATCATCATAAAAAGAAAAAACCCTAACGCTATCATAGCATTAGTATTTGAGCTTGTCATTAATATTATATAAAGTAAAATTGTCTTAAAGTTATTTTAAAAATATAGGTTTTTTCTCTCCCCAATGATCTAAAACTAAAAATATATATTAAAATTTAAAATATACATTTTTATTTATCGTCTTCTTTTACGGCTACGTCTGCTTTTACGAGATTTTCTTCTCTTTTTCTTGGATTTTTTACGTCTTCTCTTTTTACTTTTACGAGATTTTCTTCTGGATTTTCTAGATTTTCTTCGTCGTTTTCTATATTTTCCTCCAGGCATTTGATGACTTCCTGTAAAGGTAAGGTTAAGATTGCGACCT
>Ga0213866_10002811_pt1 | contig 12090 bp, 11 predicted proteins | sample PICome_11_FD_160079 | JGI IMG/M metagenome (GOLD analysis project Ga0213866, IMG submission 160079) | Coastal seawater microbial communities near Pivers Island, North Carolina, United States - PICO284 | ecosystem: Environmental > Aquatic > Marine > Coastal | place: USA: North Carolina... | reverse complement strand
AGGCACAGATAAAGACCTTATTGTAAGAGAAGCCTTGGATCTACTAAACAATGAAAACCGCTTTAAAATGATGAGTACATTACATAATCCATACGGAGATGGTAAAGCTTCTTTCCGAATAATTGATTTTATAGCTCAAAAAGAAGGGAAAATAATTCCAAGAGAAACTTTAGTAAAACAAAATAAATCAAAATAAGATGAACAGTCCAGAGGTAGTTATGATTGGTCTTGGATATATAGGCCTACCAACAGCAGCACTTATAGCTTCAAATAAAGTACGTGTGCATGGTGTTGATATTAATCAAAAAGTGGTTGAAACTATAAATAGAGGAGAGATTCACTTTGTTGAACCCGAATTAGATAACGCCGTTGCTTCAGCTGTAAATGAAGGCTATTTAAAAGCATCAACAACAGCAGTAGAAGCTAATAATTATTTAATTGTAGTGCCAACTCCATTTAAAGATAAAAATGAACCAGACATCTCATTTGTAGAGGCTGCAACAAGAGGAATTTTGCCGCTATTAAAAGTTGGAGATTTATACATAATAGAATCGACTTCTCCAGTAGGTACTACAGAAAAAATGATGGACCTTATCTACACAGAACGTCCAGAACTTATGGGTAAGTTACATATAGCTTATTGTCCAGAGCGTGTTTTACCAGGTAATGTTATGTACGAACTAGTGCATAACGATCGCGTTATAGGTGGAGTAGATGAAGCTTCTACAGAGGCAGCTTTAGCATTTTACAGAAGCTTTGTAAAGGGAGAATTACACCCAACAAATGCTAGAACAGCTGAGATGTGTAAATTGGTAGAGAACTCATCTAGAGATGTACAGATTGCATTTGCTAATGAGTTATCACTGATTTGTGACAAGGCTGGTATTAATGTTTGGAAGCTCATTAATTTAGCAAACAAACACCCAAGAGTAAATATTTTACAACCAGGATGTGGTGTAGGGGGACATTGTATAGCCGTTGACCCATATTTTATTGTTTCGGAATACCCTTTGGAATCAAGGATTATAGGTGCTGCCCGAGAGATTAATAATTACAAATCGTTTTGGTGTTCAGAGAAAATTCAAAATGCCAAATTAAAATTTGAATTAGAACATGGTAGGAAGCCAAAAACGGCTTTATTGGGCTTAGCATTTAAACCTAATATTGACGATTTAAGGGAGTCACCAGCAAAGTACATAGTTCAAAAGGTAATACAAAACTCTAATAATGAAACTCATTTTATTGTTGAGCCAAATATAGAAGAACATAATGTATTTAAGCTGACAGATTATAAAACGGCAGTACAAGAAGCAGACATTATAGCTCTGTTAGTTGCTCACGATGAGTTTAAAACTATAGAAATTGACTCTAACAAAGTGATTCTTGATTTTTGTGGAATTTAAACAGTTTAAATGAAAATTAGATCAAAAGTTTTTGAAGGCGTTAAGTGGTTTTCTTTAGCACAACTAGTTAATAATATTTTATCATTAATTAGAATGCCGTTAATTGCTTTTTTTATCACACCTGCTGAGTACGGTATTATGTCAATAATTTATATGTTGATTACATTAGGTACAATTTTTAGTGATTCTGGTATTGGAAAGGCATGGATTCAAAAGCAAACAGACAGTCTTCCTATTTTTAACACCCTCTTTTGGCTTAATATATTAGTTTGCATAATAATATATTTATTTTTTTTTCTGTTTAAAGATTTGATATCAGTACTCTTCAATGATTCAAATTTATCTATGTATATACCTTTTGCTTGTTTAGGAATAATCATTTCTTCATTTGGTCAACAATATTCTTTTTTACTAGATAAAGAGTTAAAATTTAAACAAAAAGGAGTTGTTAATTTCTTTACAGCAATTATTAGTTTCTTATTTTTAATTATTTTATTAAATTTAGGTTTAAAGCTTTGGGCATTAATATTTTCAAACCTTATTTCTGCTCTTGTAAAGTCTTTTTGCTTTTTAATTATTGGTTATAAAATTCAACCATTAGGGTTTAAATTTGATTTTAAAAAACTGAGAGAACTTTTAAAATTTGGTTTTTATCAATTGGGACAGCGGTTAACAAACTTTGTCTACACTAACATAGTTTATATATTGATAGGATCATTAATAAATACAACTGTGCTAGGTTTATATTTTATGGCTTACAGTATTGTTTTGAAACCTATCTCAATTTTAAATCCTGTAATAAATAAGATAACTTTTCCTATTTTTTCAAAAATCCAAAAAAACACAAAACAACTTCAATTATCTTTTTTGTCAATTAATAAAACATTGTCTTTTGTTATTGTTCCTTTTTACATTGCTCTAATATTTATAGCACCTAATATTTTTGAGGTTTTTTTTAATGAAAAGTGGAGTGATGCAATTGTGTTAATTCAGATACTTACAATTGTTGGTTATCTAAGAGTGATTAAAAATATTGCTGGTAATTTATCACTATCCAAAGGTGATGCTAGTTTAGGATTCAAGTATAATCTACTGTCTTTGATTATTTATATACCAGCTGTTTATTTTGGAGCAAGAATTGACGGTGCAATAGGTATAGCTATTTCAATTGCTATTGCCCAATTGTCTCTTACGATACCTTTTTATAAACTAATGATTCAAAAAGTTTTTGATCGCTTTTTGAAAGATTATTTGTCTTCTATCCTTCCCAGCCTAATCATTGGCTTAAAATTAGCTTTTGTTCTAGCTATTGTAAATTTTATAGTTAAAAATATTACAATTTTTTATGCACTGACAATTCAAGTAATTATCTCAGGTTTATTTTTGTTTTTAATGTTCAGTAAAAATAAGGATGTAAAAGAGATTTATTTAAAAATTAAATCGTAATGAACATTCTAATTATCTCTTTTTTTAATCCGATAGAAAATGCACCAAGACCCGCTCAACTTCTTGGAATACTCGATATTTTAGACGATAAGTTCAATGTCGATCTTATAACAACAAAAAATAAATCTAATTTAAGAGACTCTTTAAAATATGAACTTTACGGCTTAAGTAAAATTTCGATACATGAGATGTCTGATATAGGGTTGTTTGCCAAAATTTGTTCTAAAATAATTAATTATTTTAAAATAGATAAAGGAGCTTCCTTTTCTTTTTTGGCTTTATTAAAAGCTATTACGTTGTTTAAAAAATATGATAGAGTAATTTGTATTACTAATCCTTTTTCTTCAGCATTAACTGGATATATTTTAAAAAAGTTGAAAATTGTCAAGAGACTACATATAGATGCTGGAGACCCTTACTCTACTCATAGAAGGCATAAAAACGAAAAATTTCATTCACTAAGGCAATATATTGAAAAGTTAGTTTGTAAAGATGTAGATGATTTTGTAATTCCACTAAAAGAAACTCTTGTTGATTTTCCTTTTCTTGACAAAAATTACAGAGTTATACCTCAAATCTTTTCTGGCAAAAAGGCATCTTATACTTATGAATTTGTCAGTAATGAGGTAAATATACTTTATGCCGGACGATTTTACGATAAATTTAGAAAACCTGACTATCTATTTGAAGCTCTAAACAAATTATTAAATGAAAAAGTACGTTTAAAGTTTCATTTTTTTGGAATAGAAGGATTGAATATAAATCAAAGAAATATTCTTCAAAAATTTCCATTACTAGAACAACAATTTATTGAAAATAAAACCATTGATAGAGAATGCTTGCTTGATGTAATGAGCCGAGCAGATATTTTAATAAATATAGAAAATGATGGTTTAAATCAGGTGCCGTCTAAGGTTATAGATTATCAGTTCTCAAAATCTTTAGTTTACAACATTTCTAATAACAATAAATGTAATCTTAAATTTAATTCAAAAAATGAGTTTGAATCGATTTATAATGGACTTAAGCAAATTATAAATAATCAAGATTACCTACAAAAAACCGATTATAATTTAAATGATAGAATAAATTCTTATAAAAATATTCTCGAAAAATGAATTTATATAGAACTATTGAACAAATTGCCTTAAAGTTTGCCAACGATTTAAACCTAATTAAATCTGGTCATAATGGCCCATATAACCATCCAGAAACAATTTTAAGAAATTATTGCCATTGGATAGTTGTTTTCTCAAAACTACATAAAGCAACCCCAAATAAAATTTATTTAGAAGCTATAAAAAAACTCTCAAATTCTTTCTTTAAAAAAGAGGCCAGACCTTATGGTTTTTCATTTCATCATAGGAATGTTTATGGGAAAGATTCTTCAAATGGATTGATTGGGCAAGCATGGACATTTGAAGCATTATTTGAATGTTATATAACATTAAACGATGAAAAATTTATAAAACTAGCTGAAGAAGTTTTTAATCTACATCAGTTTGATGTTGAAAATGGCCTTTGGTATACTCTAGACATTGATGGTAAGGTTTTGGAAATTGACGCTGCATTTAATCACCAATTATGGTTTGCTTACTCAGCAGCTCAAATTATACCAAAAAGTAACATAAATTTTAAGAATATTAAAATCTTTTTAGACTTGATTGATAAAAATTTAATATTGTTAGATAATGGTTTAGTTTATCACCCTATTGAAAGGTATGCAATATCTAATTTGTTAAGAACAAACGAAACTTATTTTAATAAAATTAAGAGAGTTATCAAATCTATTTTAGTGAAAAGATCTTTTAATATATTATTTTTTAATAAGGACAAGATTTTAAGTGAATGGAAAAAAATAATTACTATTAAATCATTTGGTTATCATGCATTCAATATGTACGCTTTCGTTAAATTTGAAAAGCTTATACCAGATCACTCTTTTTGGAAAAGTAATGAATACCAAAAAATGATTAACATTTTGTTAGATCCCCTATATTTAAAAAATAATGAGAATAATAAATATTCATATCCATATAATCCAACCGGCTTTGAAATTGCATATGTTTTAAATGAAAAACTTAATGATAAAAATAGTTTTGATTTTGTATCTAAATTTATAAATAAGCAGTTTAATCTTAATTTTAATTATGAGACTTTTCTGTTTTCAAAAAATAATAATGACCCTGACACACTTACAGCAAGGTTGTATGAACTAGTAGCTATACCAGCCAATGTATTAAAGAAAATATCAATAACTAAAAATGATATTAATGAAAAATAAACTTCTTTCTATAGTTATTCCTGTTTTCAATTCTGAGAAAGGAATTATTGATACCCTTAATTCCATCATTACACAAAATGATATTGATTTATTAAAAGAAAAGGTTGAAGTAATCGTTGTTGATAATAATTCTACAGATAATACTTTAGCACTAGCGAATGATTTTTCTAATACAAATAATTTCATAAAAGTTGTTAAGCAAGATGTAATTCAAAGTTCTTATGCTTCAAGAAATTTTGGTGTTGAAAATTCAGAAGGTGAGTATTTGTTTTTCATTGACAGTGATATGATGCTAAGTAAAGATTGCATAAAGTTAATTTTTGAAGAAATAGGAAAACAACAAATTGATTACGCTGCTTTTAATGTCAAAATGAAATTAACATCAGAGTCTTTATCATCAAAGATGAATTTTTTAAGAGGTTTCAATATTGAGGGGAGTATTTTAAATCATCATTATACGCCAACATGTGCATTACTTGTGAGTAAAAGTGTCTTTGCTCTTGTAGGAGGTTTTCTCCCTTATCTTGAAAGTGGTGGGGATTTTATCTTTGGAATTACAGTTTTTTCTCATAAAAAAAAGCAAGTTTATTTTAATCATATTGAATTGTATCATCCAACAAGAAATACATACAAGTCTTTAATTTCGAAATCAAAAAGAGTTGCACGAGGTAATGTGCAATTAGCAATTGAAAATAAAGAAAAATATAATTATTTGTACAAAAGGCATTTTAAGTTTAGTAATTTCAAGCCAAGAAATCCATTTTCTTACAAAAAGGCTTTTAAGAAGCACAACATATCATTTTCATTAAAGGACTTTTTATTATCTCCATTTTTTCATATTCCAATAGCACTAATTAGATTAAATCATGCTATTTCATTTTTTAAAAAACAAAAAAATGCAATCAGTTAAGTTTTTAAAAAAAATAAAAGCAGATATCAGGGACTGGTATCATAATTACTTCAAAGTTGTAAGGTTAGAATCAAAATATAATTGCAGTATAAGTTCTAAATCAACTTTTACAGGACCAATAGAAAATATTAGAATTGGACAAAACACCAGAATAAATAAGCTTTCAAATTTTAGATTTAAAAAAGGAAATATTTCAATTGGAAAGAATGTCATAATTGCCCAGTATGTGTCAGTAATAACTCATTCCTATAATTATGACCTTAAAGAAAATATCAAAGATCAACCCATGTATAGTAATAATGTTTCAATTGGAGATGGTTCATGGATTGGAGCTTACTCTGTTATAATGCCAGGTGTTACCATTGGTAAGGGAGCAATAATTGGTGCGCATTCCATGGTTAACAAGAATGTTCAGATAACGAAATATGGGCAGGGATACCTGCAAAAAAAATAAAGAATAGATAATGGTTTCAGTAATAATTCCTTCGCATAATAGGCTTAGTATGCTTAAAAGAGCTATTCAAAGTGTACAGAACCAAACTTTTACTAATTATGAAATAATTGTAGTTTCAGATGGAAGTACAGACGGGACTAATAATTATATAAAGTCAATCAAAGATTCTAATTTTAAATTTTTTATAAATGAAAAATCAGGTGGAGCTTCGGCTGCAAGAAATATTGGTTTAAAGAATGCTACAGGAGATTTCATCGCATTTTTAGATGACGATGATGAGTGGTTTGATTTTCATCTTGAGATTTTGGTTAATAAAATTAAACTTTCAGATTCAAATATTGGATTAGTATATGGTTGGATTGATTATTATGAAAACGAGAAGATTATTAGTTCAAAGCATCCAAAGTTAAAAGGTGATATTTTTTCAGAAATGCTTGATAAACAGGCTATAACTAATAGTTCTGTTTTAATGATAAAATCAAAAGTTTTAGATAAAATTATAGGGTTTGATGAAAAGCTATTAAGAGGCAACGATGGTGATTTTATTAGAAGAATTTCAAAATATTATCATGTAGATTATGTGCCAAAGGTTTTGTGTAAAGTTCATGTAGGACATGATGATAGGATTACTTTGAATAATCCAAAGAATTTAAAAAACGAAATTCATTCTTATAAGGAACGTTTAGAAAAGTTTAAAACAGATTTTGATAAATATCCCATTAAGCGATCAAACATTCTTTTAAAAATATCTATTTCTTACTTAAAATTAGGTCGTCTAATAAAATCTATTTCGTACTTATTTCAAGCACTTAGATTATCCTTTTTTAATTTAACTTTTTTTAATCATATCAAAGTTTTTTCTAAAGAATTGATATTAAAAATAATTAAATGGAGCTAATTTCAGTTGTCATAACAACACATAATAGGGATAAAGAATTAAAAAGAGCCATTCAATCTGTTTTAAATCAAACCTATAAACATATAGAGTTAATTGTTATTGATGATAATTCAACTGCATCTACTCAAAGAGTAGTTTCTGAATTTAAAAATGTTATAAAATATCATATATCACATAGCAATGGTTTATGTAGTTCTAGAAATAAAGGAATTGAATTATCTAATGGAGAATTTATTGTTTTTCTTGATGATGATGATGTGCTTAAAAAGGATTCTATTGAAAAAAGGAGAAATCTTTTTTTAGGACTAGATGATAAAGTTAAAAGTCAAACAGCAATTATATATAGTGGCTGCTCAATTTTATTGAAGAAAGAAAAAAGAATTACTTTTAATTCTCCGAATATTAAAGGATGTATGTTTAAAAGTTTGAGCAACGGAGTAATAAAAACAATACCTTCTACATTTTTCTTAAATAAGAAAGTTTTAGTTGAAAATGAAATAAAATTTGACGAAACATTCACATCTTTTGTTGATCATGACTTCTTTTTACAATTAGCAAGGAAAAAATTACATATGTATGCTGTAAATGAACCATTAACAGAAACTTATATTTTTTCATCAAAAGACAGTATGGTAAATGATATTGATAAGAGACTTATAAATTTAAACAGGTTATTGTATAAATGGGCTAGCTTATTTCAATTAGCTATGAATAATAAAAAAAGGAAACAATTTTTATCAATTTATATTTCAAAAGAATATTCAAATTTGCTATTTACTTCAATTGTTAGAAAAAATAGCACTTATCTTACAAGGGTTTTAATTGAAATGTCTCAAGTTAAAGAGGTAAAACTTTCTGTGTTTTTTAGGACTTTTAAAATTTTAGTTTTCCGTATTTTTAGAGCTTTTGTTCCCGGTCCAGTAATGAAATTTTTAAGGTAAAATGAAACTTGTATTAGCAGCATTTTTTGCAGTAATTATTTTTTATTTTTTTTCAAAAAGAAAAGTTGAAGGAGTTATTCTTTTATTGATTACTGCATTAATAAAGTTTGAAGTTTCATTTGGCTCTAAAGTTATACAAGTATATCAAATAATCGGTCTTTTGTTAATTGTATTTATTTTTGTTAGATCTACAGCTAGAAAAACTTTCTTAATATATAATAAACAAATTTTTAAATATGTTTTATTATTTCTAATTGGTATTTCTTTTTCTGCTTTAGTTATGAGAACAGAAGCATCTTTTTTTGGCAGATTACAAATGAGTTTTGACTATTCAATTTTATTCTTTTTAACTTTATTTTGTATCAAAGATATTGATGATCATAACAAGTTAATTAAGGGACTGCATTTAGGTGTTTTCTCAGTTGCTTTAATTGGTATTATAGGCTTTGTTATAGGTAATCCTTTCTTTGGTCTTGAAGAGGGAGGTGGTCTTGTTTTTTCTGGTGATTATTTTGAAAATTTAGAGGATTTAAATAGATATGGTAGAACTGTATCTGCAGATAGAGTTAGCTTTTCAACATCTGATCCTAATAGCCTAGGTATATTGATGGTTTTTGGAGCTATTTTGTCTTTCTTTAATTTAGGAAATAAACCATCATTTTACTACAAGTTATTTAATTTAACTTCAATAATTTTGTTTCTGTATGTGGTTATTTTATCAACATCAAGAACATCTTTTATTTGTTTTATAATTTTATTGATTTTCAAAATATTAAAGGACAAAAGCAATATTTTTCTATTCATTTTTGTTGTTTTTATAACTTTTCAGATTGCTATGGAATTGGGGTATTTAGAAAAGTTTCTCTTAAGATTTGAGAATTCAGATGAAATGAGTTCGGGAAATGGAAGAATTGAAAGATGGATTTATCATTTCAATCATCTCAACCTTGAATATATTTTATTTGGAAATTCTCATACAGGCTTCCAAGGTTCTTTTTCCAAACTAAGCCATACGAATTATTTGGCTTTAATATATAGAGGAGGGATTTTGACATTCATTTCTTTTATTGTTTTGCTTTATAAATTAATTTTTTCAAGAAATTATAATAAATACGGTCCTTATGCTGAGATAGGTATAGTTGTTTTAATCGCTGGGATATCTCAAGAAATTATAAATTCTTATGGTCCAAATTTTATAATATGGAGTATTATAGCTTCTTTGGCTTTTGTATCCAAAATAAAACAATCTTTTGTATCCAGAATACAACAATAATAATTATGAATATAGCCGTACTTTTAACCTGCTACAATAGAAAATCAAAAACATTAGCTTGTTTGGCAAGTTTTTATAAAGCTGTCCAACCAAATGGCTTTATATTTGATGTTTTTTTAGTAGATGACGGTTCTTCAGATGGCACTGCAGACGCTATAAAAACCAATTTTCCAAAGGTTAATATTATTTCTGGAACAGGTAATTTATTTTGGAATAGAGGTATGCATTTAGCATGGAAAACAGCACAAGGTAACAAAGCATATGATTACTACTTGTGGTTAAATGATGATGTTTTAATTCATAGTAACGCCTTAACAAGCATAATTACTGATTCAATAGAAAAGCCAGAAAGTATAATTTGTGGAGCTATGCAATCTGCTTTACAAAAAAATAATATTACTTACGGAGGAAAAAATAAAGAGGGAAAACTAATTAAACCAACCGGTAAGCCAACTCCCTGTATGTTTATTAACGGTAATATGGTTTTTATACCTAATGAAATTGTTAGAAGTATTGGTATACTTGACCCATTTTACCCTCATGCTATTGGTGATTATGAATATGGTTTAAGAGCTATTAAAGCAGGCTATCAATGTTATGTTAGTTCAGGTTTTACTGGATTTTGTGAAAATAATACAACATTACCTAAATGGTGCTTGAGTAATGTTAAATTATTAGAAAGAATAAAATCATTGTATTCGCCACTAGGAAATAGTCATCCATACTATTTTTTTATTTATGAGTATAAATACCAAGGTTTATTAGTTGCTTTAAAGCATTATATTACTATTCATCTTAGACTTCTATACCCCAAATTATGGAAAATCTAAATTCACCTTTTGTGTTTCAAACCGATTCTGAATTGGTTCAAAAATCTTTCAATAATTTAAATTACCTTATTGAGTATTCTGAAACCGAATCTATTTATGAAGATAAATATTGTATAGTTTACTTTTCCAGTCACAATATATATTATCCTAATACTGAGAATGAATTCAAAAAACAAGTATTAAACAAAAACAGATTTGAGTGGTATGGGGCAAGAATTAAAAAAGGTTATAAGCATATTTTTATTAGAGATAATAAAAAGCAATGGTATTTAGAAGGCATCAATAATAATATTAATTCAATTGAAAAACTAGAAGCCTTCTTAATTAAAGAAACAAAAGGATACAAAACAATAATGTTAGGAAGTTCTGCAGGAGGATATGCTGCTGTTTTATTTGGCTCACTTTTAAAATCTGAATATGTAATTTCTTTTAATGGGCAATTTCAATTTTATGATCTTTTGGAAACATCCTCTGAAAAAGTTGACCCCGTAATTTTTAGAAATCGGCACAATAAAAATATTAACAAGTTTTATTCGTTGAAATCGGTTGTTAATAACCCTTCAAAAGTTTTTTATTTCTGGTCAAAAAAAAGTAATTGGGACAGGATTAATAGAGATCATGTGGCTTCTTTAGGTGTTTCAGAAATAGGATTTAACACCAATAATCATGGGGTACCGTTTTTAAAAACCGCTCTAGATACTGTAATAAATATGAATTTTGAGGAATTATCAAGCCTCAGAAGTAAATCATATAATCCAGTGCTTTTTTCAATGCAATATGGTGGTGTTAAAAATACATTGGTATTTATTTATAAGTTTGTATTGGGAAAATGGAGAAGATAAACGTTTTAATGGCTTGTAAATTAATGCCCTACTACAGATTAGGTGTTTTTAATGAGTTATCTAAAGAATCAAATAAATTAAAATTTTATTTTTTTGGTGATACCAAAGTTCAAGGGGGTATAAAGCAAATTCCATTTGAGCATGCAAAAAAAACCCATCCATTATATATTAGATGGATTAAAACTAAAAACTTTTTTTACAAACCAGAACGCCTTTTATGGCAATCAAGAATAATTAACCAAATTTTTAAAAGTAAATTTCAAGTCTTTGTTTTTGAGGGAGCCATAGCACATTATCCTATATGGTTGTATGCATTACTTTGTAAGCTTTGTGGAAAGAAAGTCATGTATTGGACACATGGTAATAGAGGTGTAGATAAAGGATTAAAAAAAAATCTGAGAAAAATATTATTTGATTATTTAGGAGATGGTTTATTACTATACGGTCATTTTCAAAGAAATAATATGATAGAGGATGGCTATAAGCCTAATAAACTCCATGTTATATATAATTCATTACAACCAAAAATACAGTTTGAAATTTCAAATACATTAAAAACTAGTGAGTTATTAAGTAAAAAGCAATCATATTTTAGAAATCCTGAAAATTTTACATTAATTTTTATTGGTAGACTTGTAAAACACAAAGCTGTTTTTAAAATATTAGAGGCACAGAATGTATTAAAAAATAAACACGGCTTATCAGTTAACGTTATATTTATAGGAGATGGTCCAGAAATGGGCTCCCTCAAACAATATGTGAAAAATAATAATGCTGAGGACCAAGTATATTTTGCAGGTTCTTTATAT
>Ga0213866_10002810_pt1 | contig 12090 bp, 11 predicted proteins | sample PICome_11_FD_160079 | JGI IMG/M metagenome (GOLD analysis project Ga0213866, IMG submission 160079) | Coastal seawater microbial communities near Pivers Island, North Carolina, United States - PICO284 | ecosystem: Environmental > Aquatic > Marine > Coastal | place: USA: North Carolina... | reverse complement strand
GCAGTTTTATGACGGTTCGTGTTGTCGGCAGTAAGTCCGGCAGGCTAACGGCAAATTGGAAACTAGAGGTAGAGCCCGTAAATCTAATCGCCTTGGCTTGGTTGCAGATTGCAGCAGAGTTAACCACAGGTAGGGCTATGAAAAAATGCAATGCGCCTGATTGCTTGGAGTGGTTCTCAGACAGATCAAATAAGCGGTTTTGTAATAACCGGTGTAAGATGGCGTTTCATCGTCAATATAGTAAAGACTTACAATCTCTTTAATGGCAAATGTCGATACCGCGTTCATGGAGCAGGTCTTCGACATTACGCAGGGAGAGAGGAAACCTGACTTACATCATCACCGCTAGGCGGATGATCTCGGGCGAGGTCTTGAAATAGCTAAAAGGTGAATGTTGTGTCATCCAAAGATGCTAACCAGCCACAGGCATCGCCTCAAGCGAGTTTCCTCTGATAAGACCAATTGGGGTTTTCAGCCCCTCGCCAATCAATGCGACAATATCTGCTCTAAGAACATTTTAGCGCGGTCCGAAACCTCACCGTCGAAGAATTTTTCAGATGTAGAATTCTCAACGATTTGACCGTGGTCCATGAAAACAATGCGATCGGCGACTTTCCGCGCAAAACCCATTTCATGTGTGACAACAACGCTGGTCATGCCTTCTTGGCTGAGTTGCTGAATGACATCCAAGACTTCTTTGATCATCTCGGGATCCAGTGCCGACGTCGGTTCGTCATAGAGCATCAACTTGGGCTCCATTGCGAGCGAGCGCGCAATGGCAACTCGTTGTTGCTGACCTCCCGAAAGTTGATCTGGAAACGAACTCGCTTTTTCAGGGATTTGCACTTTTTTGAGAAGTTCCATCGCCTTTTCCGTGGCCTCTGATTTTCCAATCCCTTTAACGACCGTTGGTGCCAGAATAATATTCTCCAACACTGTCAGGTGGCCAAACAGTTCGAAATTCTGGAACACCATGCCAATCTCAAGTCGGGTTTTCCATGCGTCTTTATCTGTGCCCGATATTGGTCGACCTTCAAAGAGAATCTCTCCTGCATTGATCGTTTCCAGCAGATTAAAGCACCGGATCAGTGTCGATTTACCTGATCCCGATGGCCCAACGATCACCATGGTTTGCCCTTCTGTGACCTCCATCGATACACCTTTGAGGACTTCTAGGTTTCCGAATGATTTTCGGACATCAAATGCTTCTATGATCTTCTTTTCTGAGAGTAAATTATCTTTAGTCATTATCTTACCTCCGTCCTCTCAAGGGCAATATCGACCTTCAATTCCTTGTCACGGAGTGCGCGACGACGCCCGCCCTTTGCCCAGAACTCGATATGACTTTGGATATACATAAACACGGTCGTGAAAAACAGATAGTAGACACCGGCCGCCATGAGCGCTTCCAAATACCGGAAGTTTGAACTTGCTGCCTGATTTGCTACCAGCAGTAATTCTTCGACAGCAACCACAGAGACCAAAGCACTCAACTTCAGCATCCCGATGAATTGGTTGCCGATAGGCGGGATGATGACACGCAGTGCCTGTGGGACAATAACGTACCTCATGATCTGCCATTCTTTCATCGCGAGTGCGGTCGCTGCCATTCTTTGGCCTTTGCCGACGGACTGTAAGCCAGCGCGCATAATCTCTGCGATGTAGGCCCCTTCATTCAGCGCGAGCGCAACAACACCACTTGCGAAGCTACTAAGATTTATACCGAAACTTGGAAGTACGTTATAAACGAAAATGATTTGAAAAAGGACAGGAGTACCACGGAAGAACCAAAGATAGACGACAACAACATAATTGAGATACTTGTTATCCATCTCTTGCATGATCGCAATAATAAGCCCGACCATGATTCCAAAAAACACTGAGACAATCGTTAATAACAGCGTCATCTGAGCGCCGTGGAAAAACGTTTCCGAGAAAATATAATCAATAGTAAGCGTGAGCGCGTCCATAGCTTCCCCCCTGATATTGGGCGAACGAAAGATAAGGAATGTCGGTAGCCAACAAATTCAAATTAGTTGGCCACCGACAAAGTTTGGTAGGGAGATTAGTTCAAGTTTTTTGCTTCCTTAGGGAAATTATATTTTTTGAGAAGTGCGTCAAATGTGCCATCGGCCTGTATAGATTTTAAACCCGCTTCTACAGCTTTCTTCATTTCTGTGTCACCTTTTCGCAAAGCGATTCCCACGAGAAAGTATGGGCCGAAAGACTTTCCACCAATAGCATAGACATCTGGCAGCGCCGTTACTTGCTTCACAGCGCCAGGCGTTGAATTGAAAATCGCATCGGCACGTCCTTGTTGCAGGACTAAGGCTGCATCTTGTGCGGATGGATATGTTAGGACTTCAGTCTCTTTCTTTCCTGCAGCGACGCACTTCGCCCCTTGCTCTTTCGCAAGCCCTTCCTGGAAACCGCCCAAGGTAACGGCAATCTTCAATCCACAAAGATCATCTTGACCTTGTACATTTTTAGGGTTGCCTGCCGCGACGACCAATTGGTTGCCGACACGCATATATGGAATGAAATCAACGACTGCGGCGCGCTCGGGTTTAATATACATCCCCGAATTGATGATATCAGCACGCTTGCCTTGAAGCGATGGGATCAATCCCTTGAACTCCATATTCATGGGGTTTGGGTCCAAGCCCATACGCTTTGATATCTCTGTGATCATGTCGATATCAAAGCCCGTAAGCTTGCCATTTTCCATGTACTCAAACGGCGCGAATGTTGCTGCGACGGCATAGGTTAGCTGGCCACTGTTGGCTAATGAGGACGGCGCCATAACTTCAGCGGCCTTTGATGGTGAAGCGGAAGCGCCAATGATTAAGGCGCAGGCAAAAGCAGAATATAGAGATTTTTTAAGATCGATTTTCATGTGTAATTCCCTGTTCATGCAGATTGATGTTGAAGTGGATTTTTAGTTGCACGCGTGTTGATGGTTCGTTCCCAACACATCGTTAGCTTGGATGCATTAAAAACCGGGCCAATGCCCGGCGCCTCCGGTAGAATTATGTTGCCATCTTGGTATTTTGGCGTTTCAGCTGGGTCGTTAATAATCCCATCAGCGCCGTAAAGCTCGTTTCCTGATGCCTGGAGTGTAATTGCTGCGTGCGCAGCAGCGGCGGTCGCCAAAGCGCCTTCATTCATCTGTCCAACCATGATGGGTATACCTGCGGCATTGAGTTTCTTACCTGCCGCGATCAATGGCCGAAGTCCACCAAACTTGATGAGTTTTAAATGCGCAGCTAATTGCCCACCGATTGAGATGACCCGATCGACATCGTCATTTGATGCCATTGACTCGTCCAACATCACGGGAACCTTTGAATGTTTTGCTAGGCATTCAATCATTGTCCAACTTGTTTTGGACACAGGCTGTTCTATATAACTTAGATTATAAGGTTCTAAGGCAATTATTTGCGATAACGCGTCATCGTCAGACCACTGCCCATTGACGTCGCCTGACAAAGACACAGAGTTGCCAAATTCATCCCTAAGCTTTCCCAGTCGACGAAGATCGTCATCGAACGAGCCTACACCGAGGCGGAGCTTTATTGTCTTAAAACCTCGCGCGACATATCTACGAGCGAGTCCAATCATCGTATCGTCTTCAGACCAAAAGAGCGTTTGATTCGTATCGATAAGGCGCCCATGACTATATCCCCATAAATCGCATATGGGCACACCTTGTTCTCTTGCAATTCCATCATGCAACGTTTGGTCAAGTAACGTCCTTGCTGGTGGAGATAGAATTTCATTCTTATGAACCATATCAAGAAGTGCTGAAAAGCTGTTGTTCAAATCAACGGACGATAGCCAATCAACAACCTGTTTTTCAATCTTTTCGCCCGAAACTTGCGTTAAGTATTCAACGTTTGTCCTAATACCGCCAAGTGCGAGAGTTTCTTGTTTCGTGCTGAACCGAAGATAGAGTTCATCAAGATAAGGGACAGACCCAGAGGATGCCGTATGTAATACGAGATTAGGCCCATAATGTAGGTGTCCACGAAAGACTTCCACGTTGGTGGTCATAATGAGCCTACCAATGCGGAGGCGCCAAGCTTACCACCCAATTGATCTCCGTCACATTTTTCTCGCTGAGCCAACATTTTCTTCTTTTGCTCGCTTTAATACATCTATTAATTTTCATTATTCGAACATATTGTTCAAAACGTGTCAACTTAAACAATTTGATCCTTTGCAATTGTGTGCGATAGTACTCTGTGCGATAGTACTCAGGGAAGGAAACCAGAATGCTATTTTCCAGTCGCGTCGCAATTACGGACTGCGGTTTTGATCTACATTTCCATTCATCACTCGTTGTGCGCGTTTGATGGCCGGAGATAAGCGCAACGCCCGAAAAATCCAACTCGCCCAGCAAGTGTTGCAATTGGCGAGCCAATCGGGTTGGGAAAAGGGCCGGCATTTAACAGAGATGGAATTAAGCGAAAAACTGAATGTTTCTCGTTCACCGATACGCAGTGCCTTAGCATTGCGTGAGGAATGGGGTGTCGCATCACGCCGGCCAAATCAAGGTTTCTTTCTTGACCGACGTGCCGATGAACTGTTTGCGTTTGGTGATGAGATTCCAAAAACTACAGAAGATGACCTATATATTTCGATCATCGATTCACGCATTAAACGCGAACTAGACGAGACCTTCACTCAAGTCCAAATTATGAATGCATTTAGCGCCCAACGAAATGCAGTCGAACGTGTCCTTTGGCAAATGTCAGAAGAAGGACTTATCGTTAAAATGAAAGGGAGAGGTTGGCGTTTTCTTCCTGCTTTTGATGATTTACTCTCTTGGCATAAAGGTTATGAATTTCGAATAGTCATCGAACCGGCGGCTATACTGCTTCCTGAATTTGAAGTTGATAGTGAAAAATTAACAACCTGTCGGCTGGCTCACCAAGATATTATTTCTGCGGTTAATTCCGGGCGTGATGTCGCAGTGTGGATATATGAAACGGATTCCAACTTCCATGAACTTATCGCATCTTTCTCAAAGAACAGCTTCTTCGTGCAAGCCATTCAAAATCAGAACCGGCTTCGTCGCTTAATGGAATATCGTGGATACTCAAATCGACGGCGGATTATTGATTGGTGTAACGAGCACTTATCTATCATCGACGCGTTAGAGCGTTCCCAGCTCGAGCGAGCCGCCACATTAATGCGCGACCATCTCACGAGCGCGTCTATGATAGCACCGACAACACTGCCGTCATCTGACTTAAAAAGCACTCCAAATAGTTAAACTTGTAGGTCTGAAATAAATACCTGGGGCCGCATCAACTATTCTAGTTTTGTGAATAGAAAATGTTGATTCAATTTTAATTGTACGTTATGAGTGATTTTATACAATTTTGAATTTGGGAATGAATCATGAAAAGCCAAGCCGAATCTTCAGAGCGAGTCAAAGGACTGTTCAACATTACTGTAACCCCCTTTTCTTCAAATGGCGTTATCGATTTCCAAGCGCTTTCCGAAGGGATAGAACGTGTTCTCAGCATTGGTTATGATGGCCTTCTTATCGGTGGCACATATGGTGAATTCTCAACCATGAACACTGAAGAGCGCGTGGCGGTTTTCCAAGCCGTCATGGATCAAGTTAACAATCGAGTACCTGTGCTTCTATGCACCGCCCATTCAGACTCACGCGTTGTCTTCGATCTGACTAAATTAGCAGGCGAGCTTGGCGGCCTTCCAATGGTAACTGCGCCATATGTCTCAGAAGTAAATGACGATCATATTTACGATTTCTTCCAGCGCACATCAAAGCTCTCACCCACTGGCATAATGATTTACAATGCACCTGGAATTGGCATTACCTTATCACCCAATCTGATTTGTAAGTTGGCTGAAATCGACGGCATGGTTGCGTTGAAACAAGGCGATCTTAATCCAACGTCAGTCGATATATTGAGTGGTAGATTACATGGGAAAATACGCATTCTAGCAGCTTCGGATTTGGCATTATTAGGCCCTCTTGCAATTGGGTTTGATGGTGTTAGCTCGACAAATAGTTGCGCCCTTCCTGAACTCATTCACGCGATCTATCACGCCATCGCGAGTGGTGATGCACAAGAATCTGGAAGACTTCAGCGCCTTTGGTATCCACTACGCGAACTGGCGCGCACATTCGGCCAACCACAAACGACAAAAACGATCATGAATTTACGTGGATGGACAGGCGGCCACGTAAGATCGCCACTTTTAGATCTCAACGATGTACAGACAGCCGAAGTCTATAAGGCGCTTTCAGATCTCGCATCGGATGCGGATGCTTCTGTATCGTTAGCCGCATGACTGAAACAGCTAGAGTAACGCTTGATATGTCAAAGCCTAAGGGTATGAATAAAAGAATGTTAGCTGCGCGCATTGCTAATGCAAAACCATCACCAACAGCTGCGATTTCAGATGAAGCGCGACGTCTCCGGGAATCAGGCAGAAACATCATAAATTTGGGCGAAGGCGAACTCGATTTCCCAACTCCACCCCACATCTGCGATGCAGCGATTGGAGCGATCAATGCTGGGGAAACAAAATATACAGCGGTTGCTGGGACGAAAGAATTAAAAAAGGCAATCCGCCAAAAATTTCAACGCGATAATGATCTTATTTATAGTGAGGATGAGATCATTGTAACGGCAGGTGCAAAACAAGCGATATTCAACGCATTTTTAGCGACACTTGAGGAGCATGATGAAGTTATTATTCCGGCACCTTATTGGGTTTCGTATCCGGACATGGTTTCAATCGCAGGCGGAAAGCCCATCATTATAACATGCGATGAAATTGCCGACTTTAAGTTAAAACCTGCTCAGCTCGAAGCTTCGATTACTGCCAACACCAAATGGCTGGTATTGAATTCGCCATCTAATCCTACTGGTGCAATGTACAGTCAGAGCGAATTAATCGCCTTAGTTGAAGTCTTAGACAGACACCCAAACGTTCACATCATCGCTGACGATATATACGAAAACATCGTATATGATGGGCAGTTTACATCGATTGCATCTATTTCACCCGATCTACGTCATCGAACGTTGACGGTTAATGGGGTTTCAAAATGTTATTCAATGACCGGTTGGCGTGTGGGTTATGCTGGGGGCCCAGCTTGGCTTATTCGAGCCATCGAAACACTACAAACTCAATCAACGTCAAATGCCTCATCAATCAGTCAAGCAGCCACAATTGCTGCATTAAACGGAGATATGGAATTTGCTGCTGATTGGATGGCACGCCTCCAAACTCGGCGTGATCGCTTGTTGACTGCTATCAGTGCAACAAACGGCATCCTCTCTGCCAAGCCGCCCAACTCTGCATTCTATATCTTTGCCAATTGTGCTGGTGCTATTGGCAAACGAACACCAGACGGCTCAATGATCGAAACCGACATCGATATGGCAAGTTACCTTCTTGGTACAGCAGAGACTGCAGTCATCGCAGGCACAGCCTTCGGGTTATCACCATATCTTCGGATCGCCTATGCGGTTGATGACGCATTACTTGAAACCGCTTGCGACAATATCATTACAGCATGCAAGTCATTGACGTGAGCGACACAAACTTCACGTCGCAATTTTGATTTCAATAAACCAACAATCGAGGATTAGAACGTGGATTTAGGAATACGTGGTAAAACAGCGATTGTCTGTGCGGCTAGCCAAGGGCTTGGTCGGGCATGTGCAGAAGCATTGGCGGAAGCCGGTGTTGATCTTATCATCAACGCAAGAAATGCTGACACATTGAAAGCAACAGCAAAGCATATTGCCCAAACTTATTCAGTAAAGGTCACGCCAATCCCTGGTGACATAACAGATCCGTCTGGCCGGGCAGATGTCTTAGCAGCTTGTCCTGACCCAGATATCCTCGTGAACAACGCCGGGGGACCACCTCCAGGAAATTTTCGGGACTGGTCGCCAGAGGTATGGCAATCTGCTCTCAATGCAAACATGATCACCCCGATTGAGTTAATACGTGCTACTGTCGATGGGATGATCAAGCGGTCGTTTGGGCGGATAATTAATATTACATCTGGCGCAGTGAAAGCACCAATTGGCATATTGGGATTGTCAAATGGAGCGCGAGCGGGTTTGACTGGCTTTATTGCTGGCCTCGCACGCGAAGTCGCGCAACATGGGGTTACGGTCAATAATTTGCTCCCCGGACCTTTCGAAACCGACCGCCTCAATGCAACAATTACAGGTGCGGCAAAGACGCAGAACGTATCATTTGAACAAGCCTGGGAGGCCCGACGCTCTTCCAATCCGAGCAGACGCTTCGGCAAGCCCGAAGAATTTGGTGCAACATGCGCTTTCCTATCAAGTCATCAAGCAGCATACATGACAGGCCAGAATATCTTACTCGATGGCGGCGCATATCCTGGAACGTTTTAACTTTACGAATGGAGATCTAAATGTCTTTGGACCTTGATGAAGGCCGAACAAAGTTGCTGCTTCAAAAACTCGTTGGTTTTGATACTCAGAACCCGCCAGGACATGAACAAATTTGTGCGCATTATATCCTCACTGAAATGCAAGAGATGGGGTGTAGGGCGCAGACTATTGACGTCGGCGAAGGGCGTACAAACGTGGCAGGCGTATTCGAAAATGGACCTGGACCAACATTTGCCTTCAACACTCACATTGACGTCGTACCAGCCGGAGATGGATGGTCGAGCGATCCTTTTAGCCTGAAGGAATCTAACGGAAATCTTTACGGTCGAGGCGCCTGCGATGCAAAGGGGCCTATGACGGCAATGCTAGAAGCAATGCGTCTACTTATCGCTGCGCGTGATACATGGTCGGGCACACTTCTAGGTGTTTTTGTCGCGGACGAAGAAGTCGGCAGCATTGGCGCCCGAGAATATGTTAAAACTGCAGATGCTGTGGATTTTTGTGTTGTTGGAGAGCCAACATCCTGTACCACTGTTGTCGCGCATAAAGGTAGTGTTCGTCCAATAGTACGGGTCCACGGCAAATCGGCTCACTCAGGTATGCCAGACCTTGGTGTGAATGCAATTCTGAAATCAGCGCCGTTATTGGAGCGTATTATTGAAGAGCATGAGCGCGTCAGAGCCAAAACACACAATCTTGTTGGGCAAGCTAGTCTGACCGTTGTTCGCGCACATGGTGGTGTTGCCGATAATGTAGTCCCGGCCTTTTGTGATTTTACATTGGATCGCCGCATGGTTCCGGGCGAAGACGAGGAAGATGTATTAAAAGACATTCAATTGCTTGTCGATCAGGCAGCGAAAGATGCAGGCACAACGGCCGAGATCATTGGTTTTGGGCCAACTACGGGGCCTGCAACGGAAACCGATTCCAACCATCCAATTGTCAAAGCAGCACAGTATGCATGCCATCATCATAACGGTGAGGCGACCCCCCTTACAGGTTTCCAAGGGGGGTGCGATCTCGTTCATTTCAGAAAACTCGGTGCCGAAGGCGTGGTCATTGGCGCGGGCTCTCTCACTGTCGCTCATCAACCGAACGAATTTGTTCCGATTGATGAATTGATGCGATCTATCTTGATTTATCATGATCTCGCATTCGCTATGTTAGGCGAAGGAAATACGCCGACCGTTCAAACTTGATTAAGGACTAACCAATGAATACCAGTACTGCAGTTGTTGAGTCGGGAATTGAAGCAACTTTCTCAAAGGGCGAATTGGAAAGCCGGGTAACGGCCGCACGCGGCGTGATGGCGGAACGCGGGATTGATGTCATGATCGTGACAGGGCCCGAAAACATATATTACCTGACCGGACAACAAACACCCGGCTACTACACATACCAGGCACTATTGGTCCCAGTTGATGCTGACCCGGTTTTCATTGTTCGACAATTAGAGCTCAATAATTTGGTCGCAAATTCGTTCGTTAAAAATATTCACCCCTACCTTGATAACGCTGATCCCGTCGATGTTACCACCAAGCTGATTAATGATATGGGGTGGCAGTCGAAACGGATCGCCATCGATGAGCGTGGCTGGTTCCTGCCGATCGCCATCTATAAAGCACTTCTGAGCAAGCTCGGTGACCTTGGTGATGCTGCCGGTGTGGTCGAAAGTCTACGTACAGTCAAATCACCCAGCGAGCTCGAAAAACTCCGCATATCCGCATCCTATGTCGATGCAGGTATGCGCGCTGGTATGGACGAGATTGCAGTCGGCAAAACAGAGAATGATATCGTATCTGAGATGATGGGAAAGGCGATTAAAGCTGGTAGCGAGTACGTTGGCATGGAACCGTTAATGGCGAGTGGCCCTCGCTGCGGTATTCCCCATGGGACGTGGCGCCGCCGTGTAATCGAAGCGGGCGACCCCGTATTCTTAGAGATGGCCGCAGCACATGACCGTTACCACGCGTCGCTCATGCGAAGCGCGTGGATGGGGCAGCCAAATGATATAGCTCGACGCATGATGGACTGCATCCTAGAGGGCCTTCAGGCCGCGCTGGATGCCTTAAAACCCGGCAATACCTGCGCCGAAGTTCACGATGCCTGCCAAGCTGTAATAGATAAGTACGGATACACAGAAAATTTTAAAAAACGGACAGGCTATAGTGTAGGTATATCATTTGCACCCGATTGGGGTGAAGGAAACGTACTTAGCCTCTACACCGGTATTGACCGGGAGTTAGAGCCGGGCATGGCCTTTCATATACCACCCGCACTTCGGATATACGGGGAGTTCACGGTTGGCGTCAGTGAAACAGCTATTGTGACTGAATCCGGCTGCGAAACATTGTCCAACTTCCCAAGGGACCTCTACATCATTGACTAAGTCACTATCTGGTGCTGTCAGACGAATGCTAACTCGTCTCAGTTTGGCGTAGATTGACCGTGATTATGCAGCACAAAGCTGCTGCCATTCGACAAGTGCAGCGTCGCGTTGAACTTTAAATTCGTCTCTTGAGATGAGGTGTCTTTGAAAGTTGAAGTGGTTGTAGACCGAGGAGTGAACGGCGGTGAATTTTTGCAAACTTCGTTCAAGCCTGAACCTAGACATCGCTCGCTCTCGTCGACGAAACGGTAGATGAGAATTCTCAGCCCTGTTGTTTTTCCAGCGGCCTACATCTTGGATCGATTGATTGCCGATCAACGTCATGGCAGCTCGATATGATCGTAACCTGTCGGTGACGATGGCCTTAGGTGTGCCATATCTTTTCATCGCTTTCTTCAGAAAAGCCAATGCGGCCTTGCGATCGCGACGCTTGGTGACAAACGATTCCAAGACTTCACCTTCTTGGTCAACAGCACGCCAAAGGTAGTGCGTTTCTCCATTAATCTTCACAAATACCTCATCCAGGTGCCATCGCCAGTTGGAATACGAATGATGATCGACCCGGCGCTTTCGTATTTCGGCTGCGAACATTGGGCCAAATCTGTTCCACCAATAGCGGACGGTTTCATGCGATATATCGATCCCACGTTCGTGCAACAGATCTTCAACATTTCGAAGTGAAAGCGGAAACCTGACGTACATCATCACGGCCAGACGGATGATCTCGGGAGAAGTTTTAAAATAGCGAAATGGATTATGGTTTTTCATCTACAAAAAGTAGGGTAGGGGCAGGAAGGCGTCAAAAGCCGTTTTAATCTGACACTGCCTTCGAGCCAGCTCCGTTGCTAATCGGGTTCGTCCTAGGGCCCATGATGGAAGAGTTCTTCCGCCGCACGATGTTGCTGTCGCGGGGTGACCCTATGGTATTCTTGGAGCGCCCAGGTAGCGCAACTCTGTTGCTCGTCGCTTTGTTGCTTCTTCTGACAACTGCACTTCCACGCCGTTTCCTGTCCTGGTTGCGCAAAGCTTGAGGTGCTCGTGCTCAAAGCAGTTAGACCAATAGTGCCGGCGAAGGTAGCGGTCACCTCCACTGCTGGAAATGTAATCAACTCGGTATATGATTATAGAGGAAATTGGTGTTGGCTTTAATCTAGATACTCGTCTTCAAACCCACTTTTTAATTGTAGGGTCTTGAGCAAATTCAGCCCCCGCAACCAAAAAATACACATAATTTCAGTAAATTAGACACTTCAATCATGAGGTGGCTTTTTGCGTCCT
>Ga0213866_10002809_pt1 | contig 12090 bp, 12 predicted proteins | sample PICome_11_FD_160079 | JGI IMG/M metagenome (GOLD analysis project Ga0213866, IMG submission 160079) | Coastal seawater microbial communities near Pivers Island, North Carolina, United States - PICO284 | ecosystem: Environmental > Aquatic > Marine > Coastal | place: USA: North Carolina... | reverse complement strand
TGCCCTGCCCTTCGATCTGACCCGCTCCCAAAAAACCGCCATTGGCGGTATCGAAAAGGACATGGCTGACGAAAAACGCATGTTGCGGCTCATTCAGGGCGATGTCGGCTCCGGCAAAACAATGGTCGCGCTCATGGCCATGTTGCAAGCGGTAGAAAGTGGCACACAGGCCGCCCTCATGGCGCCAACCGAAATTCTGGCGCGCCAACATGCCGAAACCATTGGGCCTTATCTCGACGATATGGGCATTGCCTGGTCGCTCGTCACCGGTCGCAATAAAGGTCGCCAGCGCGAGGCGGTCATGGCCGGGTTGGGCGATGCGACCACGCAAATTGCCATTGGCACACATGCGCTGTTTCAAGAGGACGCGCAATTTGCCGATTTGGGGCTTGCCGTGGTCGATGAGCAGCACCGTTTCGGCGTCCAGCAGCGTTTACAATTATCGTCCAAAGGCCGCAATGGCGCAGGCGTCGATGTGCTGGTGATGACGGCGACACCGATACCGCGCACGCTGACTTTGACCGCCTATGGCGATATGGATATTTCACCCATGCCCGACAAGCCGCCCGGTCGCAAGCCGGTCGATACACGGCTTGTCAGCATGGATCGCTATGATGAACTGGTTGGCAGCCTGTCCAATCTGTTGGCGCAAGGCGGTCAGGCCTATTGGGTATGTCCATTGGTCAATGAAAGTGAGATGCTCGACCTTGCCGCCGCCGAAGACCGCTATGCCGATTTGCAAAAGCATTTTGGCGATAAGGTGGGGCTGGTGCATGGGCAGATGAAACCGGCTGATAAAGATGCCGTTATGGCGCGCTTCCAATCCGGTGAACTGTCCGTGCTGGTTGCCACCACCGTCATTGAGGTAGGTGTGAATGTGCCGCGCGCAACGGTGATGATTATTGAACATGCTGAGCGTTTTGGCCTGTCGCAACTTCACCAGTTACGCGGGCGCGTCGGACGCGGTGGCGACCAATCAAATTGCGTGCTGCTTTACCGTGGCCCGCTTGGCGAGACCGCCAAGGCGCGCCTCCAAATCATGCGCGCTACGGAAGACGGGTTCAAAATAGCCGAGGAAGATTTGCGCTTGCGCGGCGCGGGCGAAGTGCTTGGCACGCGCCAAAGCGGCCTGCCGCAATTTCGCCTTGCCGATTTGGAAGTCCATGCCAATTTGCTGCCCATTATTCACGATGATGTAAAGCTGATTTTCCAAAGTGATGCAAAACTTGATTCAAATCGCGGTAAGGCGTTGAGATATCTTCTTTATTTATTCGAGCGTGATGAGGCGATACGCTATTTGCAGTCGGGCTAATCTGCTTTGGATGCGGCTAATTCGTCACCGGTAATGGCCGCGCCCTGTTCATCCACCAGACCGGCGGAAATAACCAGCTTTGCCCCATCCTCAACACTCATATTCAAAATCTTGATTTCCCGCGTCGGCACAAACAATAAAAATCCGGATGTCGGATTGGGCGTGGTTGGCAGAAACACGGCTGTCATTTCCTCGCCGGTTGTCTCGTTAATGCGCTTGTCGGCCGCATTGGTGACAAAGGCCACGGCAAACAGCCCCTTGCGCGGATATTCAATCAGCGCCACTTTGGAAAAGCCCTGCCCGTCCTCGCGCACCGCCGACTGAAAAATCTGTTTCAGCGCTGAATAAACACTGCCGACAATCGGCATATGCCGAATGATGCGGTCACCCAGCCCGACCAGCATCCGGCCAATAATATTGGCCGCAAATCCGCCAATCAAAGTCAGCAGCACAAGCGCGGCGATAACGCCAATGCCAGGCACATAAAATGGCAGATAGGTCTCAGGCCGATAGGCAACCGGAATAAGCGGTTTGAACCAGCCATCCAGAAACTCGACAATCCACATGACCAGATAAAAAGTAATGACTACCGGCGCGGTAATTGCCAGCCCGGCCAGAAAATAGTTCCGCAATATGCCAAAGGCCGTTCGCTTTTTCTGGGATGCGTCAGTCATGCCCTATCTATACGCAATTCGCGGCAAAGGTAAAACCCATTCGGCCAGTTTTCCCTCAAACCCCGTCCGTGGCAATCAGCGTGAAAGAACCAAAGGCCAGAGCCGTGTCAAAATCTTCCAACACCATAACCAATTCATCCAGATTAGCGCCCGTGCAGCCTAAAGTGCCGCCTTAGAGTGCCGCCTTACAGTGATTGACGCCGCACGGCTCTTTAATGTTAGACTTGGCGCAGGCAGGGATTATTTACAGGCTATGACGCGCCCATGACAGACACGCATAAGAATACGGAAAAGCAAGTTTTTGAGGCGTGCGTGACCGAGATGACACAGCGCGTTTTCGGCCAAGCCGCACAAGCCCTCACTCGCCTGTCGGGCGGCGCCAGTCAGGAAAGCTGGCGTTTTACGGTTGCCGGTAAAAATTATGTCTTGCGGCGTACACCGGGCGGGCGGGCGCGCGATCGTGCCACGGCGTTGAGCCTGTCATCAGAAGCACAAATCTTGCAGGTCGCCGGTCAGCATGGCCTCCCCGTGCCGCAAGTCGCCCATATATGCGACGCGGCGGACGGGCTGGGCGAAGCCTATATTATGGATTTCATTGAGGGTGAGACCATTGCCCGCAAGATTTTACGCGACGCTGATTTCGACATAATTCGCCCGCAATTGGCGGCGCAATGCGGCACGGCTCTTGCTGCCCTGCACAATATCCCCCGCGCCTCAATACCGGATATGCCGGTCTCTGATGCCAAAGGCGAATTGACCCGATACAAACAGGCTTACGAGGCCGCCGACCATCCGCATCCGGTGTTTGAATTGGCCTTTGCCTGGCTGGCTGAAAACCTGCCCCCGCCACGCCCGCATACCCTTGTGCATGGCGATTTTCGCAATGGCAATCTGATGATAAGCTCGGACAAGGGCGTTGTCGCGATACTCGACTGGGAGCTTGCCCATTCAGGCGACCCGATGGAAGATTTGGGCTGGATATGTGTGCCGTCATGGCGTTTCGGACAACATGATTTGCCCGTCGGCGGCTTCGGCCTGCGACAAGCCATGTATGATGCCTATCAAGCCGCCGGTGGCATTATTGATGAACGCGCCATCCGCTTTTGGGAAATCCTCGGAACCTTAAAATGGGGAATTATGTGCAGCGCGATGATGGTGCAAGCATTCGAGTCCGGCCTCGACCGGTCAGTCGAACGCGGCTCAATAGGACGGCGCGCCTCTGAAACCGAAATTGACCTGCTGCGTATGTTGCAGCAATTGGACTAACCTCAGGAACACACAATGCAGGACAAACCCGATATAAAAGACCTGATGCTGGCCGTGCAGACCTATCTGGAACAACAGGCTTTGCCGCAATTATCCGGCCATACCGGTTTTCACGGGCGGGTGGCGGCCAATGTGCTGGGCATATTGCACCGCCAACTGACCCTCGCCCCCGGCTTTGAAGCGGCAGAAAAAGCGCGGCTGGAAACTTTATTGGGCAAGACCGACACATTGGAGGAATTGAACCGGCTTTTGTGCCAGCTCATCGCCGCCGGTGACATGGGATTGGACAATGCCGCGCTGATGAAACATTTAACCAAGACCACAATGGGCAAGCTCGCCATTGACCAGCCCAAATATGCCGGTTATGCGACAGCCCAAAAGCTCGGATGGCCGGAAGAGGACACGGCTTGACCGGCGGCTCAGACGCGGCGGCGCAAAAAACGCTGATATAAAAACGGCGCCAACAGCCGGTCATAGACCAGCCCGGCCATAGGCCGCATCGGAACCCAGTCCAACGCCCGCGCCAGCCAAATAAAATAGGGAAGCTGCCGCCACAAAGCGATAAACGCTTCCACACCGACCAGCATTTTCTCTCCCTGCACCCGCACATGCAAGCGCGCCAAAAGCGTGTCGCGCGCATAGCCCTTCGGCAACAGGCCGGCAGCAATCGGGGTGAATATCAGTGTCTCTATATTATGGCGCGCCGCCAACCGCTTATAGGCTTCGATTTCAGGCCCGCAAATCGAGCAATCGCCATTGTAAAATACTTCCAATTGCGGCGCGCTCAATTCACCACCCCGCCCTGCGGCGCGGCCTTGCCTTCGCGCAAATCCTTCAAATAAGCGATAATCGCGTCCCAAGCCTGCAGCGCATCCACATCACCGGCCGCGGCAAATTCAGCAGCCCGCAATGTCGCCACCACTTCGGCATCATCGCCATATTGCTGCATTAGCGAGGCGGCAGCCGCCGCCACCAGCGCATCCCCTTCCAGCTCGGAAACATTGATTTGGTCATTTGTCTCGGTCATGACGACATAATTAGGCCGGGGCGCAAAGGCGGCAAGACGCAAAATGTCACGGGGTAAAAGCACCAAGCGCGCTGAACTGATAATAGCGACAAAAAGTAGAACGCATGGAGTCCTCTACAGCTAACATCTTACACTATAAATCTTGTCCTTTTACGCATACGTTCCAACACGTCTATTGCATTGTCCTTTGAAAAATATCAATGGTCATATTTTTTTTATATTTTCATCAGAGAAAATAAAAATAATCAAACATGCTGACGGCCTGTCATGAAGAAAAGCGCCAATGGCAAAGCCGAGGATGCACCGGCAAGCCCAAGCGCGCCCAAAACGCATAATAATTCTTGGCGCGGCAATTTACCGGCCATCACCACAATCACAGCACCGCAAATCAGCACATCCAGCACAAAGGCGGCGGCAACCGGATTGACAATCGCCTCGGCGACAAAAAGCGACAGGTTGAAATCATGCGCCAGCAACCACGGGCCAAACAGGGATAATGGCGCGGCGGTTCCGGCAATAAACAAAAGGAAATAGACAAAACGCATTTTATTCTCCCTCTTATATAAGGCCTATCTATATTTGCGACTTACCCTTTTGCCGGTTTTTCGGCAATGAAAAAACAATAATCGCCAATTTCGTTTTGGCTGTTGGCAATATGCTCGGCAATCGCGCCCGATGCGATATCGGCTTCAAGCTGCGCCAGCCCCCCAGCCAGCTCATCCTTATGTGCCAGCAGGCGAAAACACGACATGCCTTGACGCACCGCCTCCGACAAATAAAGCGAAGGCCTGAATTTGCCGCTGTAAAAGAAAAAATCTTGCGTGGCCTCGCTGATGAAATAGGGAAATGTGCCAATCACTTCGAGACCACCGAATTTTGCCGCCGCCTCCAAAGCGGCAAGCGTCGGCAGGGTCTTGCGGTCGGCTTCCAGCATTTTCGGGAAATAGCGATTGAGCCAATAAGCCTGTGTTTGCGTCGGCGTGACGGTGAATATGACCAGTCGCGCACCCGGTTTCAAGACGCGACCTATCTCGGCAAAGCCACGGCTAATATCGGTAAAATGATGCACCGCCAAAGTGCATATCGCCCCGTCAAAGCCCGCATCCTCAAAGGGCAGATTTTCCGCCGCGCCCAAATGCCAGACGATATTATCGGATTTGACCCTGGCTGCTTCCAACATCAGCGCCGACGGGTCAAGCCCCGTCCACGCGCCACCTTGCCCCGCCAAAGCACAAGTATAATTGCCCGTGCCGCAGCCAATATCGAGATACTGCCCCGCCCCTCTCAGATTGAGATAATCGGCCAGCGCCTGCTCAATCGCGCTGTCGGCGCGGCGTGTCATGTCATAGCTGTCGCCAATGCGGTTATATTCGGCGCTCACAACAAGGCTATAAAATACCGGCCAGCGCAAGCAGGGCGGTTCCGCCCATCAGATATGCGCCGGGCAAGCGCAGCAAATGACCATGCCCGCCAAGCCCAAACATGATGAACAAGCCCGCGCCCAATATATTGACGCCAATGACCGGATAGGCGGCAATGGCATATTGCGGATTAACGGCGATAACGGCCAATGCAAGGCCGGAGACCAGAAGAAAAACAGTAAACACATGCCAAGAAACCAGGCTCAGCGATTTGGTCAGCACCGGCAAGTCGCTGTCATTGACATTGCCCATATAAATGCGCGCGCCGATAAATCCGTGAAACACCATGCCCGCCAGCGACAATATCGCCGCCGCCACCAAAAACCAAAATGCCATTCCGTCCTCCTCTTTTTTGAGTGAAGCAGTGCAGATTACTCTTCCTTATAATCTTCTTCGAGAACACCTTTTTCTTTCAGCGTTTTGACGAGTCTTTCCACGCGCACAAAGGCGATAAGGCCGAAAACAAATCCTAAAATGCCCAATGCTTCCATAATGCGCCTCTCACTGCATTTTTCTTATTCAACCGATTTTGAGCCATTATTATTTCAATGCGCCAAAAACCCGTTTAACCTATCAAATAATTTCAAACACAAACCCGAAATAAAGACCGAAAACGATTGCCCAGCCAAAAATAGATAAGATGAAGCTCCTGACATATAAGGGCATGTCGAAAACCTACTCCACGGTAACAGACTTGGCAAGATTGCGTGGCTGATCAACATCCGTGCCTTTGGCGACGGCGGCATGATAGGCCAGCAATTGCAGCGGCAGCGCGTAAAGTATCGGTGAAACAAAAGCGTCAAGCTGCGGCAGGCCAATCGTCGCCATACATTCCTGACCGGCGCGCGCCGCGCCATATTCGCTGGCCAGCAAAATAACTTTGCCATCGCGCGCCAAAACTTCCTGCATATTGGAGACGGTTTTGTCGAACAGCTCATCATCCGGCGCAATCACCACAATCGGCAGATTTTCATCGACCAGCGCAATTGAGCCATGTTTCAATTCACCGGCGGCAAAGCCTTCCGCGTGAATATAGGAAATCTCTTTCAGCTTCAGCGCGCCCTCCAGCGCCAGCGGGAACATAGTCGCCCGACCTATAAACAGCGCGCTGGTATAGTCGGTAAAGCCCTTGGCAATCGCTTCAATCTGTTCTTCGCAAGCCAGCACATCATTGGCCTGACGCGGTGTTGCCATCAGCAGATCAGTGAGGCGGGCTTCTTCCTCTCGGTCAATCGTGCCTTTAGCGCGCCCCAGCCCAATCGCCAGTGCCGCCAGCGCGCCCAATTGGGCGGTAAAGGCTTTGGTCGAGGCGACACCGATTTCTGGCCCGGCATAGGTCGGGAAAGTGATATCCACTTCCCGCGTCATGGAGCTTTCCGGCACATTGACCACGCCAATGGTCGGCAAGCCATGGGCTTTGCAATGGGCGAGCGCGGCCAGCGTGTCGGCTGTCTCGCCTGATTGCGACACAAACACCGCCAAACAATCTTTCGACATGGGCGCATCGCGATATCTGAACTCGGAAGCAATATCAATACTGGCCGGAATGCGCGCATAACGCTCAATCCAATTGCGCCCCACTTGCGCGGCAAAATAGGCCGTGCCGCAAGCCACAAGCACAACGCGGTTGATCGCCGAAAAATCAAGATTATGGGACGGGAAATTCACTGACTGGTTTTCCGGGTCAATATATTGGCCGAATGTGCGCGACAGCACTTCCGGCTGTTCGTGGATTTCCTTAGCCATGAAATGCCGGTAATTGCCCTTATCGACCATTGCCGCGCTGGCATCGACACTGACCATTGGCCGTTGGCGTGCCGCGCCGTCAAAGGAAAACAGCTCCAGCCCGTTTTGCCTGATAATGCCCCAATCACCATCTTCCAAATAGGTGATGCGATTGGTAAACGGCGCCAGCGCGAATGCATCGGAGCCGAGATACATGGCATTGTCACCATGACCGATTGCCAGCGGGCTGCCCTTGCGCGCAACAATGATTTCCCCCTCCTGACCTTGCACAATCAGGCCAATGGCAAATGCCCCTTGAAGCGCCGAGAAAGTCGCTTGCGCTGCCTCTTTCACCGAGCGACCTTCGGCTAAATGACCAGCAAAAAGATGCGCCACAACTTCTGTGTCCGTATCTGATGTAAATATGACGCCTGCTTCCACAAGCTGTTGTTTTAATTTACGATAATTTTCAATGATTCCATTGTGAACCAGCGCCACACGTTCATTTTTATGCGGATGCGCATTGCGGGTCACCGCCGGCCCATGCGTCGCCCAGCGTGTATGGCCGATACCCACTGAGCCGGGCAAAGGCTCGCCCTCCAACACTTCCTGCAAAGCCGCAAGTTTGCCTTCGGCGCGGCGGCGCTGAATGTCACCGCCATGCAATGTGGCAATGCCGGCGCTGTCATAGCCGCGATATTCAAGCCGCTTTAATCCGTCCAAAACCTGTCCGGCAACATTGCCCTGACCAATGACTCCGATAATGCCGCACATAATAGTTAATCCTTTGACTTACGGTTTTTGTCACGAAATTTTTCTGCCCAGCCCGCAATTTCGCGCGCCGGCGCGCGCGTCACCACAAGGCTGTTTTCCGGCACGGGTTTTGACACGGCCGAGCCAGACCCCAAATAAGCGCCCGCGCCAATCTCAACCGGTGCAATCAGCGAGGAATTGGAACCGATAAATGCGCCGTCACCGATTTTGGTCAGATGCTTGTTGAAGCCGTCATAATTGCAGGTGATTGTTCCCGCGCCGACATTGACCGCCGCGCCGAGTTCAGCATCGCCAATATAAGACAGATGATTGACTTTCGCGCCTTCTCCCAGCAACGCTTTTTTGGTTTCAACAAAATTGCCGATACGCGCTGCCGCGCCGACAATCGTGCCGGGGCGCAAACGGGCATAGGGGCCAATTTGACAATTTTCACCAATCTGCGCGCCTTCCAAATGGCTGAAAGCGCGAATAAGACTGCCTGCGCCAATCGTCACGCCGGGGTTAATCTGCACATTGGGTTCCAGCGTCACATTTTCCCCGATAATCGTGTCATGGCTCAAAAACACACTGTCCGGGTCTTGCATGGTGACGCCATTGGCCAAATGCCGCGCCCGCAAGCGTTTTTGCATCCGTCCCTCGGCAATTGCCTGCCCGGCGCGGCTGTCCACGCCCATTGTGTCTTCCGCCATGGCCATGACCAGCGACCGGCTGAACCCGTTTTCGCGCGCCAGCCTCACCAAATCCGGCAAATAATACTCACCCTGTGCATTATCATTTTGCAGCAAAGGCAGGCAGGTTTGCAGCGCCTTCAACGAAATCGCCATCGCGCCGCCATTGCATAATGTGATTTGCCGTGTTGCCGCATCAGCGTCTTTGAACTCGACAATCTCTTGCGGCCCGTCATCGCCGACAATCACACGCCCATAGGCGGCGGCATTATCGGGTTCAAAACCAAGAACCGCCAAATCACTCGGCGCATTGGCCAGCTCGTGCAGCACTTCACTTCGCATAAGCGGCGTATCGCCAAACATAATCACCAGTCGGTCATGCGCGCCGCAATGCGGTAAGGCGGCTTTCACGGCATCGCCCGTGCCAAGCTGGGTTTCCTGCAAGCAATGGGTGAGCGCCACCCCTTCGCCATCGGCAAAGCGACGCACCTCATCTTGGTGCGGCGCGGTAACAAGATATAAATGGGTCGCTGATGCATCGCCCAAGGCCGCCATCACATGACCGAGCATGGGGCGGTGAACAATTGGATGCAAAACTTTCGGCAAAGACGACTTCATTCTCGTGCCTTTGCCGGCGGCCAGAATGATTGCGGCAAAACCTGTCATGCGCGCGATCCCCTGCTTAATAGAAAATGACGATGGCTTCCTTCATGTGATAGAGGGTTTCACAGGGCAAGAAAAATCACAGTGTTTTGCGGTTTGTTACGCGCGGCGCGCCCGCATAGCTTCAATGGTCAACTGGCAAGCGCGTCGAGGCCAATATCGTCAAGCATCTCATTGCCGGCCATGACACTGTCTTTCAGACCGGCACAACCGGACAATAAATGCGCGCCGAAAAAGCGCGCCGTCGCCAGCTTGCGCGCCGCGAAAGCCGCATTGCCATTGTTATTGTCATTTTGAACAACTGACAAAGCGCCGCGCGCCAAATAATGCCCGCCACTGGCAAGGCCGAACAAACGCAAATAGGCGGTGGCACCGGCCAGCATATCCAGCGTGCCGGATTTGGCTTGCGCCATCATCCAGTCTGTCGCTTCTTCCAGCGCATCCAGCGCATCGGCCAATTGCCCGGAAAGGCGCACCATCACCGGATTATTGGACTGGCGGCACAATTCGGCGGTTTCGCGCATCGTGCCAATATAGCCTTTGACCACTTCGCCATTGCCAAGCGGCAATTTGCGCCCGACCAAATCAATAGCCTGAATACCATTTGTGCCTTCATAAATGGTCAGGATGCGGGCATCGCGGATATGCTGCGCCGCGCCGGTCTCTTCAATAAAGCCCATGCCGCCATGCACCTGCACGCCCATTGCCGCCACCTCATTGGCGATATCAGTGGAAAACGCTTTGGAAATCGGTGTCAGCAAATCATTCAGCGCACGCGCCTCGGCACTGTCTGTCGCCTCGGCCAAATCAGCCATGACGCCATTTTCATAACAAATGGCGCGCGCCGCATCTGTCAGCGCTCGCATGGTCATCAGCGTGCGGCGAATATCCGGATGCTGGATAATCGCCACCGCCTCATTATCGGTTTTTTCGGCATTGGGCGCCCTGCCCTGTTTACGCTCTTGTGCATAGGCCAGCGCATGTTGCGTTGCCCGTTCAGCCACGCCAACGCCTTGCAAGCCAACATGCAGGCGGGCATTATTCATCATGGTGAACATACAGGCCATGCCCTTATTTTCAGCGCCGACCAGCCAGCCGGTCGCGCCGCCATTTTCGCCAAAGGCCATCACGCAAGTCGGGCTGGCGTGAATACCCAGCTTATCTTCCAGCCCGATACAATGAACATCATTGCGCGCTCCAAGACTGCCATCATCATTGACCAAAAATTTCGGCACCACAAAAAGCGAAATGCCCTTTGTGCCTTCCGGTGCGCCCGGTGTGCGGGCCAGCACCAGATGAATGATATTATCAGCCATGTCATGATCGCCATAAGTGATATAAATCTTCGTGCCGGTAATTTTATAGCTGCCATCTTCCTGCGGTGCGGCCTTGGCGCGGATATTGCCGACATCGGAACCGGCTTGCGGCTCGGTCAGATTCATCGTCGCCGTCCACTCACCGGAAATCAGCTTGGCCAGATATTTTTCCTTTTGCGCCGCATCAGCATGTGCCGCCAATGCCTCAATCCCGCCATTGGACAGCATGGGACAAAGTGTAAAGCCGATATTGGAATTGAGCATTTCCGTCACCGCATTGGACAAGGCCAATGGCAAACCTTGCCCACCATATTCCACCGGCGAGGCCAATGTCTGCCATCCGCCTTGCACATATTGTTGATAGGCCTGTTTGAAACTTTCCGGCACGGTGACACCGTTTTCGCCCAATTGGCAGCCTAGCCGGTCGCCATCCCAACTTGCCGGCGCGACCACATTATCGGCCAATTTTGCTGCTTCCTCCAGAATGGCATTGAGCAAATCATCCGATAAATCAGGATATTTGCCGATTTCGACCAGTCGGTCAAAGCCTGCCTCTTGCATCAGGGCAAAACGGATTTCCTCTACCGGAGCCTTAAAAGTCATGGCGCAATCTCCTCTATTGCGTTAGGTTTAAGGCAAGTGTTCCGTGCGTCAAGATGCATTGTGTCACAGTTTACCGCGACACACGCATCCCAACAGTTAACAACAAGGGAAGCAAAGGGAAGCAAAATGGAAATCAATCGCAATAATGGCTATGCGCTGGCGCCCAATGCCTTGGTTTACTGGTTCGGCCTGACCGTGCTGGCCAGCATTTATCTGGCCTACACCATATTCTCCGCACCACTGCAGCAAGATAGCTGGCTGCTTTGGACGCGCTATACAGCGCGCCTCGCCTTTTTCTTTTTTCTGGTCTGCTATGCCGCCGGGCCGCTTTATTCCCTGCATGACAATATCGGAACCAGAAGGCTGCGCCGCAATCGCCGCAATGCCGGTATCAGTTTCGGTTTTGCCCATATGGTGCATTTACTGGCCATTTCCGGTTTCATTGCGGCATCGGGCAAGGCGCAACCCTTGGCGGTGCTTATTCTTGGCGGATTTGGCTATATTATCCTGCTCGCCATGATATTAACCTCCTTTGACCCCATGATACGCTTGATGGGCATGCGCCATTGGGGTTTGCTGCATCGTTTCGGCATTCACTATCTGGCTGCCATTTTCGCCATAATTTATACGACCGGCATATT
>Ga0213866_10002808_pt1 | contig 12092 bp, 8 predicted proteins | sample PICome_11_FD_160079 | JGI IMG/M metagenome (GOLD analysis project Ga0213866, IMG submission 160079) | Coastal seawater microbial communities near Pivers Island, North Carolina, United States - PICO284 | ecosystem: Environmental > Aquatic > Marine > Coastal | place: USA: North Carolina... | reverse complement strand
CGTGCGCACCGACTCACGGATCGCCTCGCGCGGAGGGAGCTTCTCGCCCTTGTCGCCTTCACCCTCGCCCAGCCCGCGCATGAAGTTCAGCGCCTGGTGGACCAGCAGGATCGCGTTGTTCACAACCACGCCGATGAGGATGATGAACCCGAGCATTGTCAGCGTGTCGAGCTGCTGATCGGGGACCTGAAGACGCATAAGCCCGAGCCCGATGAACCCGCCGACCGCGGCCAACGGGACACTGAACATGATGACCAGTGGGTAGAGGAAGCTCTCGAACAGCGCCGTCATCAGCAGGAACGTCACAAGCAGCGCGATGAACAACCGGCTGGTGCCGAGGCTGAATAGCGACTCGAGGCTGAAGCCCGTCCACTTGCCCAGCATCGCAGTCTTTACGTCGTCGAGTTTGCTGGCCGAGCCCGCGTAGTTGACCTCGAGCGTGTCGGCGATCTGGCCGGCGGCGCGCAGCTCCTTAACGACCTGCCGCACATCATCGGTCGCCTGCTCCAGCGGGACGTTGTCCGGCGGGCTCACCGCAAGGGTCACCGCACGCCGCTCCTCGATGCGCTGGATCGACTGCGGCGAGTCAGCCCGACGCTCGGTGGCGATCGCGGACAGCGGGATCGTCCCCACCTCACCGGCGGCCGTGCGGTAGGCCAGCGGCAACGCGAACAATTCATCGGGCGTGTAGCGAAGCCCGTACTTGCTCTTCGCGAGGATGTCGATCGAGTCGCCGCCGTCTCGGTAGTCGCCGACGATCAGTCCATCGACCATCGCGCTGACCGCACGACCAAGCCCCGCAACATCCACGCCGAGTTCCGCCGCCTTAACGCGGTCGATCTGCAACTGGAACTCGCGCGCAGGTTTATCGAAATTCGTCGGCGTTGGCTGAACGTTCATCGGGCCGTACATCTCCATGAACCGGCCGAACAAGGCGGTCGATGCGGCACGGACCGCCTCGATGCTGTCGCCGGAGACCTCGACCTCGATCGCACGCGAGCCCGAGGCCCCTCGGCCAAAGAGTGACTGCTGGGCCGCGAAGCCGAACGCGCCGGGGATCGAGCCAGAAGCCGAAGAGAGCAGCGGGCCCAGCGGGGCGACGTTTTCTTTATCTAAGCTCGTAGCGCCGTTAAACATGCTGCCGTTAAATGAAACGATGAAATAGTTGTTCACCGGCGGGATGTTCTGGATAGGCTGCTGTGTGAACGAGTTGAGCGGCGGCGTCAGCGTCGAGACTTGCTCATAGCTCTCGGCCTCCCAGTACGGACGCACCGTTTCCTCGACCAGCATCGCGAGTTCTTCATCCGTCTCGATGTTGTAGCCCGGCGGGTTGAGAATGATCCCGAACACCAGGTTCTTGTTGCCGCGCGGCAGGTAGTCGGTCGGCGGCATCAGCAGGTACGCCCCGCCGAGCGACGCGACGGTAAACAACCCGACCACCGCGACCCGGCCCATCACGCCCAGCGGGTGCCGTGAACTGAGCCAGTAGATCGTTTGCGCAAAACTCCGGCCGAACCATGCGAACAAACGTGTCGGGTTGATCGCATCGAATTTGCTTGTCGTCTCGTGCCGCTCACGCAACAGCCTTGCCGAGCCTACGGGGATCACCGTGATCGCGACGATCAGCGACAGCGACACCGCCGCGCAGATCGCCAAGGCGATGTCGCGGAAGAGTTGTCCCGCTTCTTCCTCGATGAACAGCACGGGCAGGAACACCGCCAACGTCGTCAGTGTCGAGGCGAGCACCGCGCCCCAGACTTCTTTGCCCGCGTCGTAGGCGGCCTCCGCACGCTTCTTGCCCATCGCGAGGTGACGATCGATGTTCTCTAGGACGACGATCGCGTTGTCCACGACCATCCCCACCGCGAATGCGAGCCCGGCCAGCGAGATGACGTTGAGGTTCCGACCCGCGCTGTACATGACCACGAACGTGCCGATGACCGAGATCGGGATCGCCAACGCAATGATCAGCGTCGGCCGAGCGATGTAGAGCACGACGATCCCCGCGAGGCCGAGCAGCCCCGCCGCCGTCCACCACAGCGCGTTATCGCGTGGCAGCAGCAGAACGCCCAGCATCAACGCAACGAGGACGGGCGTTGCAAACACAACGAGGAACGGTCGACGCCCGAGTTCTAAAAACAGCAGCAGCGCGATCACCGCGAGCACCCCGCCGATGATCAGGTTGTTCTGCACCAGCGATAGCGCATCCAAGATGTAGCCCGTCTCGTCGTAGACCTGCCGCAATTCTAACTCCGGGTCGCGATCCAGTCCGCGCTCGATCTGCAGCGTCGCGCCGACCGACTCGAGCATCCCCGCCTGGTCGTCGGTCCCGTTGACCTTGCCGATCGCGCTCTTAAGCTCGCCCATCACCGCCATCACGTTGCTGCCCGGCTCGCGATACACCGGCATCGCGATTGCAAGCTCACCACGCGAGCGCACGAACGACCGGCGTTTCGAGAACGCCAGCTCCACCTCGGCGATGTCGCGAATCCGGATCGGCCCGCCCGCCTCGTCGTGGGCCACGATCGTTTCGCGGATCGAATCGAGGTTGTCGTACTGGCCCAGTACACGGATACGCGGGTCGTACCGCCCTTCCTTCAGGTTGCCCGCGGAGACATTGACGTTCTCCTGCCGCAGCGCATCGCCGAGCTCGGTGATCGTGATCTTTCGCTGCGCGACCTTCTCGGGGTCAAACTTGATGTGGACTTCGCGCTCGCGTCCGCCATAGACCCGCGCCTCGCTCACACCCTCCGCACGCTCGAGCATCGGCTTGATCCGGTCCTCTGCCAGGTCGCCGAGCGTCTGCACATCAAAACCCGGCGTGTCGCTGGTCAACAACAGCCACGCGATCGGGCTGCCCGGCCCCGCCTCGCCATCAGTGATCACCGGCTCATCCGCGTCCTCGGGGTACTCGGGCACCTCACGTAGCGCATCACTGACCTCGACGCGAGCGGACTGCAGGTCCTTGCCGACCTTGAACTCCAACTCGATCTCGGACTGGCCCTGCGTCGCGGTCGCGGTCATCTTCACCAGGCCGGAGATGTTCTTGAGCACATCCTCCTGCTCCTCGATGATCTCGCGCTCGATCTCTTCGGGGCTCTTGCCCGTCCAGTCGGTGCTGACCGTGATCACGGTCGGGTCGACGTTCGGCGTGAGCTGTACGGGGATCGACACGACCGCCAGCAGGCCAAAGAGCATCAGCAGGATCACGCCCACCGCGACTTTGACCGGGTTATCGATTGCAAAACGGATCGGGTCCATAGGAAAACTCAATTCAACAACATGAAGCGCCGCGGCTTTGCCGCGCCCACGCGATCGCTACTGCGCCGACTCGTCCTGCCCGTTCATTACCATCAGCGGACGCGTCGGCCAGAGACGCTCGGCCCCCTCGATAACAACACTCATCCCCGCCGACAGATTCATTCCTTGTATCTTCGGCTTCGGCTCTATCGCGAACTTGCCATCCACCCCGAACAGCACCGCCACGTCCATCGGCATGCCCTGCGGCATCGATCCCGGAGCCGACGAAGGCATCATCATCGACATCCAGACCTGCGGCCCATTCTCCCCGTATTGCACCGCGTCACGTGGGACGACGAGGTATTCCTTTTCCTTACGCAAAGGCACACGCGCGGTGACGCTCATCCCGACCTTCAAGAGGCCTTCGCGGTCGTCGACACGGATCTTGACCGGGTAGGTCCGTGCGGGGTTCGAGCCGTCCGGGTTGATCGCGACGACTTCGCCGGTGATCGTCAGGTTGAGCGGCTCGATGGTGAGTTCGATCGGAGTGCCCTTAGGAACCTGCGTGATGTACTGCTCGGGCACGTCGATGACCGCGTCGATCAAACCGCGCGAAACAATCTCGACGACCTCGGTGCCCGGGTCCAGCCACTGGCCCTGCTCGGTGAGTTTTTTGCTGACGACACCATCGAACGGCGCGATGATCTCGACACGCTTGTTGGTTTCTTCGGCACGGTGTACCGCGGCCTTGTACGCAAGCACGCCCGCCGCGTCGGCCTCGGCTTTGGCGCGGGCATCATCGATCGCCTGGGGGTCGGCGGCGTTGCGCGCGGCAAGCGCTTCGAGGTGTTTGAGTTCGGTCGCGGACTGCCGTGCGGTCGCTTCAGCGGACGCGAGGTCGGCCCGTGCCTGCTCAACCGCCAGCTTTGACCAGACCGAATCAACACGCGCGATGATCGTTTTGCCACCAACCACATCCCTGCCCGCAGGCGTCAACAACTCAACAACCCGGCCCTCGATCTCCGAGGCGATCACCGCCCGGCGAACTTCCTGCAGCCGACCCACGACCGCGACACGCTGCTGCATCGACTGGGCCTGCACTTGCGTGATCTTTACTGTCGCTGGCGGCGGGCCCTGCTCAGCGGGAGGCGGCGCACTGGCGGCCTGCTCCGCGAGGCGCTCAGCGACGAGGTCGTCGACCGCGCGTTCGTGCTGCCAATGCATCAAAAAATACACACCTAAGCCCACAAGGATCGCGAGGGCAACACCTCCAGCCAGACCCCATAGCCCGGCGGCTTGGCCCTGTGCAGCGGGCTTGGTTCCAGTGCTCTTTTCGTTCGTCATGGCAATAACCAGTATTCAGCGTAGGCAGATGGGCCATAATCCCGTACATTGTACGGATCGTGATGGTACACTGTACGAACCGTTATTTACCCGGTCAAGCCAAGCCAAACAACTCTCTGTAGAAATGCCAGAGCAAGTCAAAACCAAAGCCAACGAGACCCCGCTCGCCCGGCAGTGGAAGGAACGAGACCGCGCAGGCCGACGGGACCTGATCGTTCAGGTCGCGTTCGACATGCTCCGGGACGACGGCGAGGAGGCGGTCACCATCCGGCGCATCGCCGGGGCGCTGGGCGTGGGTGCGATGACGCTGTACACCTACGTCGATGGGCTCGAAGACCTGCACCGGCGGATCATCGCCCGGGGCTTTGAGATCATCCACCAGAACTGCTCGACCGCCTGCGATCAGGGCCGAAAGCACGACCACGACTGGATGCCCGGTGCCCGCTCGTATGTCCAATTCGCGATCGACCACCCCAACCTCTACCACCTAATGTTCGCCACCCCTGTCGACCCGGACGACGAGCAGTTCGATCAGATCATGCAGGGCGGGTTCGCGGGCCTGCACGAGGTCGTCAGCGAACGGCTCGAAGGCTCGGGTATGACCGGGGAAGACCTGGAAATCGAAACAAAGCGTGCCGCGGGCCGCTACTGGATCGCGCTGCATGGCCTGGCCACCCTCGCGATCGCCGGTCGGATGCAGATTCTTCACGGTACAATGGATGACGTCCTGCAACACTTGGTCGAGGCGGTCGCGCCGACGAGTCGTTGATTCTGTCTTAAAGCTCTCGCACAGATGTATTGATCGCCACTCGGTATTGAAGGAACCGGTGCTATGCAAAAAACTAAAGCGTTCACGCTAGTCGAGCTGCTCGTGGTGATCTCGATCATCGCGCTGCTGATCGGGATCCTCATCCCCGTGCTGTCCAACGTGTTCTACACAACGCGTACGACGCAGTGCACATCGCGCCTCAAGCAAATCGGGATCGCAGCGACAGCGGCCGCCGTCGACAACAACCAGAAATATCCGCATAAGGTCGGGCCGATCAAAGACCGCTATCTGAACCCGGCCGATGGCGAATACTACCGCTGGGACCAGAAGCCCTGGTCGATCAAGAGCAAGAGCCGGTGGGATTACATCCCGCTGATCGAGCCGTACGTCAGCGATGTCTCTGAAATCTTCGTCTGCCCTCACATCGACTACGACTGGAAAAAGAACTACAACCCATCGACCAACGCGACGATCATCCCCTACGCCATCTACTGGGGTGTGTATGGCAATGCGGTAAAAAAACCCATGGTCAAACTCGGCGAAGGCTGGGGGCCGGGCAACGCGACCGACGGCGGAGGCATCACTCAGGAAAGCAGCCGCTATCACGTCCTCGCCAGCGACCACATGCGCCTGGGCACCTCCTACGGCGTAAATAAATACCCCGATGGCTCGTCCTTCAGCGGGCCCAAGAGCATGGGAAACCACCCCCCGGCGAAGGGCGACTACTTCTACGCTAAATCTCCGGACGGCAACGGGTCCGGGTACGTGTTCGACCAAACAACCAATGGCAACGCCAACTACGTCTACGACGATGGCAGCGTCCAGATGCACAGCCAGATCAACCGGGACAGTGTTGGCAACAACGCCCAGCACCTGTTCCGCAACGGTGGGCGCTGGCTCGTGCCGACCGACCTCGTCACCAACTGACAGGGCAAGCGTAAAGCAGATCCGGATAGAATGAGCCTTCATGTAAGGCAACCCAAGTCCGGAGCGGCACAATGTCACAACAACTCCCAACCGACGAGCTCGGCTGGCACCGATGGTTCGCCGTCGATTACTTTAATCACACCTGGACCTTTCTCGACAGCAAAGAAGAACTGACGCAGGAGCAGAAGGACGCGATGCTTGCCTCCGCACTGGCATCGCGCCTGCACTGGGGCAAGGTTGGCACGCCGATGAATTTCGCAATCGGCGACTGGCAGATCGCACGCGTCTATGCGACGCTCGGTGATGCGGCGCAGGCGATCCACTACGGCGAAAGGTCGCTCGCGCTCAGCAACGAGCACGACCTGGGCCCGTTCTGTGTCGGCTACGCGAACGAGGCGATCGCACGGGGCAAGAAACTGGCAGACGACCAGACGTCGTGCGACGAGCACATCCAGCTTGCGTCAGCTTGCATCAAACAGATCGATGACGAACACGACCGCAAGCTCCTGGCTGATGACCTGAAGAACCTCAAAGCCGACTGATGCTTCATATCGCCCTCTACCAGCCGATCATCCCGCAGAACGTCGGCAATATCGCTCGGACGTGCGTGGGGATGGATGCGCACCTGCACATCATCGGGCCGACGATCGTGGACCTCTCGGACAAGGCGGTGAAGCGCGCGGGTCTGGACTACTGGGACGATCTTGTGCTGACGCAGCACGATTCGCCCGACGCTTTTTTTAGCTGGGCTGAACAGAGCGGCGGGACGATGTACGCGGTGACCAAATTCGCGACAACGCGCTATGACGCCCCGGCTTATAAAGACAACGACATCCTGCTCTTCGGCGGCGAGCGCGAGGGATTGCCCCCGCAAGTACATGCCCGCTTTACAGAAGAACAGAAAATCGCAATCCCGATCCCCGGCGCGGTGCGTAGCTACAACCTCGGCAACGCCGTCGCGATCACCCTCGCGACCGCGATGGGCGGTGCCTGCCTCTGGCCCGACGACTGGGCGCCGAAAGACGGGTTCGTCCCACCGAATACGTTTACGCTCGAAACGGATGCCGACAGCGGCTCGTCCGCTTAGCTCGGCCCGACCTACATCGCGGCGAAACAGTGTGCGAATGCGATCAAGGTTGTTTTAAGCAAATGTAGATAATGATGCCGTGTCACAGGACGCTCAGATCCTGCCGCGGCTGACCATCCATTGGCCGCGGGTGTTGATGGCGTCGTGATAGTGCTTGGCATCTCCATCGCTGAAGCAGACAAAGGTGATGCGCTTGGGGTGGGGTTGTCGGAGCAGGTGACCGTGGGCGTGGCCGAAGGCGATTCGTGCGGCGCGGGGTTTGGGGAAGCTGTAGACGCCGGTACTGATCGCGGGGATGGCGAGATGCTCGACGCTGTGTTGCACGGCCAACGCGAACACTTGGGCGTAGCACGACGCAAGCAAGTTGTCTTCGTGGGTGTAGCCGAGCTTGGCGGTGTCATCCCCCGGCGCACCGGGGACACCGGTGTCGGCCTGCCCCGCCCAGACGGGCCCGACCGTGTGAAGGATGTGCTCAATACCTTGGTTTTCAAGGTCAAAGGCGGGGGTTCGCTTGGCGAGCCCCGTTTCGCAGCCGCCGAGTGTGCGGTTGTGTTCAAGTAATTCGGGGCCGGCCGCGCGATGGATCGCACCATCAACACCCCCGCCGCCGAGCAGCGATTCGTTCGCGGCGTTGACGATCGCGTCAACCCCCAACGCCGATTGAAGCGCGGTGATATCACCCACAACGACATTGATGCGCTGAACCGGGTCGTTGAGTTGATGGTCCGCGGCGCTGCTTGGGCCATTCGAATCAGGCGGATTGAACTGGGGAAGCTGCATTACGACGGGAGGTCGGCTTGCGGGTCGCGGAGTGCGACAGGCTTGTCGAGCAGCTCCTTCATAATGAATGCTTTGCGCAGCGACGCTCGATCCAGCGAACCAAGGACGGCCGACGCATTTGAAGCGGCGCTGACAGCCGGGGCACGTTTCGCAGCTTTTTTCTGAGCGTGTTCGTGTCCCTTGTGGACGCGCTGCTGGGACTGCGCAACAACACTCTCGCGTTTGCTACCGGTTGTGGCTTTCGGCGCCCGCTGTTTCGGTCGGGTGCCACGGGTTCGACGGCGACGCTGACGCTCGAGCTGCTCTTCACGGGCTTTCTGCTCGGCGACCCTCCGACGATGCTGCTGGTCGCGCTCGCGTTCACGGGCAGCCTTCTTACGCGCGGCGCGTTCTTGCTCGGCACGCTGCTGCTGCTGGGCGGCTTGCCGTTTCTGCTGGGTCTGCTGGTCGGCGCGGGCGCGGGCACGACGCAGGGCCTCGGCCTGTGCGTCTTCCTGCTGCGCCCCGCCGGACTGCTGGCGGGCCCGCTGGCGCGCCAACTCAATGCGTTCAGCCATGGTCATCTGTGCGGGGTCGGGCGCTGCGGATGCGTCCGAGCGCATCTCAGACAGGGCACGCTGTTGTTCGCTCATCTCTTCGCGACGCTGAGCCTGCACCTGGTCCCACTCTTCGAGGGATCGGCGCTTGCGTTTCTTCTCTGCGCTGTCTTCGTTGCCCACCGCAGACGACAAGCCCTTCACGACCCAGGCAACGATGATGATGATGGTGATGAGTGCACCGAGACCGCCCATGAAGCCGCTCCTTATTCCGCGTGATGCGGGGTTGATGAGTCGCTCACCATTGTATCGCCCAATGCGCTGGACACCGCGAGCAGCGGCCGAGCTCCGCCGCGTTCAATCGATTCAAGACCCAGACCGTAGACAGGGCTCAGGCATTCGGGCGTGAGCACCTGTTCCCAAGGCCCTGCAGCGCGGAGTCCACCCGCATCCATCAGCCACGCGTCATCCGCGTAACGCACCGCAAGGTCCAGATCGTGCAACACCACCAGCACGGCCAGACCACGCTCCGCGATCCCACGCAGCCGCTGCATCATCGCGTGCCGATGGTGTAAATCCATGTGGCTGCCCGGTTCGTCCAGAAGCATCGCCCGACCCTGCGCTGCCGACTGCACCTCGGCACGCGCGAGCAGCACCCGCTGCTGCTGGCCGCCGGAGAGTTCCATAAACACTCGGCCCGCGATCTCACCGAGCCCCGCGTCGTCGATCGCCTGATCGATGAACGGGGCAGACGATTTTGTGTCCGACCCGTGGGCCCCCATCGCGATGACCTGCCGCACGGTGAATGCAAAACGCACGCCCGGACGCTGGGGGACGTAGCTCAACCAGCGTGCCCGCATCGGCGGCGTCAGCGCGTGGATCGGCTGGCCGTCGACCTCGACCGAACCCGACCACGGCCGGAGCAGGCCGAGCATCAGCTTGAGGAGCGTGGTTTTGCCCGCCGCGTTCGGGCCGACCAGCGTAGTCACCCTGCCGGGCATCAGCGACGCGTTGACCGCCTCGACAACGGGCACGGCTTTGTCGTAACCGAATCGCACCTGCTTCAACAATATCGCGGGCGTTGGGCTGGTCATCGACATGATTTTATCGGATTGTTAAACGAGACAAAGCGGTCGGCTTGGGACGGGCCGGTAACGGGCTGGTCCGGGTCGGCAAAGAAATTCGGTTTTAACGGTTATGCCTCTCAGGTCGGCCTCTGATCCCGCCGATCTAAGCGATATCCCTCAAAGAGGATTGGTGGCTAATGGGACAGGACACATCCAATGCGTCGGCCGGCGAGCAAGTGCCCCCGGTCTCGAATCAGCCTCTCGACCTGCTCAACGACCTTGAGTCGCGTCTTGGCCAGCTCAAAGACTGGCAGTCGCAGACCGACCAGCAGCTGCGTGAGATGCAGGAAGAGAGCCAGCGGATCAATCAGCTGCGCGAAGAGTCGCAGGCGATGCAACGCGCTTGTGAAGAGCGGCAGCGCTCCCTCGATGGGCAGGCGGAACAACTGAATGAAAACAAGCAGTCGGTCGCGAACGAGCGGCAGCAGCTTGAACACGAACAAGGACGGCTTCACGAGGAGCGGTCGTCCCTGGAATCCACACGTCACGAGATCGAAGAAGAGCGCAACCGCGCCCAGACCGATCGCGAGACGATCAACCAGCAGCAGCAGGAGCTGCAGTCCCGGTTTGATGAGCTGGGCAGCAAAGAAGCCGACCTCAGCACACGCCTGCAGCAGGCCGAGCAGCGCCAGGTCGAGCTGGATGAGCAGCAGCGTTCGATCGAGGGCGATCGCGATGCGTTGAATCATCAGCGGCAGGAGCTGGAGAATTGGCAGAACGAGATCGAGGAGGTGCGCAGCGGCTTCGAATCCGATCGCGCTGAGCTCGACAATGCACGCCAGGCGGCCGAACAGCAGCGCAAGCAATTGGACGCCGATCAGGCCACGATCAAACAACAACAGGAACAGATCGCCGAGGAGAAGCAGCAGGCCGATCGGATCAAGCTCGAGCTCAAACTGAAGTCCGAGGCCCTTGAAGCCCAGCAGCAGCAGCTCGAACAGACCCGTGAGGACCTGGTCGAGCAGGCGATGAAGGTGCCCGCGGACGCGGACGAAAAGTACGCCGAGTTGCAGAAGGCAAAGGCCGACCTTGAACAAGCCAACCAAGAGCTCGAGGCGCGTCACGACGAGTTGGCCGCGGTGAGCACCGAGCTTGACAAGCGTGACCAGCAGCTCACCGAACGGCAGCAGTCGCTCGAAGAGATGCAGTCGACGCTCGAGGAGCTGCAGAGCGAATTGACCGAACGTGAGCAATCCCTGCACGCGACGAGCAGCGAGCGCAGTGAACAAAGCAAAACACTCGAAAAGCAATTAAGCGAATTGGCCGATCGCGAACAGGTCCTCGCCGAGCGCGAAGCCCGGGCCAAACTGCAGTCTGGCGAGGACAAAGAACAGGCCCGCAAGCTCGACGAGCGGATGGAAGAACTCGAGCGCAAACGCGGCGAGCTCGAACAGAAGCGCGAGCAGTTCAAGCAGACGCTAGATCAAAGCCGCCAGCAGATCGAGGCCGAGCGAGAAGAGGCTCACCGCCGCGAAGCGGAGCTCGAGGCACGCGTCAAGGAGTTGGAAGAATCCGGCAGCGCCCCCGCCTCCGCCGCCCCGCTCAGTACCGGTACGGAAAAAGAGATCAAACAACGCCGCGCCAAACTGCGCCGCTACCGCGACCTGCTCCGCGAGCGGTCCAAGGCCCTGCAGGAGCAGGAACTGAAGGTGCAGTCCTCCAGCCAGCAGTTCACCGGCTTGGAAAAAGAACGCCAGATGCTCGTCGAGGTCAAGCGTTTCCTCGAAGCCAGCGAAGGCGAGATGGTCAAGCGCTGGGCGACAGGCCATGCCGGGTCAATCGTAATGGGCGTGGTCGTGACGCTGCTGCTTGCCGCTGGCGCGAGCTTCATGGCCGCCAACCAGCTGGTCAACCCGGTCTGGGAAGCGTCAATGATGATCAATCAGACAACACCTGAAGGCCAGGCCCCACCGACCACCGACGCGTTTATCAGCAGCTTCCAAGCCACCCTGCTCAGCGAGCCGGTGCTCAACGCCGCGATGATTGAGATGGACAAGGCCGACGCGAACGTCCGCATCGCCGCATCGCCGACCAAGCTCAAGGGCTACCTGGAAGAGAACCTGACCATTGCAGGCGTACCCGGACGGGCCGACCTGTCGCTGCGGGGTGAAGACAAGCAATTGCTCCAGCCGGTGCTCGCATCGCTGGGCAAGGCCATCGTCGGCTATAACGCTTCTCAGGACTATCAAGCCAAGCGCGAGCCGAGCACACGTATCACCGTGCCCGCCAAACTCGTCGATGTCCCGGTCGCTAATGGGACCAGCCAGAAGCTGAGCATCACG
>Ga0213866_10002807_pt1 | contig 12093 bp, 9 predicted proteins | sample PICome_11_FD_160079 | JGI IMG/M metagenome (GOLD analysis project Ga0213866, IMG submission 160079) | Coastal seawater microbial communities near Pivers Island, North Carolina, United States - PICO284 | ecosystem: Environmental > Aquatic > Marine > Coastal | place: USA: North Carolina... | reverse complement strand
TGGCGGCTTCGCCGGACTCACATTCACAAGCCGAGAAGTCCAACGAGCAGATCCGGACACATAACCGCTAGACAGCTGCTGCCATCAGGCGTCAACGAGCGGAACGACGACCGCCAGGGCCCGGCGTCCTGCGGGTCGATGTTGCGGGCCATCGTAAACAGAAGTGACGACTGCAGCGACCAGCTAGTCAGCCACTGTCCGGCGGCCCCGAGCCGGACGCGTATCCAGGCAATCACTGGCCGGTCGCTCTGACCACGAGCAAGGCGCTCCCGGCGTAGCAATGCTGCATCGAGCGCTGGGGCCGCCGGTCATCAGCGCTTCCGTGAACGCCTCGGGGCACCACCACTAGCGGGCCGAAGATCGCTAGCGTCGCAAGCCATGTTCAGGGGCCCTCTGTACCGTCTCGCCGCGCGCGGGCGTCTTCTGTTCACCAGAATCCTGACATGTGCTGCGCTGCTCGCTGGCATGCTGCTGACCAGCGTCGCACCGGCCGGCGCCGACCACGGCGATGCCGCAGCAGCGCAGGCGGCGGCCGAAATCCAGGCGGCAAGAGACCGAGCGAACGCCGCTGCGCAGGCGCTGTTTGACGCCGAGTCACGGATCGACGCGTTCACACTCGACATTGCGGAGGCCGAGCGGCGACTTACCGCTCTCAACGACCAACTTGCTGAGATCGAGCGGTCACTCGGCGTCCAAGCTCAGCGCCGGTTCGTCGGCTCCGGCGTCGAGACACTCCCCTTGCTTATCGACCTCGACGATGCCAACGACCAACTGGTCGGCAACGTGTTATCGGCGGTGTCGACCGAGACAGCCAACGTCAATCTCGATGATCTCGACGCTCTCGCCACCGAGGTCGCCGACGCTCGAGCCGATCTCAAGCAACGCCGCGATCAGGCCGAGGCCGAGCGCACGAATTTCTTCGAGCTCGAACGATTCGCCGAGGAGGAGATCGTCCGGCTCCAAGAAATCGAAGCGCAGCGACTCGTCGACGAAGCTGTCGAACATGAACTCGAAAGACAGCGCCGAGAGCGCGCTGTCCGCGAGGCGGCTGCTCGCGAGACCGCCGCGAATACCGCCAGCAGCATTTCGAACAACGGTTCGAATGGCTCCAGCGGCGGATCCAGCGGTACGAGCGGCACCGGTGGTGGATCGAGCGCTGGACGCGGCATGGTCTGTCCAATCAAGGCGCCCTATGCCTTCGCAGATACGTGGGGCGCTCCACGATCGGGCGGTCGCCGCCACCAAGGCGTCGACATGATCAGCCCCACCGGGACGCCGATTATCGCCGTCGAGTCCGGCACGATGAGCATCTCGCGGAACCGCCTCGGAGGCAACGCCATGTGGCTGAGTGGCAACAGCGGCACGAAGTACTACTACGCACATCTATCGAGCTACGCCGCCGGCAGCGGAAGCGTCAGCCAGGGCCAAGTGCTCGGCTACAACGGCCAGACCGGCAACGCCGGAACGCCCCACCTTCACTTCCAGGTCCACCCCGGTGGAGGCCAGGCCGTCAACCCGTATCCGTACGTACGAGCGGTTTGCTGATACCGATCCTCGACGCCCCGGCCCACGACATCTTGGTGGACGGCGGTAACGCGGCAAAGATAAGGGCATGACCAGCAGGGACGACTCGCTGATGGATGCCGCGATCGCTGCAGCGACGACCGCGCGACTCCGAACGGCACCCAATCCGTGGGTTGGTGCCGCCATCCAATTGGCTGACGGATCAATCGTCACGGGCGCCACGCAACCCCCAGGTGGTAATCACGCCGAGATTGAAGCGCTGCGAGCGGCGGGCAACGCCGTTCGAGGCAGCACGATCGCCACCACACGCGAACCGTGCAGCCACACTGGCCGCACCGGCCCGTGCACCGAAGCGCTCATTGACGCTGGCATCGCACGCGTAGTCATCGGCGTCGAAGACCCCGATCCCAAGGTCGCCGGCACCGGCGTGAGTGCACTCCGCGATGCGGGGATCGAGGTGATTGTCGGCGTTCACCACGACCGGGTCGCCGAACAGCTCCGCCCATACCTCCACCACCGCCGCACGGGCCGGCCCTGGGTCGTCGCCAAGACAGCAGCGACGCTCGACGGTCGAACAGCGGCCCCCGATCGAACCAGCCAGTGGATCTCGAGCCTCGAGTCGCGCACCGACACCCACCGGCTCCGAGCCGAAAGCCAAGCGATTCTCGTCGGTGCTGGCACCGTTCGGGCCGACGATCCATCCCTCAGGGTTCGTTTCGTCGACGGACCCAATCCACGCCGGGTGGTGCTCGGCAGTGCCCCCGAGGGGGCCAAGATACTTCCCTGCCTCGAATGGCGCGGCGACCTCGACGAACTGCTCGATCAGCTGGGCGATGACGGCGTGCTCCAGCTGATGATCGAAGGCGGCGCCATCACTGTCGCACAGTTCCTTGATGCCGGCCTGATCGACAGATTGGTCGTCTACCTCGCACCCGCGCTGTTCGGGGGAGATGACGCACGGCCGATGTTCCTCGGCGACGGAATCAGCACCATCGACGAATTACGGCGCGGCCGCTTCGTGAGTGTCGAACGCATCGGCGTTGATCTGCGACTGGAGTTCGAGCCCGACGCAGGCTGAAGGAAACGCACTAGGAAGCGCGGTGCCCCATTCGATCAACCTTGCTCTGCACGTAAGCTCGGCTTTCGTCAAACGACGCCACGTGGATCGGCACGAGCTCATCCACCGACAGGCCGTGTTCGACGAGCCCGCTCGCCTTTGCGGGGTTGTTAGTCATAAGCCGGACCGACTTGACGCCGAGGTCGCGCAGGACCGCAGCGGCAACGTCGTACTGGCGGGCATCGACCGGCAGCCCCTGGGCCAGGTTGGCGTCGACAGTGTCAAGTCCAGCGTCCTGCAGCTCATAAGCGCGGATCTTCGCAGCGATCCCAATCCCCCGCCCCTCGTGGCCTCGGAGGTACACCACAACGCCACGCCCAGCGCCTTTGACCTCGCCGAGGGCGTGCTCGAGTTGCTCGCCACAATCACATTTAGTGGAGCCCAGTACGTCGCCGGTCAGGCACTCGCTGTGCAGACGGACCAGGGCCGCAGGTCCAGTGGGATCACCGGACACGAGCGCAACGTGCTCGTGTCCATCGCGAGCGCGATACGACACGGCGCGAAACTCGCCGTGTCGTGTTGGCAGCCGAGCGTCGCCGACGCGTTGCACGAGCTCATCATCGCAAGGACCGTCGACAGCGCCGACTTCCGCGCTCATGCTGGGTTGCCGAGCGTTACGGCGACTGGCTCAGGCCCGGCAGGAGCAGCAGTCGGTTCGTGAACCAAGCGGGCGGCTGTTGCTCGGTCGACTCGGCCGTAGCTAGTCGTGCGTTGCTCGAGCGGACGGCCCACCGACTCGGCGAACGCTGCGAACGAATTGACGGTCATGGCCTGACCGTGGCTCGCCCCGGCGGCTCGAGAGATGTTCTCGTCCATCAGCGTGCCGCCGAGGTCGTTACAGCCCGCTCTCAGCAGCTGCGACGTGCCGGCAAGGCCGATCTTGACCCAGCTCGCTTGGACGTTCGGGATGAGGTCGCCATACGCCAGACGGGCAACCGCATGAATCAATACCGTCTCTCGGAATGTTGGGCCTCGACGAGCCCTGCGCTGGAGATAGATCGGCGATGCCATGTGCACGAACGGGAGCCCAACGAACTCGGTGAACCCGATGCGTCCGGCGGCCACGTTCTCCTCCTGAAGCGCACGCGTCCGTATGAAGTGGCGGGACTGATGAATCGGTTCTTCGATGGCACCGAACATCATCGTGACGTTCGAGTGCAGACCAACCTGGTGTGCCGCTCGGTGAGCCTCGAGCCATTCGTCGGTGTCGACCTTGTCGGGACAAAGGACCGCACGGATCTCGTCGTCGAGGATTTCGGCCGCTGTGCCGGGTAGCGAAGCCAGTCCGACGTCACGCAGCCGAGCGAGATAGGTCGGGAGGTCTTCGCCGAGTCGACGAGCCCCTTCAGTCACCTCGAGTGCAGTAAAGCCGTGCACATGCATATCGGGCACCGCTTCTTTAACCGCTCGGGTTACGTCGATGTAGTAGTCGCCATCGAAGTCGGGGTGGATGCCGCCCTGCAGGGTGACTTCGGTAGCCCCGACGTCCCACCCCTCCACCGCACGCTCGGCGATGTCGTCGAGGGTGAGCAGGTACGGCGTACCGCGAAGGTTAAGCGATAACGGCCCCTTGGAGAACCCACAGAACTTGCACTTAAACGTGCACACATTTGTGTAATTGATGTTTCGGTTGGCGACCCAGGTGAGGGTGTCGCCCACCAGCTTTGAGCGCAAGCGATCGGCGGCGTCAGCGACGGCAAGCACTTCGCCACCCCGCGCTTTGAGCAAAGTGACGAGTTCGGATTCGCCGGGTTGTTCACCCGCTTCGATACCGGCAAGCACCTCGTGGACCGCACCCCGCTTGGCCGAACGGAGCGTCGATCGCTCGGGTTCGGCGGGGACGAGCATCGGCGGCACCGAGTCGGCGCCAGCACCCGAGTACCAGGCGGTCGAGCGATGACCGACGAGGACGAACTCAGCGCCATCAGCGACCGTATCGGCGGCCGTGGTCTGCTCGGGCCAAATTTCGCCCGGATCGTCGCGACCAAGCCACTCGGCATCAGCGCGATCGATGACCGGGAAGTGCAGGGCTGGGTCAAGCCACCGCTCACGAGCGCGTACGAACTCGGGGTACGTCGTGAGCCGGGGAGCCAGCTCGAACCCCTTAGCCTCGGTGACCTCGCGCAACCGATCGAGATCGGGCCATGGCCGCTCGGGATTGACGTGATCGGCGGTGATCGGAGAGACCCCGCCCCAATCGTCGATGCCAGCCTCGAGAAGCGGCCCGAAATCGTCGGAAAGATTGGGCGGCGCCTGCAGATGGATCTCGGGCGGCAGGATCAATCGCGCCGCTGCGATCGCCCAGAGGTAGTCGTCGCTCGGGCACGGCTGCACGCCGTTCATCCGGGTGCGTAGCTTCGGGAGGAAGTTCTGGACGATCACCTCTTGCACGTGGCCGTGGCGAGCGTGTGACGCGGCGATCGCCTCAAGCCCAGCGAGCTGATCGGCTCGAGTGTCACCGATTCCGATGAGGATGCCGGTGGTAAACGGGATGCTCAGCTCGCCTGCCGCTTCGATGGTCTGCAGGCGACGGGCAGGGATCTTGTCGGGGGCGTTGCGGTGGCACTCGAGATCGTGGGCGATCGACTCAAGCATCATGCCCTGGCTCGGGCTGACTCGCCGGAGCTGGGCGAGTTCGTCGGAGCGCAGGGCGCCGCAATTTGCGTGTGGCAGCAACCCCGTCTCGTCGAGGACCAGCTGTGCCATGGCCGCCACGTAGTGGACGGTCGAGTCGTAGCTCCGTTCACGCAGCCAGTCGCGAGCGACCTCGTAACGGTCTTCAGGCCGCTCGCCGAGGGTGAACAGCGCCTCGTGGCAACCCTGCTTTGCTCCCCGTCGCGCAATTTCTAGAACATCGTCGGGGCTGAGGTAAGGCGCCTCGACGCGGGCCGGAGGCTGTGCGAACGTGCAATAACCGCACGAGTCGTTGCACAAGAAGGTGAGCGGGATGAACACTTTCGGCGAATAGGTAATGCGGGTGCCGGTCGTGACGTCTCGCAGCGCTGCGGCCCGAGCCATGATGTCGCCGAGCGAATCCTGCAGCAGAGGGTGATCGGTCATGAGGCATCTCCGGTTTGAGAGCCTGGGCGGCTCGCTATCTCGTGTGGGGTGAAAGTCTGCTGGCACTCCCAACAGACGAACTGCTGGTCAAGCGGATGGCCGCACGCGTCGTGGACAAGCACGGTGGGGGCTTCGCCCCCGGCGAGATATCGATCGCCCCAACGCATCAGCGCCACCAGGGCCGGCGACAGCGCCATACCCATCTCGGTAAGCCGATACTCGTGGCGAGGTGGGCGTTCGCAGTAGAGCTGGCGGGTAAACACGCCGTGCTCAACCAGTCGCTTCAGGCGCTCAGTGAGAACTGGTTTGGCGATGTCGAGGTGCTGCTGGAAGTCGTTGAACCGACGCGTGCCACGGAACGCCTCGCGCAGAATGAGCATCGTCCAGCGATCACCGAGAACGCCGAGGCTCGCCTGGATCGAGCACTCACCTATGCCCGGCGCCACTGCGACCGCTGTTGCTTCTGACTTTGCCATCCCATGATCTTAGGTCAGTTCGTATTTCGAACCAAGTCGGTGTGAAATCTGAACTGACTGTGGGGGCTGCAACTCGGCCGGTCGAAGCCTATGGTCAGTTTTATGTCGGAGTTTGCTGACCCGCAAGACGACGCCGAGCATCATCACGATCACGCGCATCGCCCCAACCGGAGCCATTACATGGTCCATCGCCACCGCGATGTCTCGGGCGGGGTTGCGCGAGCTGCCGTGTTTGGCATCAGCGACGGGCTCGTATCGAATGTGGCGCTAATCCTTGGCGTGGCTGCTGCCGAAGCGGAGCGCTCGAGCGTCCTCGTGGCAGGCACCGCCGGATTGCTAGCCGGCGCAACCTCGATGGCTGCTGGCGAGTACGTATCGATGAAAGCGCAGGCCGAACTCGTCGAGCGTGAGCTACGGATCGAAGCGAAATCGCTCGCCACGCAACCGGCGCTTGAGACCGCAGAGCTTGCGTCGATCTATCGGAGTCGTGGGCTCGACGCCGAGCAGGCCCTAACCATGGCAGAGGCAGTCATGACCGATCCGGATGTGGCACTCGAAGTCCACGCCCGTGAAGAGCTCGGCGTCGACCCCGACGAAGTCGGTAACCCCGTTGGGGCCGCCGTGGGCTCGTTCATCGCGTTCGCCATAGGCGCACTTCTGCCGCTGCTGCCGTGGTTCTTCAGCGCAGGCGATGCGGCTATCGCCGCGTCGGCGATCATCGGCGCGATCGCAACACTCCTAGTTGGCGGCACGATCGCAACCTTCACCGGCCGATCGATCGTCCGCACCGCCCTACGTCAGCTCGGATGGGCCGTGGTCGCATGCGGCGCGACTTGGCTGATCGGATCGTGGCTCGGAGCATCGATCACCTAGTCGCATCGAGATTGAACCGCTTCGGCGCTCGAGAGGTGTCGACGACATCGAGCTACGAGCTCCGCTTTCGAATCCACGCCTCGACGTCCTCGAGCGCAGTTGGGTCGGCGAGCGAGTCCTTCGACGCAGCCTGCTCGGCTGTCGCCCCAAGCAGCATCCGCTTGAGCGGCACTTCGAGCTTCTTCCCCGAGAGTGTCCGCGGCACAATTCGGATCGGGCTGATCTCATCGGGCACGTGACGGGGTGACAGCTCCGACCGAAGGGATGCTTGAAGCGAGGCGATCAGTTCGTCATCGAGTTCGTAGCCTGACGCCAACACCACCAGCAAGATCAGCGTGCCCGGCCCACCCACGTCATCCTCAAGATGAACGACGAGGCTGTCGGCGACCGCTGGGAAATTCTCGACAACCGTGTAAAAGTCGCTGGTGCCGAGTCGCACCCCACCGCGGTTTAACGTTGCATCGGATCGACCAGTGATGATGCACGAATCGTCGTCGGTGAACGTGATCCAATCGCCGTGGGTCCACACGCCGGCGATGCCGTCGAAGTACGCCGCTCGGTAGGCCGGGCCGATCACCTCGTCGGGCTCGGCTTCGTCATTCCAGAACGAGACCGGCATCGAGGGCATTGGAGCGGCGATCACAAGTTCACCCAACTCGCCCGGGTCGCACGCCGAGCCGTCGGGCCGCGCAGCTCGTACGTCACAGCCCAGCATGCGCGCCGAGATTTCGCCGCGCCAGACCGGCACGGTTGGCGCCGACCCGACGAAAGCGGTGCACACATCAGTTCCGCCGCTCATGGAACCAATTTGGATATCTGAACCGAGTTGCTCGACAAGCCAGTCGAATCCCTCCGGTGGCAGCGGAGCGCCCGTTGAGCCGAGATGCCGCACCGACGAAAGATCGCGATCTGCCGCCGGCTTGAGACCCGCCTTACGACAGGCCATAACGAAGGGGGCACTCACTCCAAAAACGTTGACCTGCTCATCTGCCGCCAACGCCCAGAGGGTGTCAAGATCCGGCGAGCCCGGGTCGCCGTCGAACAGCACGGCGGTCGCGCCGACCAGCAGCGCCGACGTAAGAAAATTCCACATCATCCAGCCGGTTGTGGTGAACCAGCAGAACCGCTCCCCCGGACGGAGGTCATAGTGCAACGCCAGGGCCTTCCAGTGCTCGAGTGTGATGCCGCCGTGGCCGTGCACGATCGGCTTCGGGAGCCCAGTCGTGCCCGAAGAGAACAGCACGTAGAGCGGGTGCTCAAACGGCACCGGCTCGAAAGCCATGCTCGCCCCGGCGTTCGAATCGAGGAGGTCGTCCCACCACTCGCTCGCCACTTCCGTCGTCGAACCACCGAGCGGCTCAGCGAGGTCAGGATCAAGGTACGGCAACGTGACAACTGCCCGGAGTGAGGGAAGAGCGTCGATGATCTGAGCCACCTGCTCGGCCCGGTCGATCGCGCGGGCACCGTAGCGGTAACCGTCGACGGCCAGAAGAACCGACGGCTCGATCTGGGTCCACCGATCCGTCACGGCGCGCACGCCGAACTCCGGGGCACACGATGACCAGATGGCGCCAAGGCTCGCCACTGCTAGGAATGCCACTGTCGTCTCGGGGATGTTCGGCATGAAAGCAACGACTCGATCGCCGCGGCGCACACCTCGTGCGATCAGGCCTGCGCGACAACGGGCCACCTGGTCAGCCAACTCTGCCCACGTCACCTCCATTCGGTCACGCGACTGACTGATCCCGACGAGTGCAGAGGCGTCTGCGAGTGCGGGTGCGGCGGCGAGCGCCGCTTCAGCGTGATTCAAGGTGCCGCCGCGGAACCACTGGGCGCCGGGGAAGCTCGTATCGGCGAGCGTCACCATCGGTTGGTCGTGCCACCGGATATCGGCATGGCGAGCGAGCGCCGTCCAGAAAGCCGCTGAGTCGCCGATCGACCAGGCGAGCAGATCGTCGTAGTCGTTGCAACGCGGACCTCCCCGGGAGGCGACGTCGACTGCGAACTCGGCGAGCCGTGTCGACGACCAGGTGCCCGGCTTCGGACGCCAGATCGGGAATCGCGACGGGTTTGGGGCGTCTGTCATCAAGACGAGATGATGACAGACTCAGCACCATGATCGGACAGCCACGACCCGCACTCGACGCACTGCCCGCTTACAAGCCGGGGCGGTCGATCGACGAAGCGCTCGACCAACACGGCATCACGAGCGCCGTCAAGCTCGCCTCGAACGAGTTGCCTTTCGGACCGCTGCCATCGGTCGCCGACGCCGTCAGTTCGGGCATTGAGCGGCTCCACCTTTATGCCGATACGCGCGCAACGGCATTACGGGCGGCGATATCCGAACATCACGACGTCGACGACTCCCGGGTCACAGTCGCCAACGGCTCGGTCACGTTGCTGCAACGGCTTGCACTCTCGTACGTCGACGCTGGCGAAGAGATCGCCATGTGTTGGCCGTCATTCGAGGCCTACCCGATGTTCGCAGCGCTCGTCGGTGCCAAACAGAACCGCGTTCCGCTCGTCGACGAACGATTCGACCTCAAGGCGCTCGCCGGCGCTGTCACCGACCAAACGAAGATCGTAATGATCGCGAACCCGAACAACCCGACCGGCACCACCGTGCCGACCACGATGATCGCCGACTTCTGCCGCAGCGTGCCAACGAGTTGCTTAGTCGTGCTTGACGAGGCCTACACCGAGTTTGTCACCGAGCCGACCGTGACCGATTCCGTTCCTCTGCTCGACGAATTCGATCATCTCGTCGTCGCCCGAACCTTCTCGAAGGCTCACGGCCTCGCCGGGTTACGCGTCGGCTACGCGCTCGCCCATCCCGAGGTGATCGGCATGCTCGACCGGACCCAGGTGCCGTTCGCCGTCAACGAACTCGCACAGCGAGCAGCCATCGCCAGCCTCGGTGCGATCGATGAGATGCAGGCTCGAGTCAACGCCGTGACAACTGAAAGAAGCCGGGTCGTCGACAGTCTGAACGAACAGGGCTGGAGGCTTCCGGATGCCCAAGCCAACTTCGTGTGGCTCCCAGTCGGCCCGCGATCGCTCGAACTCGGAGCTCACCTTGAATCGACCGGTGTAATCACCCGTGTGTTCGCAAATGTCGGTATCCGCATTACCGTCGGCGACACTGCTATGAACGACCGGCTGCTGGAGGCCCTTGCGGGGGTGGATCCCAGCGGCTAGGTGGGTCAGATCAGGTGGCGGTGACTCGTCTCCGGCGGGTGCTCTTCGCCTCCTGCAGCGCCTCCATCGAATCGACTAGAACGTCGTCAATGAGATCGCGCCGCCCGGTCGGTATTCCCACAGTCGCCCGCACCGAGAGCCGCTGACCGACCTTGGCCACCGCACTGCAGCCGAGCCCTTGCGGCCCCGGTCGGCCAGCGCCCCCGGCGCTCGAGGTCCGTGGCGACACGACCGCGAAACGATCACGCTCGTAGCGGGCGACGAGATCTTCGGATCAAAAGTTTTCCGTGAGAATTCTTCCGACCCGCCGCAGCACCGAGGTTCCTCGACTTCGTCGAGCGTCTCCGGCTGATGCGACTACTGGCGAACGTCCACCACGACGCGGCCGCGCACCTGGCCTTTGAGGATAGTTGCGCCCAAATCAGGTAGGGCAGCGAGGCCAACGGTCTCGATCATGGCACCGAGCCGATCGAACGGCATGTCGGTGGCGATTCGATCCCAGACCGCAACGCGGCGTTCGTAGGGGGCCATAACCGAGTCGATACCGAGCAGATTTACGCCTCGGAGAAGAAAGGGGATCACGGTGGCCTCGAGCCGGTTCCCGCCGGCCAGACCAACCGCCGCGACCGAAGCGCCATAGCGCATCTGCCCGAGCAGACGACCGAGCATCGCGCCGCCGACCGCATCAATACACCCCGCCCAACGCTCTGATTCAAGGGGCCGCTTCGTCGGTTCGTTGAGCTCTTCACGAGCGACGATCGTGTCGGCACCAAGTGAAGTGAGGTAATCGGCCTGCTCCGGCCGGCCGGTTACTGCAGCAACCTGGTAGCCGAGGTGGGCGAGAATCGCGATGGCCGTCGACCCCACACCACCGGCTGCTCCGGTCACCAGCACCTCGCCGCAGTCCGGGGCCATGCCATGCGCTTCGAGTGCATCAACCGCCAGCATTGAGGTGTACCCGGCCGTACCGATCGCCATGGCCCGTTGTGTGGAGATCGCATCGGGCAGCGGCACGAGCATGCCAGCTTCGACCCGGGTCCGTGTCGCGTAGCCACCCCAGCGAACTTCGCCGACCCGCCAACCGTTAAGTACGACCCGGTCTCCTGGCGAGTAGCGGTCGTTGTCACTCGCCTCGACCACGCCGGCCAAGTCGATCCCGGGGATGTGGGGATAGTTCCGGACGAGTCCGCCGTTGCCGGTCAGGCACAGACCGTCCTTGTAGTTGAGTGTCGAGTACTCGACAGCGACAGTGACATCGCCCTCGGGGAGCTGGGCATCGACGAGTTCGGTCACCGCATGAGTGATGTTGCCGTCGCCATCGCGGTCGACCAGGAGTCCGGTGAAGCTCATCGCCTGATCCTGGCAGAACCGCGGCCTGGCGACACATTCGGCACGTTCGGGATCAGAACCGATGGGCGCTAGGTCCAGCAGGATTTGGGTCAAAGCCTGCGGATGTCTGGGTTGAAGGCTTTCGGCCTGCGACGCGGCGCCTTTATCTTCGCCGCGAAGAGCAGCCGGATGATCCGCTGGCGGTGCCCTCGCCAGGGCTCAAGGTGGGCACACATGATCTCGTCGCCGCCCTCGTCGGGTGGAAGCCGTTCTGCATCGCCGGTGAAGGCGTAGTTCACCGTCGTTGGTTGGCCGTAGTCGCGCAGCACGATGACGTCGGGGTGGCCGTGCGAGGACACCAAGGTCGCCGTTGCGGTCCATGCTCCGAGACCGGGCAGTGCGGTGAGCCGTTGGTAGGCGTCGTCGACATTCATCGCCGCAGCTTCCTCGAGCCGGTTCGCTCGGCGGGCGGCGACAAGGATTGCGTCGGCGCGGCGACGGTCGACGTTCGCCTGA
>Ga0213866_10002804_pt1 | contig 12102 bp, 8 predicted proteins | sample PICome_11_FD_160079 | JGI IMG/M metagenome (GOLD analysis project Ga0213866, IMG submission 160079) | Coastal seawater microbial communities near Pivers Island, North Carolina, United States - PICO284 | ecosystem: Environmental > Aquatic > Marine > Coastal | place: USA: North Carolina... | reverse complement strand
TCCCTCTCCTCTCTTTCTCTGCACTCTCTGCGCGCGTTCAGCTTTCCCCTTTTCCGAGAGTCACGCACGCATCCGTCGTGTTTTCTCGCCTTGATGAGTTTTTTTTTGATAGTTGTTGCTTGTTTATGTTTAGGGACACTCGTCGGAATCTAAAATTTTTTTTTGTTTCGTCATTTCACACAATTTACACACTAACACACACGCGCCCCATTCTCGCTCCAAGTGCTCGCGCGGGAAGAGTGGGATCTCAGGAACAAGCGAGAGTCAGGCGCCACGTCTCGAATACCTCTCAGCAAAGGGAAAGAGAGAGAGAGAAAATTGTCGGTATTATACTGCTAGCGCGCCAGCGTTCGGCTTAAACTTACGTGCAGTAACAACAAAAAGAGAAATCTCTTTTCGGAGAGAGAGAAAAGGAAATTTTCGTTAGAAGTCATACATAAACAATATAGAATGCGAAAGACAGCAGGTTCCTCCTCTTCCGCTGGAGCGGCGGCAGTGAAATCCACGCTACATGATGCAAAAAACGCGGTTGGCTGGGGAAAATATCACTGGGTACTCTTCATAATCACAGGGTTCTGCCTTATGGCTGAATCCGTAGAGGTGAACCTGTTAGCTTTCATGACCATCGAGGCAGCTAAGGAGTGGCAATTGAATCCAGTTCAAGCGAGCTCTATCGCAGCTTCAGTCTTTGCGGGAGAAATTGCCGGGTGCTCTGCGTTTGGAATATTCGGCGATAGATTTGGCAGGAAGCCTGCTTTCATTTTATCGATCGCATTGATTGCTGGTTTTGGAGTTGCTTCTTCCTTTTCGCCAAACATGTACTTCCTCGTCTTGACACGGTTCTTGGTCGGCGTTGGTATTGGAGGCTTCTCGGTGCCTTACGATTTGCTCGCGGAAGTTTGTCCCGATAAAATTCGTGGGCAGGTGTTGATGTCGATTTGGGTGTGGTTCTCCATTGGTAGTATTTTGATCACTGAGTTAGCTTATTTTGTGCTGGATTCGCGAGGTTGGCGGTATCTTACTCTCCTAGCTTCTGTACCACCAGTTCTTTCGCTATTATTTCTCGGCTTTCTCGACGAGTCTCCTTCTTGGCTGCTCGCTAAAGGTAGAACAGAAGAAGCGGAGGCTATCATGGATAAGATTGCCAAAACAAACAAATTAGAGATAAAACCGTTCAGTTTGGAAGATGAGGAAGAACATCACGCGAGCATGAGCGATTTATTCAAGCCGAAATATCTGCTTGCAACGGTTTGCGTTTGGCTTACTTCTTTTGCGCAAACATTTTGTTATTACGGAATAATCCTATTTCTTCCGAGAATACTGCACGTGCCAAAGTCTGAAATGTTTCCGTTCAAAGAACTTATATATTCGTGTCTTGGAGAAATTGGTGGAACCATTCTAGGAGTTTTCATGGTTGAATATATTTCTCGTGGAAAGGTTTGCACGATTTCATTTCTTGTATTTGGCGTGGCGCTCCCACTTTTAGTAGAACCAAATGTACCAGTACCTTTAGTATTCGCAATGATTGCCCGGGCAGCAGCGCCAATATCGGGATCAGCATCATGGCTACTTAGCGCAGAAGCATACCCAGTAGAGATTCGTGCAACGGGGCATTCTTATGGTAACATGATTGCGCGTCTAGGTGCATTTATAACGACGTATTGGGGGGGTGCTCAGCTGTCGGCAACTACTTTAGCCTATGGTTACACGGCTGTATCTATAATTGGAGCTTTAGGGGGGTGGTTCAATCCCAAAGCAGCAATGTTGTTGGAGTGATGAAAAGAAATACAATTGTAAAAGTTAGTACAAGAGAAGAAATATTACCTATGCGTACAAGGACTTGCGCTATAAAACTAATCTACGACATATAAAAGCTGAATATATGCTCCAGCTCATTCCCCATCACTTTTCTCACGCGATAATACTTACACTGGCGGTAACTTTGCACGGCAAGTTGGGCATTCTAATTTCACATCCATCCATCTACTGAGACACTGCGTGTGAAAAATGTGACCGCAAGGTGCATGCATTTGCATTTCTGAAGACCTACTGCTTTTGAGAGTACTAAGGCAAATAGAGCAATCTCCAACTTCCACGTAACTCTTATGATAATTATGCACTTCCGGTAGCCATTTCGTTAACTTGAATGTAATAATTCGCGGATGAAAATAATGTTGTGCGAATAAAATTAACGACTGCGCGGATACATACAGTGTGACAGCTGCACACAAGACATAATTCGGCTCGTTTCGAGCAAAATTTTTCGGACATCCATAAAAATATAACGGGACGAATGCTCGAGTTATAGTGATTATCCCTACATACAGCGGTATGAAGGGTTTCCTCGAATTTGAGTATAAATTCCATAAAATTTGCGGAAGCCAATACGAGGATAACAATAAAACGCAAAATGTCTGAAAGTTTTGCAGGATGTAAATCAGGAATGCACCGCCAAAGAAACCGCCGTAGAATTTCCCATATAACGCAGAAAGCTCTCTCCGCAAGGCAATCCAAGAACTATTATTATTAGAAGCGTTTCTTATTTTCCACACATGTAACAATAATCGCATTTCGAATACTGAAAACATCATAAATTCTAAAAATGCAAGGCAGGCAAAAGATGGGAATATTTCTTCAACAACCATGCCATAGATCAAATGACCGAGACAAAGGTACGCATCTAATGTTGCCTGGAATCCTATCGAAAACAAAGATAATTTTGACAAAGAACTTTGCGTATTACCCACATATTCAATTTGTTTTGCGAGCGCATACAGCTGAAGCAGAACAGTTCCTATTGAAACGTAACCATAGTTGCTTGCTTTTGCATAATACTCGCGCATCTTAAATGTTGTTGCATTGAGGACAAAGTCAAAGCCACAATTGTCAGAAACTAAGGTCCCTGTGACAGCCGCATCGAAGGAAGCATCAGGTAAAAAAGCTCTACGAGGTAGTGTATACTCGTATTCGCTCATTTCATCGACGATAGCTTTTGATTTTCCTTCATCGTTGTCTCCAACTTTTTCATGAAGTAAATGTCTTCCTGGTTCGATGAACAATTTAAGAGCAAACTCACACGCAGAGGGATAAGCTGTGGTGTTTAATGGTCCCGCAAATAACGAATTTAATCTTTGTCGACGACGCATTGCTTCATAAAGTGACGTTCCTGTATCAATAGCTTCTCCATCCTCGCTTTGTGTCGCGTTTGCATCTTTCCTCCGTGCGTTTTCCCAGGCTAAATCTGAAGCCGAAGTTCTGAGTGCCTTTCTAAAATCTGAATTATAGAAACGCTGTTCGTTTAAATTTTCCAACGTAACGTGCTGCTCTAGATTTCTACTCTGTCCGTGTCCGTGAACTATTCCGGTGGCGTTTAGGTACACTCCAGCGAAATTTATGTGCATGGTAGGAGCTGAAGTCGTTCCCACCAACAAGTCTCCTTCTACCCAAAAACAGTTGTGTTGTGAATCGTGTTTCTGTTGTCGCATCTGCACTTGTAAAACTCCCTTCGAACCGCTGGTGAAGTATCTTTTATTCGAAATTTCACGCGAAGACGTGGAGAGCAGCTTCGACGATGGAGCGTGCCATGCGCCTTTAAACGTCCCGGAGACATCCTCCGGAAATTTTCTTTTTTTAATCAACTTCGTTTCGTTTTCTCCTTCTTCTTCTACGTTTGCGATTGCGACGCGTTCCCTCGCGCGAACTGGGAGCACCTCCAGGAGAAACAAGACTAAGAGAGTAACGATAATTCGAGCGCAGCGGTGGCGACGCCACGGATGCGTCCACATGCTCAAATATTCCTTCCTTTTTCTTCTTCCATCTTGTGAAAAACGGATTTGTTTTTTGTGGAGTTGTACTGAGGGAGAGTCTACTGACTCATGTTTAGGAAAAAAGGATATAAAAAACGCATGATCATGAACAAAATAATTCTCGTTATTTCAACCACAAACCTGTTTATCTATATGGTATGTTTATCAGCATGTATATATACATACAGTGTGTATGTGAGGAAGTAAATATATCTCAAAATTAAAGCCCGTTGTTCTTCTCAAACTTTTGAATGGAATCTAAAACCATAAGCGTAATCATGGCGTGCGGGGCAATACGCACATAGTACGTGGGAAAGCCAGTATAAAATTTCAGCGGACCACCTTCGGCGAATGTCTTCATTGCGCAGTCTGCCATACCAGAATATGGTAATTTACCCGTCACTGGATCAACTTTTTGCTTTTGTAACATCGTCTTCACGTAATCAAAAGGTAACGAAAAGAAGGAGGCAAAGAAACCAGAGATGGATGATGCGATGAATGTCTTCGGAAAACCCGTGAAACCTTGCTCAGCTAACATCTCTTTCGCTTGGTCGTTAGAGGCAAGCATACCCATATTGAGAGCCATTGCACGGATAGCAGTGGTGCTCGCACCAGTGAATAAACCTCCCACGCCTTCGTTCTTTACAATGTCGGTCAAAGCATGAACAACGCCGGTGTAATTTCTTCTTTGATCGACGGGTAAAGTTTTATCCGCTTGCATACGAATCAATGACAAATCCGCCGGCGAACCAAATATGGCACCTAAACCACCGGCCGCTAAACCGGCTCCGGCTTTTTGCGCGAGCGGCAAAGCCTCCCCGTTGTTCATTTTCTTGAGGTAATCCACGAGCTCAGAGTGGATACCAAGACGAGCCGTCGTGTACGTCGCTTGACGCAACAGACCGGCAGACAATCCGGTGTAAAGCGCACCAAAACCATCGTTTTTGATGATCCCAGCGGCAACACCGAAAGGTCCACCAGAAGCGCCGAGTTGTAATCGAACTTTGACGATATCGATCGGTTGAATCACGCACGTAGCGCCCATCCCCGAGAGACCACCGTTCATGAATGGTTTCACGGCTTTCCAGACGGGATTATCGGCCATAGTTGTCGTCATCTGATCTATTTGTTTCTGTATCCGCGTGTATTTGTGTGTGTGAAAGAACTTCTACTCTCTATGTGCTAGTAATACCGACGAGGATTAGTTACTCTCGCCGCTTTTTTTTTGTGGTTTTTTATCGCCCAACCTGTGTGTGAGTTCTACGTGCCGCCTTTTTCGGCCTCATCAGGGTCCATAGATCTACGCTCTTCCCTCTATAGGCTTTTTCTCGCTCTCTCCCCGTTTCCGGGCCGTCCTTTTCCACAGAACCCAAGAAAAACTCCCCGCACGTCGTACTCACACAAAGAGCACGAAGAGAAAAAGAAGACTAGAAGAAATAGAACAACTGCAACAGCGACGGCAGCAACAACAACAACAACAAAGCACGAACGCGAAAATACAAAGGAAGAAAAAGTTACAGCGCAATCATGGTTCTCAACGATCTTGGGAGTAAGTTGGCGAACGCTTTGAGCTCCCTGAGCAAGCACACCGTCATAGACGAGGAAATTATGGAAGATGTCTTGAAGGAAATCACGAAAGCTTTACTGTCCGCGGACGTAAACGTCCAGTACGTCGTCCAGATGAAGAAAAACATCGTAAAAGCTGTCGATATCGATGATCTCGCCGGCGGTATCAACGCGAAGAAAGTGTTAGAAAAAGCTGTGTTCAACGAGCTGTGTAATATGCTTGACGGTGGCGATGCAAAATCGGAAGTAAAAGCCAAGTTTGTTCCGAAGAAAGGAAAACCAAATGTCGTGATGTTTGTGGGTTTACAAGGTTGCGGTAAAACAACAACGTGCACAAAATACGCGAGTTACTACGCTCGGAAAGGATTCAAACCAGCACTAGTTTGCGCAGATACATTTCGTGCGGGTGCTTTTGATCAATTGAAGCAGAACGCAACAAAAGCTAAAATTCCTTTCTACGGCTCGTATACCGAATCAGATCCAGCTAAAATAGCAGCAGAAGGCGTGCAAAGATTCAAAGAGGAAAAGTTTGATTTAATCATAGTAGATACGTCGGGAAGACATAAGCAGTCTGAGGCTCTCTTTGAAGAGATGCGAGCTGTAGACGAGGCTGTGAATCCAACGATGACTATATACACAATGGATTCTTCCATGGGTCAAATGGCGAAGGATCAGGCGGAGGCTTTCAAGTCCGCAGTCGATGTTGGTGCAGTGATAATGACGAAAACGGATGGTCATTCGAAAGGTGGGGGTGCAATCGCAGCAGTTGCGGCCACTAAATCTCCTATTATTTTTGTGGGGACCGGCGAACATCTCGAGGACATCGAACCATTTGATACACAACCTTTTGTTTCGCGTTTACTTGGACTTGGCGATTGGCAAGGCTTGATGGAAAAGTTATCTGACGTAGTCCCGGAAGACCAAGGGCAAAAATTAGTCGATGGTATTACCTCTGGACAATTCACGATGCGTTTGTTATACGAGCAGTTCCAAAATATAACTAAGATGGGACCGATGTCTCAAGTCATGTCGATGATTCCAGGAATGGCAGATGCGCTACCGCAAGGATCTGAGAGAGCTGGTCAAGCTAAGATTAAAAGAATGTTATGTCTGATGGATTCCATGTCAGATACAGAGCTAGACACGTGCAATATGAAAATATTAACGGACAAGAAACGCATGATTCGGATTGCTCGTGGCGCAGGAAAATCCCCACAGGCATATATAGAGTTGTTAGAAGAATTTAAACGGTTGGCTAAAATGATGAAAGGAATGAAGGGAATGAAAATGCCAAAAGAGGGTTCACGTGGTCGAGGAGGACACGGACAACAACAAGCTATGCAGCAGCAGATGTCACAAATGATGTCGGCGTTACCCCCACAAATGCGCAACATGTTTGGCGGTGAAAAAGGGTTAATGAGCATGATGCAGCAGATTGAGAAGGATCCTTCTATGATGAGTAAGATGATGGGTATGATGGGGAACAAGAGATGAGAAATCAAATAATCAAGCTCATGTAGTCTTTTAGTAACACGATAACACGAACGAAGAAAGAGAAATGGGGCACGTTTTCCTGAAAATTTGTCATATTTTTGTTTTACGTTACCTCCCTCTCTCACTGCACTCACTCTTCCTCACTTTTACGAAACATAAAAGAGCTATGCTCCGTCGCGCGGTTTTACAATCGCGCAGCGTAGGAAGGTCGTCAAGTGTAAACCAAGACAGATTCTCTGCTCGCTTTACGCCGGTAAGTATTATTCGTTTTGCTTCACCTACGCCTACGTCGACAAACGGGGCGGACGTCTCCGAGATACAAGACGAGAAGGAGTTGGAAAAACTTGTAGAGGAGTCACAAACGAAATCGATAGTCGTAGATTTTTATGCAAACTGGTGTCAGCCCTGTAAGATCTTAACCCCGCGTCTGATGAAAGCGCTTGAGGGAAAATCTCGCAGCGTAAAGATGGTGAAAGTTGATGTAGACATGTTTCCGAATATCGCGGAAGCTTTAAAAGTTACTTCGCTCCCGACAGTGTTGCTTCTCCACAGAGGCCAGTTTGTTGAAAAATTTTCAGGCGTGATAACAGAAGACGACTGCGAAAAATTTGTAAATCGAGCAGTAGATAGAGTTCGTGACGAAAGTGACGAAAATAGTGAATTTCGGGAGAATGAGAAAGTGCGCAGCTCGTCGGATGTAGTTGATGTCGCAACCATCCAATCAAAGGTTGAGGTCGCTTTACAAGGCTTGGCAGAAGGAAGCTCAGCTAGTTCGGCGACACAGCGAGATGCTCTCGTCGCTTTTACAAATTCGGAAGAATCTATGCGTTCGGCTCCAGCATTTCTACGGGCTGAAATATACAGCGTTTTGGCGATGATTGAGCTGAATGGAAGTGAAGCTTCCCAATCCCTCGAAACGGTTGATTCTTTGGTTATCGCTGCGGAGCAAATATTAGCAGAAGCAAAAAAGGACGGAATCGGATCACCTAAAGTATCCTTCTCCGCCATCGCAGCTCGTGCTCGCTTGAAACTTAGAATTCGTGCAAACGAAAATAATGTAACGTTCGGAGACCATGCGAAATGCATATTCGAGTACGAAGAAAGCAACGCAAAGTCTTTTGACTCCTGTTTGAGAGCAGTTTTAGCGTCTGTAGTAGTATCAGATTGGGAGAGAGCATGCGATTTTTCCCTTCGTTTACTCAGTTTAAAAAGCGACATCCACGCGAAAGAGAATTCGAAAACTCTCGGCAGAGAAATATGCGTTGAAGTTATTGACTCAATCAATTTTGGTGCTACTTCATCATTAGCAGAAAGAACGCGGAGACGTCTCGCTTCTATACTTTTCGCTTGATGTGAAGGAGCAAATTAAGATAGAAATAGCAAATCATGTTGCAGAAAAAGCACAATGCGATGCAAAAAAATAAGAAAGGTACAAAAAATTACAGCTTCTCCGCTTAAAATTACAACTTTTCTATTGCCGTTTCGACGATTTCTACCGCAGATGGTCTTAAATTTGGATTTTTATGCAGACACATGATTACTAAATTCCGTAAAGCTAAACTTCTTTCCTTTGGAATTGAATCTTTTTCTTCTTTTGATTTGCACTCGCGGAATTTCCTTCCAGCTGCAAGTTCATACAACATAGCGCCGAACGAAAATATATCACACGAAGGTTCTGGTTTCGCATCAGCATTTAAATTCAGCAATTCAGGAGCAACATATCCACCGTCGCCATCTTCAACGCGCCACGCGTGACCTGGTGCCCACGCTAGACCAAAATCCCCGATTTTGAATGTTCCCTGACGATCGATAAAAATATTCTCTGGCTTCAAATCCAAGTGAAGGACTGAGTGCGAATGGATATGTTTCAATCCACTCCCGATCTCATAAATTAAGCGCCATATATCGCGTTCCTCTAGGACAACGCCTGGTCTTAATCGCTGCAGGGCAGTGCCGAGTGAGCCACATTCGCAGTACTCGAATTGCATGCAGAAAAGGCGCTCTTGCTGCCATCCTCTGAATACTTTCACCACGTTCTCGTGTTCCGGCAAATTTGCGATGGCCTCGAGCTCCCTCATAGCAGATCTCCGATCTGAATCGCTCGTAAAAGGCTTATGTCGTTTTTTCACGACGAAAGGTTCTCCTGTTTCCAGACCGGTTACGAGCCACACTTCGGCGTTCGCAGTTCTACTTAGTCTTCGCTCGTAACGAAAATGAGCATCAAAGCGAAAGTTTGAAGGCAAGGAGTTTGATTTTTGACGTCTGAGATTCGTGACAGCTAATAGTTTGGTTTCGTTCAAAGAGTTCATGCGCATCAATCCATCCTCTTCCTTCAGTTCCTCCTCATCAGGAAAACTCGCTCGGTGCATAATCGGACGAAGCAAGGGAGGCGGCTCTTCGGAAGTGAATAACGTCGACACTGGCGGAGGAGAACGCGGAGAAATTAAATCCTCTTCTATTTCATTTTCATCACACGCTCTCGTCATCGTCCTCTCACTCTTCTTCTTCTGTTTCTCCGTGGAGACGCTAAGATCGGGCGTTAATAAAACAGAAACGGGAGAAAACTGTAGTCCCACGGAAGATGATTTCGTAGCATAATTCGCCGTCGTCGTCGGCGTGTTCGTCTCCCCCTCCTCATCGTTTTCTCGCAAAAATGTCATGCGTAAGCGCGTCATTATCGGCGTCAGACTGTTGTTACTCATCGCATTTACGAAGAAACTCTCAACATAGTGTTTTTCATCGCTTTGTTTTTCAACTCATCAAAGAAAGCATAGTTTGACGCGAGAGGAGGAGGCAACTTCTCTCGGAGCGTGTTACGTACTCGTAGATTTTTTTTTCAAACTTTTTTGAAAACTCGGCTGCGACGCGACGCGTTGTGCATTTGAACAATCAATCAATAATAATCCTGCTCTACATTTTTTAAATGCGCGCTTTGGCGCGTTTCCGTATTGTAAATATTTCTTACATTCACGCGCACGCGGAGAGAAACTGATACGACCATGAGCGAGGGAAAAGAATTTGGAAGGCGTTTCACGTTTGAATCGAAGTTGAACTGTCCAGCGACAGTCTTTGTCGTGGACAAAGATACGCAAGATTTCCGCGAATTCCACATGAAACGAGTAGGGACGAAAGAGGCTGAAACTTTACGAACGGGCATTGAACTGGTAGATCTAGACAAAAATGGTGAAAAGAAAGAGAAAAGATTCGTCACGGTCGTACGCACTGTCCCGGGAATAAAGCTTCCAATAGTTGTAAAGCCTTTATTGAAAGGTGGCCACGTCGAATTCGTCGACACGCGAAGCACGTCACCGAACGCTTTCGACGACTTTATGAAGGGGAAAACGAAGACGCACGAGACAATATTTAGAACGGTGAATAATATCACAAAACATGCCGTAGTGGATGGAGTGATCTCAATTATTCCAGTAACAGAAACAACGTGTAAAGTCGTGGCTAGCGGTTTGTGTCACGTCACGCTGGGATCTCTCGGCAGACTGATTGAGAACATAATCGTCAACGGGATCGGGAGATCCTACGAGCAGTTACCAGAAATTTGCGACGAATGGCTCGTGCATAAGCGTGAAATTTTGAAAAAAGAAAAGAAAAATACTACGAAAGTATCTAAATCTAAAGCTAAGACAGAAGATAGCGAAAACGATAACGACAGCGAGTCATCTTTCGCAACTGCGTCGACTGAATTCAACGAATCCGGAGGGAGCTCACAAGATCAGATATTAGATATCGATTCATTCGCAGCTCCGCTGACGCCCATACTCAATAGTATTTTATCTTTCAGTGGGTTTGGGCCCTCTTATAATAAAGACGAAGAGGAGGAGCAAGATGGGTTAGATGGCGATCTTGATGAAGTGAAAAAAGATATGAGCTTTGAGCTGGTTGAACAAAGTGTAGATGCCTCGGATGTAAACAGCCTTGATGGTAAGAAAAAAGTAGTAAAAGTAGAACGATCGATGACAAAAAGTAGTGGCGGTTTCATCTGCTGCTTCGCGACGCCTGCGGTCGAGTCTTGAATAGTTCTTCTCATAGTTTTTGTAGTAATTGTGTTTGTATTCCAACAAAGCGAGCTAAATATTTCCAATATTTTTAATCGAAAGTTTGCTTGTTTGCCTGCGCATTGTAAAAATCTGCGACTTGATGCGCGTTAGTCGCCATCTCTGGCTCTTTATCGTCTCGGCTCCTCAAAAAGCGTGGAAAACGTAAAGCAATACCCTTGTTTGGATCGACTAAACCCATCGCAGCTTTGTGTGTTGGAGAGATCGACAGATCAGCCGCTTTCACTTCCCAAACTAACTTTGCGTCAAACCACAAGTCCGGTGCCATACCTTCAGGATATTTGTAGTAAGAGCGAGGACCTTCTATCAAATGTGGTTCAAGCGCTTTAGACAAAGTTTCCAAGTCGACCTCGGAAAAGCCAGTTCCAATTTTACAAATAGTTTGAAACTCTTCTCCGTCTTCGTCGTAACACGCGAGAAGAAATGCTCCATACACTCCAGTCCTTTTTCCTCTGCCATGCCAAGCACCGATTGGAACCAAATCTAACGAGTCTCCACATCCTTCCATGTAGTCTTTCTTCAACTTCAACCAATTTAATGAACGTTTGGAAGGTTCGTAAGTAGCATCCATAGTCTTTACAATCAAACCTTCGGTATTTGCAGCAATGGATTCATCTAAAAACACTTGCAACTCCTCCACGTCCCTGCTCGTTTTTGCAGTGGCAAATAGGAATTCACCCTTGGTTTCCTTGAATGAATTATACAGTGCAAGACGTCTATCGCTCATCGGTTCACGCAAGAGCGACTTTCCGTTCAAATATAAACAATCAAATGCGTATAACGCGACTTGCACTTTCACATCTTCAATTTTGATATTTTTCTTCCCTCTCGTACTCAAAATCTGAAAAGGAAGAATCTTATCTTGCTCTCGATCGTACGCCACAGCTTCACAATCAATGACTACCGAAGTTATTTTCCCATCTGCGTTGTTCAAGTAATTTTTGAATTTCGAAACAATATCAGGGAATTTTGGCGTGTTGTCTTCCTGATTTCTGGAAAAGATCTTTATCGATCCATCTTCGAGCAAGTGCACCTGAGCACGCTCGCCATCATACTTATATTCGCACGTGAACTCAACGTCCGAAAATCTGTTCAAAACTTCTGCAACACCGGTCGTTGGCTTAGCCAACATGGGTTTGACAGGTGCACCCGGTTTGAACTGACAT
>Ga0213866_10002803_pt1 | contig 12105 bp, 21 predicted proteins | sample PICome_11_FD_160079 | JGI IMG/M metagenome (GOLD analysis project Ga0213866, IMG submission 160079) | Coastal seawater microbial communities near Pivers Island, North Carolina, United States - PICO284 | ecosystem: Environmental > Aquatic > Marine > Coastal | place: USA: North Carolina... | reverse complement strand
TGTTTGTGATGTTGGTATTTTGCGTATTGTTTCTTTAACCATCCCGCGAAAGATGGCAGACCAATCAAACTGGCCGTGTTTATTAGTGTAGTCATTGCTACAGTCTCCTTTGTCTATATGTGTGTGTGGCGAATAAGGTCTGTCACGTACCCCGGTCTCTCCCGGCGCTACCTTTGTATGGCATAGGAAATGCCCTTCATTTTTTGTAAGCTGAAGACGCTTGGGGAAGAAATAGTGCAGTATCACTGTACTATTCCCAACTATTTATCATACTATACTATCGTATAATAAAAAAGTCTACCGCTTTTTTGTAAAGACTGTTATGCTAATTTTGCATAGGTGTGCCAACTCTTTCGTTTGCCAATTTACTGGTTGACATTGTAACAAAACTGTTATATAGTGTATATGATTAAAGATTGGAACAAGGCAACAATTTGTAATGAAATTAGAAAGATCACTTGGGCAGGCTCTGACCCTAAAATGGACGGATTCGTTACTTGGGGTTGTAAACAAGACCTTTATGAGATTCTTTGGTTTGTAGAGGATGAACTAGAAAAGATGTCAACTTATGCAGATGAAAACGATTTTATTAAAAAAAGAGAACAGAATAAACTTCTTAAGGCCTTAGGTAAAAAATGAAAATTTTAATTGCTGGTTACGGATATGTAGGTAAAGCACAAGAATTAGTTTTTAAACACTATCACGAAACTGCTATCTATGATCCTTATCTAGGATACGAAAACGATTGGCTAAATGTAGATGCTGTGATTATCTGTGTTAGCACTCCGCCTCGACGAGACGGCAGTTGTGAAATGACAAATGTGTACCAAGTTATTGAACAAGCACCGGATGTACCTATACTAATTAAAAGTACAATTAGTGTTGAAGGTTGGGAAATGTTAGCAGATACGTTTCCGAACAAACAAATTTGTTTCTCCCCAGAATTTTTAAGAGCAGCACACTGGCAAGAAGATGCCAGAACAAAGCAAGTCTATCTAGGCGGTAATTGCACAAATTTTTGGAGTGACTTGTTCCTACAAGTTTTAGACAAACCAACTATCACTATAGAAAATCCAGCAGACCTTGTTGCTGCCAAAGCAATGAGGAATAGTTTTTTAGCACTTAAGGTTAGTTTTTTCAATCAAGTTTTTGATTACTGCCAAGTTTACAATCTAGATGCAGATGCAGTGATCAAAACTATTATAGAAGACCAACGCATAGGCAGCAGTCACAGCACTGTTAACAGCGAAAGAGGATTTGGTGGACACTGTCTACCTAAAGACGTAAGTGCTATCATTAGATCAGCACAACGTAACAACACTAGGCTAACTCTACTAGAAGAAGCAATCAACTACAATAATTCAATCCGAAAGGGAAAGGACTAAAATTGAAAATGAAAATCATAACAGGAAATGCTAATCCGCAATTAGCAGAGAATATTGCAGAACATTGTTTTGCAACTCTAGTTCCGGCTAAAGTTTCTACATTCGCAGATGGCGAGTCTAGTGTAGAGTTTTTAGAAAATGTACGTGGTGAAGATGTGTTTATTGTGCAACCTACATCAACACCAGTAAATGATAGTTTAATGGAACTTATGATTATGATTGATGCTGTCAAACGTAGCAGTGCCAAACGTATTACAGCAGTTATTCCTTATTTTGGTTATGCACGACAAGATCGTAAAAGTGCTTCACGTACACCTATCACTGCTAAACTAGTTGCTAATCTTATTACTACAGCAGGAGCAAATAGAATCCTCACAATGGATTTACACGCAGGACAGATACAGGGCTTCTTTGACATTCCAGTAGATGATCTAACAAGTCGTGTAGTGTTCGCCAAGGACATTAAACGTTCAATAGGTATTATTGATGACCCAGAGGTAGAACAAGCAAAAACTGTATTTGTTTCTCCGGACGCAGGCGGAGTTGTTCGTGCCAGAAAGTTTGCAGATATGTTCCACGGCGATATTGCTATTGTAGACAAGATGCGTCCTGAAGCAGGTAAATCAGAAGTAATGAATCTTATCGGTGATGTAAAAGACAAACACGCTATTCTTGTTGATGATATCGTTGATAGCGGCGGCACACTTTGTAATGCTGCCAAGGCAATTATGGATGCAGGAGCTCTGTCAGTTCGTGCATATATTACACACGGTGTACTTTCTGGCGAAGCTTGTCAACGAGTTGAAAAGAGTGTTTTAGACGAGCTAGTAGTTACAGATAGCATTGCTTATAAGTGTCCTAAGAACGTAAAAAAAGTGCGCCAAGTTTCAGTCGGCACACTCTTTGGGGAAGCTATTAGGCGTGTAAGCAACGAGGAAAGTGTAAGTAGTTTGTTCCCTAGTTAGGATTGACTGTTTTCTTTTCCTGAAGCATACATTTCTAAATAGTTAATGTAGTTAGTCATTGAATGGTCTGAGAAGTTATCTATCTTACCTTGCTTTAATCCCATCCAGAAGCCACGCCATTTATCTTTGAAACGCTGCCACGCAGTCATCTTGCGAACATTACCATAACAGTTTAGATAGTGTTCTTCACCGTCGTGTTTGTATCCAATAAACCAAGGCGGAACAGTTGTAACAATGTCATTGTTGTTTACCCAACGATGATGTTTAGTTTGCATTGTATCTACATAACCTTTCCAACCTGCTCTAGGTGATCCGTATGTATATAATTCTTCAGCATCTTTAATGTCTGAGCAGTAGTAACAGCGGCTTGCCATAATAGTTGCCATTGCTGCTCCTAGACTGTGTCCACAGAACCAAATCTTTTTCTTTTCATTTACTTTACGCTGTAGATCTTCCAGTACCATTGGCCATAGTTCATCTACTTCTGCTTTAAATCCTCTATGCACTCTGCTAACTGTTTCTGATACTACTGGTGCTGCCTTTAGATCAGCAGCAATGTCGTTAAACTCGCTCGGTTGTGTTCCTCGACAAGCGATAACTAAATCTTCTTTATTCATAAAACGATATGCTTGGGCGCCTTCTTTGTTGTAGAACTCTACTGTTGTGAAGCCTAATCGTTTTACTTGCTTTTTTACTTCCGTGATGTTATTATTGTAAGCAATACTTGCTAACTTTGCAAACAATAAAGACCTATCAGGAAACGATAACTTTGAAATACTCATTATACCCTCCGATGTGTTGCCCCATTTGTGCTAGTATTTATAGTTTAACTGCGCTAAATACAATACGGAGCATATAACTATGAAGAAACATACTAGAAGTATACTTGAAGAATTAAATGCGTTAGGTAGAGAACACACTAACGACCATCAAATTGAAGCTCGTGCTAACAATATTATTGAAAGTGCAATCAATTTGCTTGGACGTATTGGTAATACCTATGATGCAGAAACTGCTGGTGAGCTAGAAAGACGTTTCTTAAATAGTATTAAAAGTGGTGATCCACGTAAATTCAAACGTGGCATTACAAAAATAATAGAGAGCAAGAAACACGATGATTCTTAATGAAGGCGGATCAATGCCCGGGGTAGGGCCAATTCACATTGATGAGATCGAACCTACACTTGATGCATTAGAAAAAGTTTTAAAGATTGATTTAAAAGACAATGTCTTAGGCAGCGTTGGAAAGAAGCAATTTTCAGGCGATATTGATATTGCAGTACAAGTAGGACCAGAAGAGATCCCCGAGCTTGTTAAGAAATTAGAAGCAACCCCAGAAGTATTAGATCTTGCTAAAAGCTCTGTAATTATGACAAAGGTTAAAATTGTAAATTTTGATCAAAGCAAACAAACACTAAAGCCACGCACAGGATTTGTACAAGTAGACTTTATGCCAGGTGATCCAGGATGGATGAAAACATATTATCATTCACCGGCTGAGACAGAAAGCAAATACAAAGGTGTGTTTCGTAACATTATGATTGCAACGATTGCCGCAGTGCTTGATCGTAAAGACTCAGAAGATAAGATTGATGACGGCCGCCCTGTTGAAAGCGAGCGTTGGATGTGGAGCCCTGCAGATGGTTTAGTACGTATCAGACGTACCCCGGTTCCAAACAAAGCAGGCACAGGATTTACAAAGAAAAATAAAAACGAAATTTTAGGACAGCCATTAAAAGATGCGTCAGCTATTGCAAAGGCATTAAAGTTAGATGGACCAAAAGACTTAAACTCATACGAAAGTCTTAAGAAAGCAATTGAACAAAACTATCCACAGGATATGGTAGACAACATTTTAACTGGCTTTGTTAAAAATGGACAAGTAAAAGATATTGGTATTCCAGATGATCTTAAAGATAGAGTACAAGAAAGTCTAGCAGACAAACAACTTAACAGGATTAAGGAGTTGTTACCGAGATGAGATTTTTAGAATTTAGAAATATTGAATTTAAGAAACAAGTTTTAACAGAAGCAGCTCGTATTGATCACGCAGAAGACCTAGTGTTTTTACAAGGTAGTCAAGGTGCTATGCGAGTAGTACAAGCACTTCGCAATCTAGAAGGAGAATCACATAAAGATGTCACAGTCAAATGGGATGGATCTCCCGCAATCATTTTTGGCCGCAATGAAAATGGAGAGTTTGTACTTACAGACAAAAGCGGCTTCACAGCAAAAGGATACGACGGAAAAGCAACCTCAGCAGACAACCTCCAAGCAATGCTAATGAATCGTCCTGGAGCAAAGAATCCAGATGCAGGTAAAGCAGCTGACTATAAAAGGTTTGCAGCTAATATGAAAGACATATTTGATGAGTATGAAAAGGCAGTACCGAAAGATTATAGAGGATTTTTTAAAGGCGACTTGTTATATTTTAATAAGCCTGACATAGAAAACGGAAATTATGTTTTTAAACCAAACATTGTAAAATATTCTGTGTCAACACAATCAGACTTAGGCAAAAAGATCGGTGCTTCAAAGACAGGTGTTGTCATTCATAGACAAGTAGATGCAGAAGGTAATGAAGGACCATTACAAAGCACAGACATTTTCCAAGGTAAAGAAGTATTAGTTGTACCTCCAATTAGTGTAGAGCGTCCTGCAGACATTCCTAACGAAGAAATAAATCAATTAGAAGCTATCATTAAAAGAAATAGTGCTGGCTTAGACGAACTACTAAATCCACAAGAATTAAAAGCAAAGCAAATGACAGACTTTCCTAAGATATTATATGCTTATGTAAATTCAAAAGTAGATTCAAGTCTTGATAATCTCGGTGCAGATTTTGCACAGTGGTTAGAACAGCGTAAACAAGTAAGTGATCGTAAGAAAGCAAAGATACTTGAATACGTAAAACAACACGCACAGGCATTTGCTACAATGTGGCAAACTGTTAGTGCGATAATGAAAGTCAAAGATGACATCATTGCACAGTTTGATATGCACGATCAAACTGTTAAACAATCAATTCCAGGTCACGGCGAAGGCGGCGAAGGGTATGTACTAGCACATCCAGAAGGCGACATCAAACTTGTACCTAGGGAATATTTTACAAAAGCCAATAGAGCTGTGGAGAGATAAATGAACAAATACCTAAAAGAATTTGAAGATCATCTTAACAAATTTGAAGATGATAACTGGGACGACTTTGATATGTCGGCTGCTGATGATACAGAGCCTGGATTCAAGCAACCGTCAATGTATGAGCAACTTGGCAAAATACTAGACAGTCAAGGCAATCCTAACCCGTTAGACAAAGTAAAAACTGACGACGGAAAAGAATTTAAAGTTTCAGCAAACCAAGCAAGAATTATTCGTATGCTAATGACAACAGAAAAAGTTAAGCCAATGGTCCGTACAAAGTTTATTAAAGATATGCAGGACGGAAACACTGCTGCTGATTTCTTTGATATCAAAGACTATCACAAGATTCCGCAACTATTTGTTAAAAGATACTTAGGGTAAACTATGCCAAAAATGGAATTCATTAGAGATATGTACGAGGAAGACCTAGTTGAAAAACATCTAGGTGAAGATGCTTGGGCAGATATTAGAGCAAGACGTTTAGATCGTTTGAACAGAGAAAAGAACGTAGCTCTATACGGTTATCTCGTAGGCATAAGTCAAGCAATGAAAGCCATTAGAGCAGCCGAACTTGCCGAACAAGGTAAAGGCATACCTCCACAGTTTGTCAAAGCATATCAGCCTATATTTGATATGATTGATGACTTTGTTGAAGCAGGCCCGGGTGCAATCCAAAGACTAAAATCAGTTCACAAAACCATTAAAAAACGTTAATAACTCGTATTTTTTTGTAAATCGACTAAATACTAATGTAAAACACAGTCAACAATAATGTTGACCCTGCTAGAGTAAGCAGGTTAAGTCATTAGATATAGGAGAAATAAAATGGCATCAGTATCAAACCCAAATGCAGCAGTAGTTGCAGGTAACGGTCTAGGACCAAAAACATACGTCTATGCAATCGCAACAGGCACAATCACAACAGCGGCAGCTATCACAGCTATGACAACAACTTACAATATGACTATTGCAGGTGTTGAAGGCACAGGTGACGGCGAGCACGTTATTGCTCAAGGCGACGGCGGAGCGGAAGCAGTATCTGGTATTTCACTAGTAGCTACGTTCGACCAAAACCCAGCGTAAATATTCCTTACTACCTTAGGGACCGTGACAACGGAAGGCGTCACACTAAAGCACCACTTTTACAGTGGTGCTTTTTTTATGACGGTTAAATATAGATATGAAGATTAATTTGTATACCCTAGTAGATATCACAGAGACAGGTGAACGAAAAGGCCCTAACAAAATTGCTGTAGGGCAACAAACCAATTGGGATACGTTAATTCAAGTAATTGGATTAAGAGCAAATCCAGAACCAGCTGGAGTAGAAATAAAAGAAGAGTCTATCAAGGACTTGGACTTTGGTACAGATTACAAAGGTAAACAACGATACTGGATATTTAAATTCGAATTACCAGACGGCTCAACAACAGTAGATTTACTTAAAGATGACTTTGATTTAGTTCCTTATATTTCAGATTTAACTGAAACATTTGCTAATGGAGTACACGCATTTTTAACGAAAAATCCGAAAAAATGTAACATATTTTTCACACTAGATGATAAATAAAAGTACAATACATTTACAGGCACATTCAAAAATCCAACAAAGGCCAACTGCGAGTTTACTTTAATTAATGTCTCAGAGAGATAAAACGGAGAATAATGTGTCGACCACATCACTAGAAAAAGAAAATTTAGAAGCACACGTAGACTTATGCGCTCAGCGTTATGAAGTCTTAGAAGGTCGCCTCACAAAAATTGAAGACAAAGTAGATAGTATGCACAAAGACATCCAAGCAGGAAATGCATCAATGATTAAAGTACTAATTGGTGCTGCTGGAACAATAGTAGCAGGATTGCTATCAACTATCGTTGTAATTTTAATGCAATAGACCCCCACTCACGATAAATAACTATATGTTACTACGTGAGTTTTTTAATGACCAAATAGATGAGAAGCAGATTTGGGCACGTTCTGGAAAGAATGCAGTGCGCAAGTTTAGATGCAGTGCGGGTCCTCGAAAAGGACGCATTGTTGCAAAGATGGCCCAGTGTTTTGCTGCTCCAAATCTAAAAGCACGAATCACAATGAAACGCACAAAGGCTAGGCTGGGAAGCAAAATGGCACGTAAGGCTAAACGAACCAAGCGTATCAATCCAGTAAGTCGTAGAGTACAAGCATTAAATAAAGCAGGACGTAGAAGATAATGCAAGTAGTTGATATAGTAGAAGCAGGATCAACAGTTGCGTGGAAGAAACAAAGCAGTAAAGTTACACGCAAATATCGTTGTACAAGTGGGCCACGTAAAGGACAAGTTCGTGCAAGTCCAGCAGCCTGCAATGCTCCGATCAAAGTAAAAAGCAGAATCACACTACAGAAAAATAAACAAAAGATGGGCGGACACGGACGTTATATGGCACAGAAAACTAAACGTACAGATAATGCGTCGAGAAGATTAGCAAATCTTAACAAGCCACGCAGAAGGAAAGCAAGATGAAAATAACTGATCTACTAGAAGCAGAACCAGGACAACCGAACGCACCTACAATGGGTGCTCAGCCAGGACAGCAACAACCAGGAGCAGATCCATCTCCTAATCCTACACCGCAAGCACCTGATATGGCGAAAGCACAGCAGATGCAAGCACAGTCTGCACAAAAGCAGCGAGCAATCCTATCACAACAGATTAAAAGTGCAGAAGAACAAGTTAAAGCACAACAAGAACAAATTACAGCAATGAAAAAGCAGCTGGCAGCGATCAAATGAAAATAGATGACGTTCTAAAAGATTTTAAAATATTTACAACTAACGAAGAAGAAGTTGTATTAGAACGTATGGAAGGTGTTCGACCTATGGAAGCATACACAGAACGTGAGCGTTTCGTTATCGAGAACCTTATTAGAAAAAGTTTGGTAAGTAAAGTACTTTACAATAAAACCTATATGGTAAGGAAAAATGACTAACGCTGCTGAAACCTTAAAAGAGTTTGTAGACTCTAACATCGATACAGTTCTCTTTCCAGTTAAAAAGGGAAATAGAATTAATATAGGATCTTATAGTATTAAATATGCTAGAGGCGAATATTCTATTAAATGTTATAGAACAAATACTGTTGTGGCAACTACATTTACCAAAGCGGCAGCTTTGGCAATTGCCAAAAGATTAAACAAAAACCAAACAATTGAAAAGATATTAGACCTCGATCATTTTGTTGAAAAACACGCAAGTGACTGTGTTTTTTATGAATATACTATGAATACAACAACAAGTGATATAAAAAGAGAAGTAACTTCGCACAGATATGACATATCTAAAGCACAAGAACAGAGTACACTAGACAAGATTAAACAATTAATTTACTAAAAAGACTAAATAGTATATAACAAGAGAGAATCCAATAGGAAGAGTTACAATGAATATTAGAGAAATTTCAAAACCGATTACAGCAAAGAGCTTAAACGAAAGCCTTGCCAAAAAGTTCGGCAAGAAGATTGCCTTAGAAAAGTTTACGTTAGAACAATTACAGGATGTACGAAATAGGTTGCGTACAACACTTAGTCAAGTTGAAACAAATGAAAGTTTTCAGGCTGTACAAAGCGAAGCATATCAGAAAAATAAACTCTTCCTTGATGTGTTAAATGCAGAAATTACAGAGCGTGAGAACATTGTAGAAGCAAGTGACTGTGACAAAACTTGCCCAAAGAGCTGCCCAGATTGCGGCGGTACAGGCGATCCTGAAAAGTATAAAGAAATGAAAGAAGAAGCAAAGCCGGACTTTGCAGACATCGATGGTGATGGCGATAAGAAAGAGCCGATGAAGAAGGCTAATCAAGATAAAGAAGATGGCGGCGACAAAGATAACGCCCCACGAACCTCAGCTAAAGGACTTTCAGACAAGCAAAAGAAACTACCAGCAGGCTTGCAGAAAGCTATCGTAGGTAAAAATGAATCAAAGAATATAGGCGAGAAGAAAGTCGACGAATCCAAGAAAGTTCCTTGGAAAGATGCAAACGGTAACCCGCAGCCATATTTGTCTAACAATGGTAGATGTGCGCCAGGGTATGTTTTAGAAAAAACTAGTAGTAACAGCAAACGCCCACCAATGTGTGTGCCAGAGGGCCAAGTTAAAAGAAAAAGAGATGTCAAAGAAGGCGCAGAAGATCAAGCAGAACTAGTAATGGCAGCTAAAGATATGGTCAACCGTGTTACTAGCTGGATGGAAGACACTGCTGAAATGCAAACAGAATCAATGCTAGAACTTGCAGACGCTATCCGTGATGAGCAAGGACAAGAAAAATCAGATGCATTTGTGCAAACTGTTAAAGGTGCATTAGAATCAATGTATACAGCAATGGAAAGCACACGTGAAAGTCTAACACAAGGTGTTGGACAACTAACAGGCGAAGCAGAACCAATGGATACAATGGGTGCAGAGCCAGAAACAGATATGGAACCAACTGTCGATGCTGACGATGCAGCAGGCGGCGACGACCTAGATGTATCCGTAGACGCAGCAGCAGCAGGAGCTGGTGGTGATGAAGAAGCTGGTCGTGCAAAGCGTGAAAGCGTAAGACGTAGCAAAAGAGCTATGTTAGAAACGAGCAGACGATTAGGTACAATTCTTTCAAAAAAAAAATAAGTGAGTCTCCACAGACTAACGAGAAGCTAGTTATGGCTTTAAGAACTGTCCAACAAGCGGCAGATCAAAAAGGAAAGCCAGCATTCTTACACTTTGAAAAGCCCGCCAAAGAAAGTATCAAACAAGATTCTATCAACATTGACCTTAATAAAGTAATGCAGAATATGGGTGGTGAGTCATTTGTATATGGCACATTCAAAAATGCTTACGATTCGGATCCTCGTGTAAAAGAAATGGTCAAAGACTTTTCAGAAGAAGGCATCAATCTTAAAACAAAACAAGACGCTGACAAAGGTGCAACATCAAGTGCAGATGGCGGCGATACTGTAAGTGCAATGGCGCAACGTGCAACCGATCCTGGTGCACCACTATAAAAAACTCTTGACAATCACTCACTTAGGTGTTACTATAGTAACATTATAGGAGATCTTATGACCACAAGAACTAATGATGAAATCATTACAGAAATAAAAGAACTATTAGAATCACACGTAAAGCCAGCAGTTGCGAGTCACGGAGGTACTATTAGTTTTGTATCTTACGATCAAGGCACACTATTGCTAGAGCTAGGCGGTGCCTGTTCAGGATGTGCTGGCAGCACAATGACACTCAAGATGGGTGTTGAAAATATGCTTAAACATTATATCCCTGAAATAGAAATAGTAGACGCTGTGGATGACCCTAATTCATCTGTCAGTCCTTATTACACGCAGCCTTTTTTTGATATGCAAGAAAACTCTGTGCCCCTTAGAGACATAACGGAAGAATCAGATGAGTCTAATACAACAGAAGTATGATTATAAACCAATTGAACGCAAAAATATAGATGGTAAACGCAAGTACCTAACACCTGATGGGAACGCTGTAGCAAGCGTTACTACAATCTTAGATGCCACTAAGGATAAGACACATCTTATTGCTTGGCGCAAACGTGTAGGCGAGGCCAAAGCACAGGAGATTGTTACAGAAGCCGCAGGTGTTGGCACACGTATGCACAAATATCTAGAAGACTATGTAGAGTTTGGTGAATGGCCGACTCCAGGTAGCAACCCATATGCACAGCAAGCTCATATGATGGCAACTCAAATTAAAGAGAAGGCTATGAATGATGTTGACGAGATATGGGGCAGCGAAGTAAACTTATATATGCCTAATATGTATGCAGGAACTACTGACCTTGTAGGTGTTTACAAAGGACAGCCTGCAATTATGGATTTTAAACAAACAAACAAGCCTAAGAAATTAGAATGGGTAGTAGATTACTTCTTACAGTTAACAGCATATGCTGAAGCACACAACGAAATTTACGGCACAAATATTCGTGAAGGACACATCTTTATGTGCAGTCGTGCAGGCGAGTATCAACAGTTTGACATATGGCCAGACGAATATGACGAATGGCGCAACGAATGGTATGAAAGAGTGTATCAATATTATGAGAAGTATGTATAATGCCAGCTAAAACATATGACTACACAGATCTAATAAAAGACGAAAAGAAATCATTAAGAAAGTATAAACACGAGCATACTGAATTTATTGATTCTATTACCCTAGAAGACTTTTTAGATCTAAAAGAATGGATGAAGTATTTTGGCAACGGCGGAAGGCCAACAAAAGAAAATGCAATGCTTGCTGAAGCAGACATAAAAAACTATAATGAAAACTTACAAAAAATTATGTGGTTAAGATTTACTGATAGGTTTCAGTTTAGAAAATTTTATCAAATGATTAGGTATCGTTATACTGATTTACAAGAACACATTGTAGAACTTAACTGGAATGAAGATACAAAGTGGAGGAATCTTGCAAACGGTATAATAGCTAGAAGTAGTAAACACACGGTGTACCAAGAATGGATCGACAATCGTCTATTAGTAATTGAGTTTCTTAAACAGTTATACCAAGAACAAGATGGTAAATGTGCTATTTCTAATCTACCAATGAATTTTGACAGGAAAAATGAAAGTA
>Ga0213866_10002802_pt1 | contig 12106 bp, 18 predicted proteins | sample PICome_11_FD_160079 | JGI IMG/M metagenome (GOLD analysis project Ga0213866, IMG submission 160079) | Coastal seawater microbial communities near Pivers Island, North Carolina, United States - PICO284 | ecosystem: Environmental > Aquatic > Marine > Coastal | place: USA: North Carolina... | reverse complement strand
TATGTCGTCAATAGGTCTTGAGCCATTATTGAAACTGGCACTTGACCATCAGTATAATTTTCAGGATTATAAGACCAGTTACCTGATATTGCCTGGTCAAAATACTTTTGCATTACTGCAACGATATTTATATATCCTTCATTCCCCTTCATATCCCAAAGAAGTGTATAAAAGTTCTTTAGTTTATTATATTCAGGTACGATTTGTTTTAATGGACCTTTTTTAGATTTTTTAACTGACAAATAATCTCTTGGTGGTTCAATACCATTTGTTGCGTTTGATACAACAGATGATGATTCACTAGGCATTTGAGCAGAGAGTGTTGAGTGTCTTAGACCTGACTCTTTTATTTCTTTTCTTAGCCATTCCCAATCATATGTTAATGTTCTATTTACTAATTCATCTACGTCTTTTTTGTAAGTATCAATTGGTAAAATACCATCTGCATATTTTGTTCTATCAAAATAAGCACACTTACCTTTTTCTTTTGCAAGTTGATTACTTGCCTTTAATAGATAAAATTGAAATGCTTCTGTAAGTTTATCAACTTGTCTCCACGCAAGTTTCTGATCGTACTTGTAACCTTTTTTAGCAAGATAGTGTGCAAGGCCAATGTAACCAATACCTAAACTTCTTCTTGCTTTTGTAGATACTTCGGCTGCATTAATAGGATAATTTTGATGATCTATAATTTCATCTAATGCTCTTACAGCCAAGTCACATAAAGGTTCTAGTTCATCTCTTTTATTGATTTTACCCACATTGATGGCAGATAAAATACATAAAGCAATTTCACCTTCTCCATCAATGTGTTGTATTGGAGTGGTTGGTAAAGTTATTTCCTGACATAGATTTGACATTGATACTTTGTCTTTAAAAGATGAGTGGGTGTTGCAATGGTCAATGTTCATAATATAGATACGACCCGTTTCTGCTCTTTCTTTTAGTATGTCAAAAAACAATCCTTGTGCGTTTATTTTCTTTTTCTTAACGCTAATTTTTCTTTCTGCTTTTTCGTAGAGTTCGTCAAACTCTGGTGTACCCCAAGCCTCATATAGTTCAGGTACTTCGTGTGGTGAAAATAAAGTTATATCTTCATTGTTAATAAATCTTTCATAAAATAGTTTTGATAACTGTATTGAGTAATCTAATTTTCTAACTCTATTATCTTCACTACCTTTATTATTTTTAAGAACAATAATATCTTCTATTTCTTGGTGCCAGATTGGGAAGTGGACTGTTGCTGATCCTCCTCGGACTCCATTTTGAGTGCAACACTTAACCGTTGCCTCAAACTTTTTAAGAAAAGGTATAACACCAGTGTGTTGGACCTCTCCGCCTCGTATTCTTGCATTGATTCCACGTATCCTGCCTGCATTGATTCCGATTCCAGCTCTTTGAGCGATGTATCTTCCAACAGCCATATCACCAGAGAAAATACTAGGTAAGGTATCATCAATATCAACCAACACACAACTCGCATACTGACGTAAAGGAGTTCGTACACCAGCCATAACGGGAGTAGGAATATTGATTTTGAATTGTGAAATAGCATCATAATATTTTTTAACATATGTCATCCTCGTTTCTTTTGGATATTTGGCAAACAATGTAGCCGCAATCATCATATACATAAATTGTGGTGTTTCAAATATTTCATTTGTGCTTCTATCTTGTACCAAATACTTGTCAATCACTTGTCTTAGTCCTGCATAGGTAAAATCATAATCTCTACTGTGAGTAATCCAATTCTCCATTCTATCAAAATCTTTTCTTTGATAATGTGTAAATATTTCTTTATCATATAATCCCATTTCTACAACTTTTTTAACGTGGTCATAAAGATGTGGATGATCCCACAATTTACCGATAACTTGTTTTCTTAAACTATATAATAGTAATCTGGATGCTACGTATGTGTAGTTGGGTGTATTTAAGTCAATCAAATCTGCAGCTGACTTAACTAAAATCTGTTGTATTTCGTCTGTGGTAATACCATCATAAAATTGTAAACCACTTTTCATTTCTACTTGTGATGAAGAAACTCCTGTTATATCTTCACAAGCATACTCCACCATTTCGTGTATCTTTTCAATGTTAAGAGGTTCCGTTCCTCTATTTTTTCGTTTTTTGACATTTATCGACTCGTTTCCCGTTACCATATTTCTCCCCTTAACAACGTTTGTATGAATTTAATTGTGTGATTGCTGATAAACCTGAATAGGTATTATCGAATATAATTTTTTGTATTTCTTCTTTTGTCTTGCCGTTCATTATCATTTCGTTAATATCTTTTTCTTTTGTTCCTTCTGGCCATATTGTTATCATATAATCTTTATCAATCATCTTATACATTCTATCTATTATTTCTTTATTTCTTGGTTCATTATCAAAGATAAAAACAACATCTTTTTTTTCAACAGGTAGTTGTATATCAGCACCACCAGCTGCAAGACAATTTTCAAGGAACAAACTATCTAGTGGCCCTTCAACTATATATAATCTCTTGTGTAGATTTATTCGTTCAAGTCCAAATATTTTTTGTTTGTTTTCCTGTAGTTTTATTGTTAGATATTTTGGTTGTTCTTTACCAAATGCTCTGCCTTGTAAAGCAAAGACTTCACCATCAACATCATAAAAAGGTATTATCAATCTAGGATGTTCGTAATGTTTATTTAGTTCATTAAAAGTCCCAGGTCTTAACTTGTTTACAAAGTTTTGGAACTTGTCGCAATAATATAATCGGTCAAAGTATTCTGTAGGCAGTTTTCGTTTTATTAAATACTGCTTTGCAGGATGTTCATTCCCAATGTTACTAAAGGCTGTAAGGCCTTGTAGAGGTGTAGATTTTAATTTTTGTTTTGTGTTAGTTTTAAACTTATCAAATAAACTTTCAGCGTCATTTGATGGTTTACTGCCTTTATATCTTTCTAAAATATATTGGTCGTATAAAGGTCTATCAACTAACTTTATAAGATTTGCCAGATTGTGTGAAGCACTACAATTATGACATTTAAAAAACATATCATTTTTTACTCTATAAAGATATGCTCTTGCCTTTGTTTTAGACTTTTTAGAATCACCACAAACAGGACAACGAAAATTAAAAAGGTATTCTCGTTTCTTTTTAAACTGTTGTAATCTAGGCTGTATTTTAGATATGTAATTTAGATCAATATAACCACTCATAATAAACAGTATATACTATATAGTAAAAAAAGTCAAGTATCTACTGAATAATCTTTAAGATATTTAATATCGAAGGCATAGACAGTCCTACGACTATTGCCGCCCCTATGATGATCCATCTGTATTTTTCAAAAACGCCTATCCTACCGTCTAAATTTACGTTTAAAGTCTTAATTTCACACATTAAACGCTTTTCTGACATTTCAATTTCATCTGTTAATTCTTGGTGAATCTTATTAATTCTTGCGTGTAATTCCTTATAATTTGTATCAAATTCAATTCTACGATTCTCTATTAGGTTGAATATTGCTTTATCTATATCTTCTTGTTTTGATAGTTTTTCTTCGTGTACAGCCAACATAGACTTAATACTACCTGAAATATCAGTTAGTTTATCTATTGCAGAATCAAGTTTATTGTTGACGTTAGCAACCTGCTCTACTTCGTTTTTAAGTACTTGTAAATCTGTGGCTAACTTGTTTACATCTGTCATATTAATTACTTAATGGGTTTTTAGCTTTAAGTTGTAATTCTCTAATTTGTAATTTTAATAGTTCTATTTCTTTTGAGTTTACTTCAGCCTTTGTGTCAACTTTTGAAACTGCAGCTGAGTTATTATTTGCAATACCTTTTACTTCATCAATTGATTTGTTAATTGGTGCAAAATCAACTCCTTGACTTGCTTCTATCTGATTAAGTCTAGTAGTTATCTCTCCATATTTTACAAAACCACCACCAATTGCTACAATAGCAGCTATCAAAGCAGCTATACTTGCAAGGTTGTCTTTTAATTTATCTAACATTTTTATCCTCTTTTTAGTTGTTGTATTTCAAGCAACAATCTATTTTTTTCTACATTAATATTATCTAATTCATTTTGTAAGATTGTCAATGGATCATTATTTGTATATACATTTAAATTGACATTTGTATATACTTGTTGTTGCTCTATATTTAGTTGATTAAAAAAGTCTGGATTAGGTACGCCATTTAGTTGAACGTTGTCTTTTAATGTTTTTCTTTTATAAACATTTAGACTTGGTCCTGAGGCGTTAATACCTTGTATTTTTACAAACTGAATGGCCTGTACCTTGTCCTCAACTGTTTCTAATTTTGCTAAAACTTTTGCGATAACTCTTTCAACTTTTTTATCTATACTGTCAGTCGCAAGTTCAGTTCTTGTAGTCTCCTTTGTCTCCACATTTTCATCAGCGTCCGTCTCCGTCTCCGTTCCTTCTGTTTCCGAATTTTTATCCACATCAGATTCACTAGATACATCTTCACTAGTTTCTGATTCCGTATTACTTTCATTAGGTGTTTCTTCAACTTCCGTTTCTGTAGTTGTGTCATTGGACTCCTTTATGTCATTTGTATCGGTTTCTGTTTCTACGGTTTCTTCTTCTTTTACTTCAACGGTATCTTCAGTTAAGTCACCTGGACCTCCTTCAGTAGTTAAGTCTTCTTTAAATTCATCACCACCCATATCAAAGTCTTCACCAAATTCTTCTTTAATACTATCTGTCATTGTGTCAAAAAATTCTTCTTTGCCTAAATCTTCTTCTATTAAAGCAGTTTCAAATGTTTCTGTTAAATCATTTGCTTCAATAAATGATTCAAATGTTTCTACAGCATAATCTTCTATTTTAAATTCTTCTATTTTACCAAAATCATCTTCTACTATAATAGACGTTTCTATACTTACAAATTCAAAATCTTTTATTGCGTCTTCTACATATTCATCATAAGATTTACCATCATCTGTTTTAAAATCTGCTATATCTTCTAACGCTTCATTGTCGTAAGTACAAGCGTTTGGTACTCTATCGTAACAATAAGTAAATGTTTCGGAAGTTGTTGTTGCTGTAGAGCTGTTTGTAGTAACAACTAAACTTGGATCGTTAATATCTGGTCCATAATGGCCTAATGTTGCAACAGGTGTTGTATTGGATAGTTCTGCTTTAATTGAATAATCTGCTTGTGTGTTAGCATTTACTGTAATTGTATCTGTATAATTTGTTCCGTAAGAATTAGTTGTATCTGTTATAGTTCTTTGTTGAGTAATTACATTTCCATTATCATCTGTAAGAGTTTGTTTCATTGTAACGTTTGAAGTATAACCGTGCCAAAACCAAATATCTAATCCAAACGTTGATGTAAAACCAGAATTGATTTCTGATTTAGATAAACCACCATCTGTACTTAATGATACAGTTGAATCTGCTGATGAATTGTGAGTTGTTGCTAATGTATTTGAACCGTGAAATTCCATATTGGACGAATAGTTCCAACTACCGTCTTGGAAATTAGGTGATAATAGATTATCTGTTGTTACACCAGGTACAGTTGTAGTAGTGGTTGTAACACAAGTCTGGTCACCCAAACTGTTTTCAGTACAAGTAGTTTCTGCGTTACTACTTCTTGTTACTAAAATCGTAAGGATTAAGACCGTGAATAAAATTATATACTTTGTATGTCGCATAGATTATAAGGGCACTCCAAAGAATAATGTTAAGGGTATCAATATCCATTTTTTATTTACTTCTTTTTTTGTTCTATCTCTTTGATTAACTTTTTTTTTTCAGCTTCAATTTTTTCTAATTCACTTTGTTGTTTTTCAATGATCTCTTTATTTGCTTTTAGTTTTTCATTATACTCTTTTTCTAATTCTTTATTTTTCTTTTCAATAATACTTAATCTTGCTGTGTATTGTTCAAAGTCTGGTCTTAACTTACCATACTTCTTCCATTGTTCTTTTGCTTCGTTACCAATCTTACCTTCAAAAGGACAAGGTGTTCCAGATTGTTCCATAGCATAAAATACTCTTTCGTCCTGACACAGAATAGATACAGCAGCCACTTTCATACCTAAATCATTTAATACTTTAGATAGTTTAATTCTTTCACAATTCTCATCTGTTCTATATGTACCGCCAGATACACCTAGTCCAAATGTTGATACGCCTGCTGATATACCTACTGTACAAAGGTCTTGCGACATCGCTGACATAGATGGTGCTGATGATGAATTGACTACTCTTTGGTCGCCTGTATAAGCGTTAGTAGTATTTGACGTTGTGGTATTACTACTTGAACCTGATTGATAGGTTGTTGTAGTTTCTGCCGAATAACCACCTGAAATAGAAGTGTTTGAACCACTACTATTGGATTGTGTTACAGCGTCTGTTGATGTTGAGGTCGTGTCAGCCCAAGTGACTTGTGAAAGTCCCATAATGAAACATAATAAAAGACCTAAAATAGTCTTTTTCATTATTGTTTCCTTTATTATTATTATTTATATGATTTTAATTCGTCAATTTCTTTTTTTAATTGTTCAATTTGTGTTTTCATTACTTCTACATCTGTATGACTACGACTTGGTTGGTCTTTGTAGGTCTCAAATTGAACCTTATTCATCATAGTATTATGTTCTAATATATCAAGTCTTTCTTCTAAATGAAATACAAATGCGGCTGCTGAAACAACAGTAATAATAATTACTGCTAATGTTTTTAGCGATACTCTTAATTCTGTTGTTTCGTCAATCTTGTGCGCCATATGTTACCAAGGTTTCTTTATTTTAGGCATTTTTGGTTTAGGTACACTAGGAATAATTTTATCAACTACATCTTTTACTGGTGCGACCACATTATTTTGTATAGGTTTTACCACATTATCTTTTACAGGTTGTATCACATTGTCTTTAACAGGTTCTACGATATAATCGTTGACTGGTTGTATAGTCATATCATAAACTGGATCCACATCAACTGTTACTGTACCACCTGTTTTAACTCCTGCAATTAAAGCAATGTTTACTTCACCACCAAATGTAATTGGTTTACTGTCTTTGTTCCAATCTGGCACTTGATAACCACCACCAATCTTTGCACCCACCTGAGCACCTGCACTTACTGAAGTGTCATTAGTAACAGCAAATGGAATCAAACCATCGTTGGTATAATATGTTCTAGCGCCAGCACCTGCTTTAGCACCTGCGATAGCACCACCTTCAAACCAACAACCGTCTTTACCCACATTGGCTTCACCACCTGCCCAAGCATACACTTCGGCATAGGCATATAATTCTGCACCCGCTGTGTGATTACCTTTTTGCATTTCTGCTTTGATTGCCGCTTCACATCTTAATTTTGCTTCTGCGACTGCTTGAATATAAAGATTATCATTTCTATATTCCACGCCGTATTTGGCACTGGCATTGGCTTCTGCTTTGGCTAATGCTTGTCCTTTAAGAACAGTACCGTTGGGACTGGTCCATTGACCTTCAGCATTTACATATATCCCTGCACCTGCTCTATATTCACCGTTTAAACTTGTATCTGTATTATCTGTACCACCGCTGGCACCTGCGTCTTTTCTTATTGGCATTATTTGGTTTCCTTATCTGACTCATAGTATTCTTTATACTTATCGAGTAAGTCATTTGTTATCTTTAATTGATTTCTTATTTGAGCAAAGTTCTTTGCGATTAACTGATAATCATTATCTGTTAAACCAAATAACACAGGATCAAGTCCTTGTTCTTCCATTTTCTTAAACACTTCTTCAGCGTTTTGTGATGTAATAATAATCCATTTAATTTGTTCTAATTGTAGTGGACTAGGTTTTGGTAAATCTAGTTTCTGTCTAGGTACTTCTTCCTTAAATATACTTAACTTCTTAACGCCTGAGCAATTAGTAAGGAATATACTTAGGATTAGCAATAGAAGGACATTCTGGATTAATTTCAGATTTCTTTGTAGCATTCTTTTCTTCTTCAGTTAAGGGTGAACCACTAGCGATTTCAATACATCTCTTAGCGTTTTCACTTCCTTTGTTAATAACTCTTTCAATGGCACCTGTTCTTTCGATTGCAAGTTTACCAATATCTCTATCTTTTTTGTTAAATCTTTTATCTAAATCATCTAAATCTTTTTTAAGATTAGATACTAACTCATTCATCTTTTTGTTAGCAGATAAAATTTCTTCAAAGTCTTTCTTTTGATTTTCTATAAGTGTTTTTTGTTCAGATATAGCAGACTCTAATTTAACAGCATTCTCTTTTAAGATAGTATTATCTCTTTGTAGTTTTAATACGTAGCCTGCTGAACCAAGTAAGGCAAGTATAATAAAACCAATAATGTATATTCTCATTTATTTACTTCTAAAAGATTTTATCTTATCTACGATTACGTCAAATTTATCATTGACAAACCAACCTGCGATAAAACCTATAATTAAACCGATTGTTAACATATTTTACTCCTCAATTTTTGCGTTTCTTTTTCTGTGGCCGTTCCACGCAACGAAACCGCCAACTCTTAATGCCCAATAAGCAAGATAATTTAAGAAATGAAAACCATTTACTTCTATGTTTATATCTCTAAAAATTTTATCTGCTTCGTGTTGATTAACTATAAGTAATGCGTCTTTATCATTTTTTGGTTTTAAAGCTGCATACTTATAAGCATAATCGTGTATTAAACCACCAATTAATAATACACCTACAGGTGATAAAAATGACGCAAGAAATTTAGGTACACTTGCACCATCAAATGTAAACCCTTTTGGTATTACATATCCTACACCTCTTAATTTAAAATGAAAATCTTTTGTAATTGTCCAAGTTCTTACTGTTAAAATCCATAACCATATTGCACCCCAAAATCCTTTTTCTTTTGTCTTAATTCTAATGGGTTGCATATGTGGAAGTTCATCATAAGAAAAATCAACTTTCTTACCTTTTAATAATTTATCAGAAAGATTAATTGCAAACCCTATGATAATTAAAATACCTAATACTGTAAATTGCCAAAATCTTGTAGCTAAATCAACAACCATATCTATTATATTAAAGTCTATCATATTAGTCCTTTTGTTTATCTTTTATATCTTTTTCACCTGTTGATCTGAAATCAGGTTTAATTGCAGGTGTTTTTATTTTTTGTGCTGAAAGTGTTGTTTTACTTGGTGTCACCATTGACCCCATAGGTTTAAATGTACCTAGTCCTACACCAAACCCACTAACATATTCTTTCACATATTTTTTAAGTAATTCTAAAGCAACTTCATTTCTAAATTCTTCCGAAACTGTAGATTTAATTTGATTATCTACAACATATCTAAAAGTTTTAATACCTACTTGTTCATTGTAAGTACCATTTTGTTGTTTTCTTTTTAGATTTTTTAGGATTGGTTGAATTTGATTTTCAATTACTTCGTCATTACCATCTATTTTGTTTATAAAATTTTCTAATTCTACTTTATCGTAATCTTCACGTTTTAATAATTTTGTTAAATCTTTTTTCTTTTTTTTTACGTGTACTCCAGGTTCGTGTGCAGGAGGCATTGCAACATTTGATCCATCACCAACAGCATTTGCTGGAGCTTCTTCTGGTACACAGTTAGGTACCATTCTGTTGCCTTTTTTCTTTTGGCCAACTTGTTTATAACCTGTCCAACAAGCTTCTCTCATTTCTTTGAAACTTCTCATTAGAAACGTATCCTTTCTATATTATCTTCAGATACAACAATTCGTTTTTTTGTATCTTCATTAATAACGTGATATAAGTTAACACCAAAATAATTATCAAAAGGTTTTTGATTTTCAGTAGTATATACAATATCACCTATTTCGGCAGTTTTATTACCACTCAAATCTTCTAAGTCATCAATAACTGTAAATCGTCCTTCGGGTAGATAATCAAACCCTACTGACTCATTTAAGTCATCCCCATAAGCAATTAAATTATTATCTACTAAATGTTTGTAAAGTATTCTTTCAATTTCAATTGCATTTAAATCTTTTTGTTCTTTTAATAATAGACCTAATGCAGCAGCATAACTACCAAGTTTAGATTTACCGCCAGGTAAAAGTCCCACTAATCTTTTTAAATTAAATACAAATCTATGTAATAAAGTATAAGAATCTTTTTCTTGTGATGTCTTTAAGTCTTTTGCTTTTCTTAATACTTTACCATCTTTATCAATTATACCATATTTGTACGCCTCTTGGTTTTCAAAAGGTGTTACTAAAAGTTTAATAACTCGATATGTTATAAGTAAATCTATTGCTCTTCCCATTATATTTCCTCTAAGTTTGATAACAAAGTTTTATTTACTTTTACATTTGGCAATTCTTCTGGCAACATAATGTTTAAATACTGTAAGAAAGTTTTTAGTATTGACCAATACTCTCTTTCAATTTTAAACAATAATAATGTAGCCGCTGCTTCATTACCAAACACATTTGATAAAACAATAATATGATTTAAAACTAATCTAGTTTTCAACTCACCTGTGGTTTTGTATTTACGAAATAGACGTTTAAGATATTTAAATCTTTTTACATCTTCATAAAATTCCTGTTCACTATCTAAATTAGGAACATTGTAGTTTTTTATGGCGTAAAACAACCAGTTTTTTTTAGTTATCTTTTCAAACATTAGCCAAGCTCTGCATAAACTTTGACAGCGCCGTTTTGTAATGTTTCGTACTTACCTTTTAGTTTTAACTCTTTACCTAATTTATGACTAATACCATCATCATTTATATCAGAACCGTCTGTATCTTTACCAAAACGGCCACCATTAAATACTAAAGCACTTTCAAAGTTGCCTTGTTTACCTTCAATTTTTATTGAGTCTTTTAATTGTACACCGATTGTGCTCAATTTTGATTGCAATTGACTAATAGCACTTTCGGGTTGTAAATATTCTCCGTCAGCAATAGAGCTAACAAATCCATTTACTCTTTGTAAAATAGCTGGTTCGTGTATGTTGTGAACACCTATAGAGCCATCTTCTACTGAAGACGCTAAATGAGCTGTACCAACACCATAACTTCCACCTTCTTTTATGTGTTGTTTAAATGTTTTCATTTTTCTCCTCTTTTTAATTCGTCTTTTAATTTTTTAAAAGACTTACCACCAATGAGATCCTCTTCGGCCTCTTTCATATTGTCTTCTTCTATTTTATCAAACTGACTAGTGTTTGGTGTGTTGTTAGCCAATTCTTCTAAAAAATCGTTGATATTTTCTTTCATTTATCACCCTCATTTAAAAGTGTTTTTTCAGATGAAGTAATTTCAAGTTGTTTTTTTGTTTTGATCACATTATCCTGATCAACTCTTTCTTTAGAAAAATTAGAATCAGCTGGCAATTTGCCATTAGGGTCTGTTACAAATTTTCCTGTGTTTTTATCAAAATTTTCATCTTGTGCTATCATCTTATCGACAATTTGAATAGCACCATTTAACGCATTTAAATTATTACGCATTGTTCCTAACTCTTTTTCAACCGCTTGAATTTTTGTATTTAAATCATTAAACGATTTATTTAAAACATACTTTTCTTTCATTAAGTCTTGTGTACTAACACCCATAATATTCTCCTATAATCTATTAAGCAACACCGTATGCGTTACCAGCAATAATGTTCCATTGTGAATTTTTAAATAATAAAGTAACTGTTTCTCCTTCGGCATCTAAAGTTACACTTGTATGACCTCTTAAATTAGTAGGTGTAATAGTTTGTAAGTTTGTGCCTGAAGCTGAAATGTTTATAAACGTTTTAATTTGTCCATCAGAACCATCTGCTAATGAAATAGTACCTGTTGATGAAGCACCATCTATTTCAGTAATTGCTGAAGTTACGTTTGCAACTTGTGATGAACCATCAGCAGTTATTGTTTGTGAAGCTTGTGCTAAACCTAACCAAGATGGTATATTATTAAACACATTTTCTGCTGATATTTTTTTGTTGATTGGAGTACCACTTGGGTCATCCACTACGTGAAACAAGTCAGCTGATGCCAACGAGTCACCTAAATCGGTCAATGCCGTTATTTTTTTGTCTGCCATTTTTTTCTCCTGTTAACCCTTTCGGGAATGCTACTCTAGGTATTTGCCTAGATCAATTTGTT
>Ga0213866_10002801_pt1 | contig 12110 bp, 8 predicted proteins | sample PICome_11_FD_160079 | JGI IMG/M metagenome (GOLD analysis project Ga0213866, IMG submission 160079) | Coastal seawater microbial communities near Pivers Island, North Carolina, United States - PICO284 | ecosystem: Environmental > Aquatic > Marine > Coastal | place: USA: North Carolina... | reverse complement strand
TTTTTTTTTCAAATCGAGGGTCTCTCTCTGGAGAGGCTAGTAGGTACATAGGCTGAAGTATTTTAGGAGGGGATTAGTGGGTAGCAGGCACAGAGCAGGTACTACGTACACCCAAAGTGGCCCGACACGCACAAGGTCTCATGTAAGCCACGCACATGTAAGCCCCGTAAGTGCATTACCATAGGTGCATGCCCGTGGGTTCATGACTGTAGCTTACCGTAGGTTTAATATTTTAAATTCAATACTTAAAAGCATAAACGTATAAAGTTTTAAAGATGTCTTGGCAATTGTTACAAACGCAAGGGTATATCACCCTACCAATCTATGACGAGAACAGCCGCACCAACCTTCGTTCAGAGTTGCAAGCCCTGACCAGAAAGTTCCAAGAGTTTCAGAAACTGAAAGACGATGGTCTTGTGATGGGCGGTTTTGGCGCCTTTGGCAATCCCTCCTCCTTTCATAACCCGTGGGTACGTAAGATTCGCAAACATGTTCACCCGATCGTGTTAAACACCGTCTTTAACGAGCCATTGGACGAGGACGAAGACTTAAAGTTTGAGCAGGACATTGATCGTCTTATGATACGCACGCCTTATCAACATGTCGGAAAAGAGTCATGGCATCGTGACGAGTCCAAGTATGCAAAGGAGGGCGACACCATCTTTGGCGGTTGGGTGAATTTCGACGATTTTTCACATTATTTATCCGCCTGTCCGGGCACGCATCTCGAAGAAGATGTCAAACTGAAGAACAAAGGATTTGCACGCATAAAAAAGGATGATTATGGCAAGTACGAGGCCTTGAAACAGGCAATAGAAGTACCTCCCGGTCATATTCTTATATTCAACGAGCGTATGGTTCACGAAGTTCGGCCTAGCAAAAAGCAGACAATTCACCGATTGTTTATGGGTTGGCGTCTCACGCACAGCGAGGAAGCCTTGTTCAAAGACGGTAACAAGCAGTTGGACGACCTGTTAGAGCGTATGGCGGTCGTTCCTATTAAATCAGGCCAGATTCCTCAGATGTATTCTGGAAGCCACTGGAATTTTCACCGACAAAAGATTGAGAAATGGAGCGAGCGTATATCGGACAAGTGCAAAGAGAGCCGTACGGTGACGAGTGGCAAAGAAAGTGGAAAATCCTATTTGGTGGTACATCAGCGAATGAAATCAATGAAAGAGTATGGTTTCGACATGTACGAACCGTATACCGAAGACGAGATATCCATTCTGAAGCCTCATCGTATGCCGTCGAAACGTAGGCGTTTGGTTTAGTAAAATATCATTATATTATGAAAGTCGGTTTACAAAAATTTAGATTCCAACGCCGTAATACGCCTGTCTAATTCTCTTGTGACCGCGAAATTAAGAGCAAATAATTTACTTTTTTCTAGCGTGTGAAAATCATCTACTTCGTAACCGTATGCAAATACCGCCTTGAAGACTTTCTCTACTTCCATCACTCCCTCTTTCACATCAATGTCTAGTAGACTTTCGCCTTCGTCGGTCACGAACAACCTTACCCTTCCAGAAGCCAGCTCTGGGCATATCATTTTTAAAGTATCATTTCTTTCATACGTGCATGTTATTCGCTTCAACAGGTTCGGAACAAAGCCTTTTTCTACTTTCACCGCTTCTGGCATGACCTGTGCCACTTCTTGAGCGATAAACCCTATGGTCGTACCGTTCCATTTTCGTTTGTCCTTGTACTCGTATTGCTTGGGTTGTATTTGACGCAACAATGCAGTCGCATTTTCAATCTCAAGCACATGTTCTTTTATTCTACGGTCAGAGCTGACTACGATCTCTTGTTTGAACCATGCGCTCTTTTCCGTGATAAGAGACAACTCTTTGGTCTCCGTGGCTGTGTCCTGTACCAAACAGCCCTGATCGTTGCGTAAGCATGGAAAGTATTCTGAACATACACCACCATCCGTATCCGTCCAGTAGTGGTACGTCGTACCGGGTACACTATTTGAGTCTTTAAAGCAGCCTTTTGGTCTCCAGTTCAACGCGTAAAAATCCACTTGATTGTTTGATTCGAGTTGGCATGTAGCGGCAGGCTCGCTGTGACAGGTACATTCTCCTCCTGTAGGTTCAAGCGTAAAGGAGGCTGGCGTGAAGGGTGGCGTGGTATGGTAGGCCAAAAGACCATAAGTCAATCCCGTCCATATCTTACTACCGGGCTGAGAACATCTGTCTCTGCAATTATTCACTCGAAATTGGTCATTTGAGCCGGTGTTATCTAACGATGTATCACGCATGACACAGTAGCGAGAATCGGAGCAGTCAGGTCTTGAACTAGGTGTCCCGCTGTTCCAATATATAGGAGCATCACCAGAGTCGCTGTGATCGTAGTTAGCAATGCCTAAACCCGGCCCGTTTTGAACACATCCTGCTGGTAATACATCTAAATTTTTGTATGAATGCCATCTACCAGTAAGAGCTGCCCACGCCAGACATTCTGCTTCGGTCAATGCATCTGTGCCGTCGTTTTTACCAGAGGTTACTAATTTTACATTCAACTTCCTTACACAGTTGTAACCACCGGTTCCACAGTCGTTGGAGGTAGTTGCAGCGTTGTAGTACGCCTGTTTATTATCCGTGTTATGGTAGTAACACCCATTAGGGTCAGAATCCCAGCTAGACGATGCAAAACTGTAGCCCATTTTACGCGCCCACTCTCTACACTCATTGATAGTGAGTTTGTTAATGCTGGACGATCCAGTGGTAACGTGAATGTAATGAAAAGCGTATGGTTGATAGCTTTCTCCTGTTTTACATAAAGAATCTGCATGCTTTGTAGCCGTTACAGCAGGAAGTACGGCACCCAATTCAAAGTTTGGCAGTTTCAAACAGTCGTCCCTAGACATAATAGTCTCTACTTTACCACTGGTTTGTTCGATAATAGCACCCGAACCATCGCATTCGAAACGACTGACATTTACGTCCAAGTTTTCACTTATACCGATGTGAAAAGATGCTTCTGGCACCACTCCGATGCCTAGTTTCGTCCCTTCCGTCTGCAACACGCCTGCTAAAGCGCCTAGGTTGTCGGGAAGGATATCCGGTTTGTTCGTTAGGCTGTTGTAATCCCCATCAAACAGCGTAGGCTTGTTCGTTAGGTCGCTGTAATTTCCAGAGAACGGTGTTGGCTTGTCTGTGAGATCGTTGTAAGAACCACCTACCGCATAAATGGTTCCATTGTCGTACTGTTTGATAGTAGTCTGGTCTATGTCAAGAAACCGTAGGCAGGTGTCGGTCTCGCTGTTTGCACAACATTCTCTGTCGTTGTAGACCTGTTGAATGGTATTGCAGGTTATGGCATTAGCAACATGAATCAGAGTAAAGACAAGTAGCAACATTTATATTCCACACAATATATATTTATAATACAAATTTTTACATACTATATAAACCCCTTGATTTCCTTCAAATGCCAACGCGACCGACTTTTTATCACGATGGAAAGCCTATACGCGCCGGTGGTTGCCTATTTTACGTTGTAAAGAACGGAAAGCGCGAATTCCTTCTTCGCAAATGCAAGCACTGGTCCGATGTCGGTGGTAAAACGGACAACATGGACAGGAGTATCATGGATACCATTGTGCGTGAGGTGGCGGAGGAGACGAATTTCAGCCTGTTGTCGGAGAAGCACAGCGAGGCGGAGGCGATCGAAGCCTTGTATTCCCTGTTGAGTACGGCAGACGAAGCGTACTATGGTGAGAAGAGCAAATATCTTACTATACTATGTGAGGTACCAAAGAAAGTGCGCAACCTGCCTATGAATCGGTTTGGGTTGCAAGAGGGGACCGACAAAATGGACCATTACTATAGATGGACCGATGTTAAAGATGTCAAGCGCCATGCCTTGCACCCTCGCCTTCGATTTCATCCGGATTATAATGATATATTTAAACGATAAAATAAAATTAATATGATTGGATTTAAACCTACTTTTACAGCCTCTGAAGCCAAGAAACACCGGGATCAACTCATTGCCAAGGTTCCAGACAAGTATGTGCCAGAAGTCGAGCAGTTGTATACATGGGCAACGGACCCAATCTTTCAGTATGCCTTGAGCAACAATCGCAAAGAGGATTGGGAGTATTGTAAATTGGGCATGTTGGAGCCTCCTTTGTTTTATATCGGTGAAAAACTAACGGAATCAAAAGATGGTGAACTCATGCAAGTTTCTTACCCGATTAAAAAAGCAGAGAGTCCAAAATGCCGCCTTTGTGACGAGTTGTTGGGCCGTGACGCACAGGAAAAGGTGTCTCATGTGGTCTTGTCTTGCACCTGTGGTCGTTTGTATAGTCATCGAAAATGTGCGGATGCGCATGTGTTAAAGGAGCCTCAGTGTTATGTTTGTAAGAACTACTACATTTACGACTCTAAGAATTCAAGTTTGAAAGCCACGATTGTAGGTCGCTTATAGGGATAGGCGATCGTTCTTGAAAGAATCCAAGTTCTCCTCTACAGTAAAAGTAAATAAAGGATATGATACTTTTCATTTTTTTTCTAAGCTCGTCGCTGTTCTGTATGTCTTGTACGCTTACATTATCGAATTCGTTTGTCAATTGAAAGTTTTCGTTCTTGTCGCTGTAGTTGATGACAGAGCGTATCAGGTGAAAGATGTCTTCCTTGTTTTTGGTTTCTTTCTTTTCTTTTCCCAAAACGGCCCATTCCGGAGTGGACACGGAAAAGTCTAGGTTCTCAATTTCAGTGGGTTTGCTGTCCGTTCTCCTTCTTTTTCTTGTGGTTTTGGTCCTTTTCTGTTCTAGAAACGACTCTGGAATGTATGGTAGCTCGATGCTCCTTCTTCCGGCCAGACGAACACGCATACGGTTATTCTTTGGCACCTGTGAATATTGTATACCGGGAAAGCAAGAAGTGTAGTATTTTTTGGGCAGTCTGTAGACGGTTTCGGTGGCGTCGATAACGGCGTAGGAGAAGCTATCTGCCAGTTTTAGTATGAAAACATGGTGTGGTCCTATCGTATCCTTTACTTGTTCGGATTTGAATCGGCAAGGCAGTGTTTGTGCTGCCCATACGATGGTTTTGTTTTTAAGGGCTCCCTGTGCGACGGTGTGGTTGTACCATTTGGTCCAGCATTCTTGTGAGGCTCTTGGTAGGGGGTAGTGCATTTAGGAAACGTGCTAGGATTTATATACCCACGGTGTATCGTACAAATTGGGAATCCCAGATCGAAAGGACACGGTGATGTCTGCCGATGCGGAGTCGATAATGTTCCATACCGAATCAAAGTAGTGATGAACCTTAATTTTGCTCTTGGCCATGGCAAAGCGTACTACCATTTCTGAATGCGCCACACCGGATGTGGGTACAAAGACATCTAGGGTTCTTATGGGTTGGTTGTTTACTAGCACGACAAGCCTGTGAAAGGACAGTGGCGGTCCTGTTACGGTTGCGACCACTTGCATCTCTACTTCAGACCTCTCTCTAGGCGTGAAATGATTTTCCAATTCGTTGTATCGGACAAGTGCATCCCCATACTTATTCGAGTAAGCATTGAATCTAAAATCGCCCCCTGTTTTCTGTGTAATGGATTCCGTTTTACCCTTCCACAGCACAAGCCATGGTTTGTTGGTGATTACTTCATCGCGTTTCCATCGAAGTTGTATTTGCACAAAAGCAAAGAGTAGTAGTCCCATGAATATAGTCTTGCATATCATATTTACGTAGTGTATTAATGATATTTATACGGTACGATTAAAAAAATTATCGTATATAAAACGCAAAACAGTAGTTAAAATGAGAACATTGTTGTGGATTTCTCTTATCTTTCAAGCGGCAGCACTTTCACCGGTCTGTAGAGAGGGACGTTTGAGAAGTGATCTTCGGTTTAAATATAGTTACGAAGACACCGTGGCCGGTCAGACCACCGACATCGACTTTAGTCAGCGTTCTGGCGAGTCCATACGGTGCACTGGAACCTCAGTAATTGCCGATGGCGTTACGCTGTCCGCTACATGCGAGTCCGTAACAAGGGCAGAAGGCCCGGGAATGGACATTTTTGGATGGGCGAAACAGTTGGTGGTGAGTACCAAAGGATCGGTAAAGGTCTTTTCAGGTGATTTGAATGCATCTCCTACCGAATTCACGAGTGGAGACGAGTGTGGTTCTACTGTACGCATGGCATTGGGTGGGCATTACATGGTTGCGGTGTGTCGAAAAGCGGTTCGTGTGTACCGTTTTGACGGTTCTTCTTGGTCGGATCACGACGAGATTTCCTTTCCCGATGCGGTAGATCACGAGTTGCGCGTCGATGTTAACCACGAAGACTATTTGATCGTGTCAGAGCCAAGCACCAACAAGGTTAGTATTTATAAATTGGGCGTATACTCCGACAAGGTAAAAGCACTGAACGGTAACGGCGAAGTCGCTGCGGCGGTCAACTGTCGCGGTTCGGTATTCGGTTACGCCAGTGGTGGGTCCACCAAACTCATTCAGTTGTCTCAAAAAGACGGATCGTGGAGCAATTTGGCAGCAATCCAAGCGGATCCTGTGAAATTGTCCATGTCTAGCGATGTTTTAGCGATTGCACACACCGACAAAACCGTCCTATATATGTTTGCCAACTCTGGCACCTCCTATGCGGAATACAAGAGCTATCCCGATGTAGCAAGTGTGATCCGTGTAGAACATGACGATTTTGCGATTGTTTCGGATGCTCTTTACATATTTAACGAAGGTCCTAGCACGAAATGTCGAGCCTTGCAAAAGCTAGAAGACGGTGTATGTGTGGATTGTGGCCCGGGTCATACCAATGCGCATGATAACACAGAGACTACGTGCAATCCCATACAGTGTACTTCCTCACAGTACGCTTCCAACAACGCTTGTCACGATTGTCCAACGGGTGCAACTGGTGTAGCAGGTCCAGCTACGGTGGATTCAGAGTGCACCTGCCCCGTGGGTGTTGCCTTTGAAGACGGAGCTTGTAATCCAATTCTGTGCGCGGAAAACGAGTACGTAAGCTCCAACGAATGTCTTCCCTGTGATCCGGGTACCGCAAATGCTGCTGGTGACGATTCTAGTGGAGTGGACACACAGTGTGAAGCAGTAATTTGTTTAATCGACCAGTTTGTGTCTGGTAACGTATGTACCGATTGCGTAGAGGGTTCTTCTAGGGCTGCTGGTGATGATGCTACCGGTGAAGATACCGCATGTACGGCCGATCACCAGTGTGCGATCAATCAGTTCTACAATAGTGTGGGAAACTGTCAAAACTGTCCACCGGGTACGGAAAAGGCAGAGCCCGTCACCAATTTGGACGGAAATACAACTTGTGATGCAATTTTATGCGGTGAAAATGAACGCGTGTCAAACAATGTCTGTACCACATGTCCAGAAGGTGCGATTCGAGCAGCTGGTGATGATGCTTCTGGTGCGGACACACAATGCGAGTGTTCTGCCAATTACGAAGGAGATGGAACCTCTTGTACCGCGTGTGGTGAGAATCAAGTCAGTGCGGGCGGAGCCCCGTGTAGCTGTGCGTCAGGCTCTGAAGGAGACGGTACAGCGTGCGTAGCTTGTCCGGCCAACACAAATGCGCCAGCAGGTCCCATAGCTGCCAAATGCGTAAAAAACGAGGCTGCGATATGGTACGACGAAGGTAGCGTTGCGGAAGCAGGGGCTTGTACCTCTAGTTTGGACTGTACCGCGCTTAGTGTAGGCGCTTGTGAGACTGCTGAAGACGGTGGTGTATTGCAGGTAATTACCTCCTGTTGTAGTGTACAGCAGCCTTCGACATGCGGGTGCAATGAAAATTACCGGGTGGTAGACAATGCTTGTGTCGCGTGTCCCACTGGAGAGGTAAGACCGGCTGGTGATAATCCCGACAATGGTAATACCTATTGTAATACGGAGGGTATTACACTTGCCTTTGGAGACAATGGTAATGCCGATTTTGTCTACGATGGTCAAAACGATCCAGACATACCTTTGAAAGTGGGTCAAAAGTACACTTTTATGCGTGATTCCGCTGGACATCCTCTTCGTATATTGAGCGAATCCGACATAGCAGGTCTTGTATCTTCCGGTTTGGATAGTTTAACATGGTCTTCTCCTGCAACTACTAATTTACCAGCAGGGCGTGTGTGGCAACGCTCTACGGTTCGTGGCGATGACTTGATAGTCTTTGGTGGTGCAACCAGTGCGGAAGTCAACGAAGGTTACGTGTTGGATACCACTTCCATGGTGTGGTCTACGCTTCCTACGGGTCCCGCTGCTCGACGCGAACATGTTATGGTGACCCATGGTACAGACGTGTACGTGCATGGTGGTTATGGATCGGATTATCTATCGGATGTGTGGAAATTGTCTGCTTCCAACACATGGTCTTCGGTAACCACCAGTGGTACCGCTCCTGCTCGAATGGCTCATGTTGCCGTAGTCCACGGAGACGCAATGTATGTCTTTGGTGGTTCAACGACTGGTTTTGCAACACCAAACACGGTTCACAAGCTTGACTTGACGACCTACGCGTGGTCTGATGTCACAACCACCGGTACGGGTCCCTCTGGTCGTAACGATCCAAGTGCCGTCATACACGGTGATTACATGGTTGTTTATGGTGGTTCGTACAACAAGAACGATGTAAAGAAATTGAATTTGTTGACTTACGAATGGACATCTGTGACCACTACCGGATCCATAACGGGCCGTGCCTCTCATCAAGCCGCCGTGATTGGTGATTTTATGTTTGTATTTGGTGGTAAAATAGAATCCACAAATACGGTCACAGACGAGTTGTGGTCTCTCAACCTACTTACAAACGAATGGACGCAACATACAGAAGCAAATACACCGTCTGCTCGTCAACGTTTTAGTATGAGTGCCCACAACAATGACTTGTTAATTTATGGGACCGGTGTGACCAACAGCGTTGATTTTCACAAGCTGAGCGCGGTTACCGGTGTTGGTGGTCTTCAATCGCTGCCAACCAGTAGTTTATCGAATGTTGATGCGGTGCAAGGAAGTTCCAACATCGTCCACACCTTTACAGCGGCGGGAACCTATTACTATGTGTGTACTTCTCACCTCGCCATGTTCGGAAAGCTGATAGTTTCTTGGGAGCCTTGTGATTTAAAAACGTACGGATCAAACACGCTTACGGAATCTTGCCAGATTCAGAGCACCGTTTCGCTTACAGGTGCAACCAGTATACACATGGGCGCGTTGCGTAGCACGGGAGAAAAATTAATTCTTAGTATGTCTGATATTTCGCCTGCTATCAATGCCGGTGCATATTCACTGAGCATTACCGGGTTTGAGATTTCGGGCGTGAGCACCGACAGTGCGTTTGCAGAGAGTACAACGGGATCCATAACCCTTACAAGTGTAGACATCAAGAGCAATCCTCGTAATACAAAGGTGGGCGCGATGTTTAAGACGGCGGGTGGCCAGATTGTAGGCCAGTCTCTTGTTATTGAAGATTCTGGTGAAATTTTCGAAGGGTCTAGTGGGGGAGACATTTCTCTAGCAGATTCGATCGTTTCTACGAGTGAAACACTTATCAAGCAAAGTGGTGGTGCGGTTCTAGTGCGAGATGTCAACATTACAGGTGGTACTTTAGCCGATATGACAGATGCGACGAGTGTGTTTGAAGCGGTGTATACAGATGGTGGAGAGGGTATCAAAGCGGTTCGTTCCGGTGTTCAGGTCGAGCGTTCGGTGTTCAAAGGGCATGCTGCCGCTCCGATACAGTTTGATTCTACCGCTTGTACCAAATGTGACAGAGAATTGGTGGTCGAAACCTCTACTTTTGAAGACGGGGTGGCCATTGATGCCAAGACAGACGTCAACAAGCCTAAAGTGAAGGTGATTGAGTCTTCTTTTACTGCTGGTGGTTCGGTAGTATCTGACAATGGTGTGGAACTGTATGTTATCGACGAAGTGGAAGGCAAAGAGATGTCCACCACGGAGACCAAGACAGAGACTTGTTTACCGTATCAGTGTTCTCACAAGCCATTGGCAACCTCGTGTAAGGTGGTTGCTGGAAAAGGAACACAGTGCATATGCGACGTCGGAGTAGCTACCTACAACATAGAGAACAACGAGTTGGACAAAAAGACCACGGTAGAAGAGATGTTGTCGGTGTTGTTTGCCACAGCCGATACCGCGGACCGCGTGGTTAAATTGGTGGATAGAAATTCGCGTTATATTCCTACTCAACCGACCGCAAACGCTGCAAAAAGCAATATCTTGCTACTAAAGCCAACAAACGTAGACGGTGAATTCCAGAGTGAAAAGACGATTCTGTTGAAGCCCGATACCGGTAGCGTATGTGCAACCTTTCAGACATGGTTGTGTGCGGAATTGACGGCTTGTCACTATGCGAATGGGACCATAACAGCGGATTGCGACGGAAACAAGATTCTTACCGGAGCATTCAACGCGACACGTCGTTTCCGTTCCATTTTGCAAGCTCCACATCCAGAAGATCCAAACTGCAACGGTCCTGTGGTGAATTTAAAGCAGCAGTGTTCCAACAACGGTGAATTTTACACTCGATGTGTCCAATACGCCCATTTTCATCACGACCAGTGCGTGTGCATGGACGGTATGCTTTCAAATTCGGCTGGAGACGCGTGTCTTTTAGAACAAAACTTGTGCGCGGTAAACGAAAGGGTTTTGAACGGTCGTTGTGTGCCTTGTGAAAATGGTTTGACAAACAAGCCGGGCGATGATTTGACCGGTTCCGATACCATTTGTGACGATGTGATATGCAAGGAAGGTTTCTTTTCGAATGGAAATGGAAAGTGTACGATATGTCCAGTAGGTTCATTTAATTTGGAAGGAGACATAGCCTACGATGCCGATTCTTCTTCGAACGGTCCGGCCACCACCTGTTGTCCAAGTGGTCAATACGAGTTTGATGTCGATTTGACAGCCGGAACTCGTGTTTGCAAGGCTTGTGACGATGCTACGGATTCCTTGCGCAATCGTTTTGGTGCGAATGGAGCAGGGTTGCACTGTTGCAGAGGAACAAGACTGGATGCGTCGGATTCATTAAAGTGTGGAAGAATATTGGATTATTACAAAAAAGTCTGTCAGCCATTGGAGGCAAATGCAGATACATGTAAAACTTATTGATAAAACGTAGTATTTTTGTATTGATTAGAAATATTTCTCATGGTTTCTCCGTGTGTAGTCGCTCTGTTTTTATGATAATGTTCCGATACGAATTTTGGAAAGTTTCCCGATCGTTTGACAGCGGGTGTTCCATTGTTGTATTCGTTGATGCTTTTGGAAGTTGCATTATTTATCGATTGTGTCGGGCCGTTCGGATCCATTTGTATCCTTATCTTCTTTATTTATAGGTAGGTTTTTCAAAAACCGGTACACGTCTATTGGTAGAACATGATTAGAGTTTCCTTTGTACTCTATTCCTATTTCTTTTAACGAGGCTAGAACCAACTGAGAGCAAAAGAATTTGTTGGGGTCGTGGCTTCGTAAAGTGAAGGGAAAAAGCGATAAAACGGCCCGACAATAGTCGTATTTTTTTCCAATATTTCTCAAGTAAAACTTTACGAGCTGGTCGCTTTGTTCCAAATTCATCGTGACTTTTAAGGTGTCGTATACAGGCGCCTCTGGTGGTCTGAGGTAGGGATCGTCTATGATTTCGGACAAGTACCTACATGATACGGTTTCACCCCAATTGATGTAGAAACATACGATAATGGGGCCTTTGATCTTACGTATTCGGTTTAACAATTTTTGTACCTTGGCGGGTTCATATGAGCCTTCCATGTATTGAGTCAATTGTCTACGAAAATTTGCTGCTGTAGTATGAAACGAGACTTCTACATGGCAGTAAGTAGATGGTATAAAGTTTATGGGATTTCTGTATGGTCCGATCGGTTTGGCAAAGGCGATATCCAGCTGCATTTTATGGTTGTAAAAACACATATATAAGTGAAAAAAATTGTCACCAAATGGGACGTAGACGATTGTCGAGCGACGGCTTTAAGCTTTTTAACTTAGCGATGAACCATATACCACCACCGCATGTGATTAAACGAATGTTGTCTTGTCTTTTTCATAGTGAATATGATGATAGGCTTATGGAAATGACGAAACAAT
>Ga0213866_10002800_pt1 | contig 12110 bp, 14 predicted proteins | sample PICome_11_FD_160079 | JGI IMG/M metagenome (GOLD analysis project Ga0213866, IMG submission 160079) | Coastal seawater microbial communities near Pivers Island, North Carolina, United States - PICO284 | ecosystem: Environmental > Aquatic > Marine > Coastal | place: USA: North Carolina... | reverse complement strand
ACAATGAAATTATCTCTAAACCACATACTGCTCTAATATGATTTTCAAATTGACTAACGTTAAAAGCATTAATTGTCAGATGGCCAGAGTTATGAACTCTAGGAGCAATTTCATTAACATATAAATTATCATTTCTATCAATAAAGAATTCTACACATAAGGTTCCAATATATTTTAGCTCTTCAGCAATTGATATCGCCCAATCTCTAGATTGATCATAAATTTTTTCATTTATATCTGCGGGAATTTTTGAAAATTTTAATATTTGATTTTCATGTTTGTTTTCTATTGGCTCATAGATTTCATATTTATAATTATCAAACCTTGTAATAATTATTGAAATTTCTTTTTTTAATTTAACTAGTTTTTCTAAAATATAACCTTTTGAAAAATCAATATTTAATGAACTCAATTCTTCAATTGAATTTATAGGATATTGTCCTTTACCATCATAACCAAGAGTAGTTGTTTTTAAGATACCAGGCAAAAGATCTTCCAAAGAGTCTATTTCAGACTCACTTTCTACAGAAGCATACCTTGTTGTTCTAATATTCAAGTTATTTACAAAGTCTTTTTCAGCTAGCCTATGTTGTATAATTCTATTTATTGAAGGTTTGGGTAAAACAGGTTTTAACTTGTTTATTTCATTTAATGTTTCAAAAGGAATATTCTCAAATTCAAAAGTTACAAAATTAACTAAATTTACAAATTCAATAATTTTTTCTTTATCACCGTATTCACCTGAAATAAATTTGTCACAAAAGTTTTGTGCTGGCGCATCTAAATCATCACAATAAATTACAGTTTTAATATTTAATTTCTTGGCCGAAATCGCAAGCATACTACCAAGTTGACCACCCCCAATAATACCAAGAGTAATATCTGACATTTTATTTAGGTCTTTTTTTAACAGCTTTTGTTTGTTGTGTTCTCAAATTTTTTAATTTTTTTTTAATATTAGAATTGGTATTTGCGATAATTGCAGCTGCTAATAACGCAGCATTGATTGCTCCATCTTCTCCTATAGCTAGAGTTCCAACAGGAATTCCTTTAGGCATTTGAGCGATCGAAAGTAAGCTGTCTAAACCTTTAAGTTTTTTGCTTTCAATCGGCACACCTAGTACAGGAATGGGTGTCAAAGCAGCAATCATTCCAGGTAAGTGCGCAGATCCACCTGCACCTGCAACAATTACACCAATATTATTTTTTTCAGCATTGGATGCAAACTCATACATTCTTTTTGGAGTTCGATGTGCTGATATAATCTTTGTTTCAAAAGAAACTCCAATTTTTTTTAGAGTTTTCTCAACTAGCTGCATAGTTTTGTAGTCAGATTGACTACCCATTACTATCGAAACTTTAAATGATTTATTTTTTTTCATGAAAAACAACTAAAAGTCTTATTTCAAAATTAGCTCAAAATTTCAATAAAATTAATAGTATTTAAAAATCATTTTGATTAAGGTTGCAAATAACATGAATTTTAAAATTGATAATTTACAATATTGTAATTGGTCTAGAAAGATTTTTGAATATAACAGGTCTGCTGGACTAGATGCCGTACATGTAACTATTGTTTATCATGAAGATTATCATGAGCTTTTAGATGAAATAAAAAAATGGGAATTACTTTTTTCAGACAATTCTGACTTAATATTTCTTGGAAGAGATTATAAAGACATTGAAAAAGCTAATGCTGAAAACAAAACGGCAATTTTTTTTGGTTTTCAAAACTGCTCCCCAATTGAAGATGATATCAACTTAGTTGAAAAAGTTCATGAATTAGGATGCAGATTTATGCAGCTTACGTACAATAACCAATCATTGCTTGCAACAGGTTGCTATGAAAAAATTGATAGTGGAGTTACAAATTTTGGTCGTGAAGCTATAAGAGAAATGAATAGAGTAGGTATCGTTGTTGACATGTCTCATTCAGCAGAAAAAAGTACCTTTGATGCGATTGAGATAAGTGAAAAACCGATAGCAATTACTCATGCAAATCCCACTTTTTGGCATGCAGCAAAAAGAAATAAATCTAATGATCTCTTAAAAGCATTAAGTGAAAGCGGAGGTATGCTGGGGCTATCTTTATATCCTCATCATTTAAAAGATAATACTAATTGTACAATTGAAAGTTTTTGTGAAATGGTTGCTCAAACAGCAGAGATTATGGATATAAAAAATATTGGAATTGGTTCTGATCTTTGTTTGGAGCAACCAGATAGTGTTGTTGAATGGATGAGAAATGGTACATGGTCTAAAAGTAAAAATTATGGAGAAGGATCTAAAAATAAACCTGGTTTTCCAAAACAACCCGAATGGTTTGAGGATGCTAGAGGGTTTAAAAATATTGAAACAGGCTTAAAAAAAGTAGGTTTTACAGATAGTGAGACACATGGAATACTAGGAAACAACTGGTATAATTTTTATAAATCAATTTAGATATGAAAGTCGAGTTAAGAAATCCAAATACAATTATGAAATTGTCAAGGTTGGGTTCATTCCATCAGTCAAAATTATCATTTTTAAGAAGTTTTCTTAGCGAGTTTAAAGATTGGGAATATAAAAGAGATTTATTTAATCTTGATCAAAATGGATATGGAGAAGCAGTCTATTCATTTAAAAAAAAAGATAGGGTTTATTCATTGGTTTGTTTTGCAAATGAAATAAAAGATGAAGAGAGATCAGATAGAGTTATAGCAACTAAATGGGATGCAGCGTTTACATTACATGACGGCACTCCAAAATCTGATGATATTAACAGATTAAAAAATGAAGTTCCCAAACAGGAAGTGGGAAGACTTTCATTTAAGGAGCTGACTTTATCAAGAGCAAATAAATCTGTAAGAGTTTTTAATCATGTAGTTGAAAGTTTAAGTGAGGGTAATCAGCCTGATTTAGATTTATTATCAAAAGTAGGATACTTATACAGAACCACTGCAGTTTATGGATCTGGTAAATTCGGATTAGCGGATAGATTTAGAATTAAAAATAGAGAGGAGATTAATGGTCCTTTTAGATTAGAAATGATGCTAGTTTATTTAGTAAGACAATTTACTTTTGACCAAGTTAATCATGTGGCTTATTTCAAAAATCCAAAAAAAGCAGTCAAATTAGATAAAAAAATTTGTAAGAATCTAGGAATTGGAAATTCAACAGGTCTTGGTATGGCTCCATTTATAGTCAATCACCCAACATTATTAAATAATTGGATTTTAAGTAGAGAAACAGCATTAAAGAAAATTAGAGAAATTAAAATAGTTAAAAAAGAAGAAAGTGAGCTTTTTAAAGATTGTGTAAAACAATCATTAAAAAATATTACTAGCTGGAATACAGACAGCGAATATCAGCAAATAAAGATTAAGTCGTTATTAAAGGATGTTGAAAAATTTATAAAGTATATTGAAAATGATTTTGATTTTGAAATTGAATATCCGTTTAACGAGATATATTTGTGGTTAGAGAAAAACTCATGTGAAGAATGCATAGAATATATCGTATCTATTATGATGGAGCCATATAATAATATAACTCAGCCGTTAGTTTCAAATATGAGTTCTGATGAAGACAAATATTTTAACATCCCAACTACCCGGACAATAAAAGAATTAAAAGATATTATCGAGACTAGATATAAAAATATTTTGAATATTGATTTTGATAAAAAAGAGAATTATCAAAATTTCTGGTTTATCTCTAAAAATAAAGAGGAACCTAGATTAGCAGACAGATTTGTTGAGCATGGTTCGGAACTAGAGCAACCCCTTGCAATTGCAAGAGATATTAAAAAACTATATGAAAAATTGTTATCTGAGAAAGACAACTTAACCGTTGCTCAATTTTTGTCTGTCAATTCAGAACTAAGGCATGTTGTAAGAAGAGCTTTTATTATAGAAAAATTTCCCTATTCAGAAATTCAAGACAACACAATCAGTAAAAGTATTGTGCCTATCGATATGCTGAGGCTTAAATTATCTTTTTTTGGAGCTCTAAAGTTTGACCCAAGATCAGATAAGTGGTTGAGAATTTGTATGTTCCAAGGCGCACCATTGCCAAACGAGTTAAAAAATTATGATGAGCAATGGGTATATAAAACAATAAATTAATAATGAGATCCTTAAGCGAAATTGAAACTGCGGTTAAAAGAGCAAGTAGAGCAGTTGGTTTTTCATGGGGAAATTCTGAAGAAGTTGGAAAATCTGTGCGTCAACTTGAATTATTTGGATTAAAGGGAATTAAAAATTTAAATCAATATTATAAAGAAAAAAAAACAAAAAAATTTGAAGATTTAACTTTAATTAGTGAAAAAAATGAAACCTCATTAGAAGCTTATTGTCCAATTATACTTGGGATTAGTTTTGTAGATCAGATTAAAACAATTGAAAATTTCAAAACAATAAAATTCAAAAAAGTTGCATTCCCAATTCTTTTTTTATCTTTTTTAAGTAGAGCATCAGAAATAAGTGGAAAAAAAATACATGCTGTATTTGATCAAACTGAAATTTTACTTAATTTGAATGTAAATATTTCTTCAAATTTTTTTAACCAAGAGTTTCCCGACTTTGCTAATGAAATAGAGATTAAATTCATAGATAATAAAGACAATTTTGACGACTCAGATTGGAATAGTCTTTATAAATTAGCAGAAGATACTTTTGTGGAGGAAAGCGATAGTTTAAAACAAGGTGCGGCTGGTGCAGGACTTACTGATAATGACTGATCATTTAGAGGATAAACAAGTAAAAGAAATTGATAGAGAATTAAATAATATTTGTGATGAGTGCAAAAAAGAGGATGAAAGTGTTACTCAAAATTTAATCTTAACAAGTTATAAATTGTGTTCCTCCTGTAGAGTTTCTAAAACTATTTTCCCAATTTAACTTATTTGATTAACAGGCAGCATATTCATTCTACTCATTACAAAAGAAATAGATAAAAATGCAATTATTAAGAATGACAAGAACACAATCCCAAAAGATTTAATATTAGATTTTAAACCTAGCACATGTCTTGTAGAAATAATTAATCCTGCAAAAATCCAAAATTGTGTAAGAAAAATTATTGGTATCATCATATTTGGAGTTACTGCAAAAAATCTAAGGAGACCAGGTGCATGCGCAAAACCAACAGCAGTTAGTACTTTTTTAAATGGAACTTTTGTTTTTTTGTCAGGAAAAAGTTTAACTCCAATTACATAGATAAATATTGCCCACACTAACCAAGTTAATATCGACGTAAGACCAGACATTGCTACTGCAGTTTGAATTACTGTATTTGCAGCTACTGCACCTGCTATCCCATCTAAGATCATTATAAGACCAGCAAAATAAACAGAGGCTTCACCGAAGTTTTTGTTATCTGTATATAGAGTCTTGTCTAGTTTAATAGACTTAAAAACTATATTTAAAAATTCACCAAACATTAATCTTTGTTCTTTATTTTTTATTTTTTTTGTTTTTTTGTGCTTTGTAAGAAACTAATAGCGGAAATATTAATAAAGCAATCACAATAATAATGCAAACTGCGATTAAAAACCCTTTTGTCATTGAATTTTGGGGGAGTTTAAATTGCTCCCCCTAAAATAGATTTAGCCTTTTACAACTTCTCTTGTATTGGCGTTGTAAGACTCTTTGAATGGAATATCTACCACTACAGCATCAACAGGTGTTCCTGGTGTGTCCGAATATTCTGCAGGCAGATGAACTTTAAATTTAGTTCCTACTTTTCCTTTAGGAAAACCATTTGCATTCAATGTTCCATCAAAAGGAACATATCCCATTGCAATGTTTGTTTTCTTTTCTGGATGCCACCATGGTGATGTTAAAAATCCCACTGGATCTCCACCACTTTCAGAAGAAACTAACCAAAAGTCAGGTGCATAATTTTCAATAGGTTTGCCACCTAATTCCATACCAACTAATTGAAGTTTGTAAGGTTTTTTTCCTGCTTTTAATTCCTCTTTCATTTTCTCTAGTGCAGCCTTACCAACATAATCAGCAGTTTTGTTCCATTCACCTTTTCCAGACAAAGAAACTTGATAACCTAAATTACATTGAAAAGGATTATGTTGTTGATCCATGTCTTGTCCCCATGAAAGAATACCTGCTTGAATTCTTCTGTGGTGAGCAGGAGCAATAACCATTAAGCTATGTTTTTTCCCAGCTTCTAGAACAGCATTCCACATATCCTCAGCATACAAAGTAGAGTTTCTTAGATAAATTTCATAACCAGCTTCTCCTGAGAAACCAGATTGTGAAATCACAACATCTCTTCCACCAACTTTTGCTTCAGCTAGACCATAGAAAGGCATGTTGTCAAAATCTACTTGATCTCCACACAAATCTTTCATTAATGCTTTTGATTTAGGACCTTGAATTTGAACTGGACTCACATCAATTTCTTCAATTTTGCAATCAAATCTTCCATCTGCATTTACACCTTGAAGATATAAACCAATATCAGAATCTGATAATGAAAACCAAAATTCATCTTCAGAAATTCTTAAGAGAATTGGATCATTTAAAACACCACCATAAGCATTACATAGAATTACATATCTTGCTCTCATTGGCGAAATTTTAGTTGCATCTCTTGTGATCACATAATCAGTAAATTTTTCTGCATCTGGACCCTTAACTCTGATTTGTCTTTCAACAGCAACGTTCCACATAGTAACGTGATTTACAATTGCATCATACTCAACCATAGCTCCACCATCTTCTGGTTTTACATATCCTCTTGGATGATAAATACGATTGTAAACTGTTGCTCTCCAACAACCTGCCTGCATTGATAAATGCCAATAAGGTGATTTTCTTACCCTTGTTGAGATAAGCATTTCAACTTTAGTTGGCCCACTTTGTCTTAAATTGTATGGTACTTCTCTATCTGATTGATCAACAGAAGTAACATGTTTTAATTTAGTATAGTCAAATTCATTAGACATAACTATTCTCCCTCAACCACTTGTTTGTTTCCTTCAAGCCGCCGAATGTATAAATGTGGAAGTTATCAGTATGCGATTTAACTTTCCCAATTAAATCATTAGGGTCTTTAGGTTTTAATAAATCTAACGCCTTACTAAAATTAGATTTAAGAAAATTTATGGAATTTTTCGCCCCAACAATATTAGCAAATTTTATTAAGCTAGATATTTTCATAGGCCCAGTAATACCCACATGCACTGGTACGCTTTGTTTAGAAATGAAATCAATAATAGGCTGACTATCTAATAACCATTGTGTTACTATATAATCAGCATAAGGCTTCTTATCTATCATTGCTTTTTCTAAATTTTGTTCTGATATATCTGGACTTCCTTCTGGATGTCCTGCTATACCAATTTTAATTCCTTCTAAATATCCTGTTTCAAGAATTTGAAATGAACTATCAAATTTTCCAATTGGCTCTCTACTTCCACCAATAACTAAAGCTTGCTTAACTCCTTGATCTTTACATCTTGAAACGTATTCTTTTAATTCTTCTTCATTATTAATTGATCTTGCTGGAAAGTGTGGAACAGGATTAAAACCTTTTTTAACAAGGTCTCCTGATTTATCGGCTGTTTCTTTATAATCTCCACCAGGTAACATTGTAACGTATACATCCTTTACAGGAGGTAAAGTTTCAAGGTCAGTGTGTGGACCAATTTCCAATGAAAAATTCATTTTTCCAGATCATTATCCTTTTTAAAAAAGCTGTCAAAGAAATTCAGCACAGTTCAAATTGGAAATTTGTTGCCAAAAAACATGGTCATGATAATTTTTTTTATGGACCAAAATCAGAAAAATAAATCTCTCTCAGAGATTTTGGATATCAAGAAATTGATGAATGTGGACAGAGCTATAGAAAGGGCAAACGGACTTCCAAACGAGTGTTACACCAGTAAACAATACTTAGAGTATGAAAGAGATAAGATTTTTTGCAATAAATGGTCAGTTATTGGAGTGGGGAGCTCAATACCTAAAGCTGGTGATGCAATGCCATACAATCTACTCGGGATTCCTTTGCTAATAGTTAGAGATAAGGATCTTAAGATTAGAGTATTTCATAATGTTTGTAGTCACAGAGGTTTTAAGCTTTTAGATGAGCCCTGTGCTTTAAAAAATGTAATTAGATGCCCTTACCATTCATGGTCATACGACTTTAAAGGAAATTTAGTAGCCACTCCTCACATAGGAGGGCTAAATATTCATAATTCAGATAAATTTGAAAAGAATAAAAGCAATTTAAAAGAAGTGAGATCTAAAATATGGATGGATATAATATTTGTTAATATTAATTCAAACGAAATTGATTTTGAAGAATACATCAAACCTCTTGAGCAAAGATGGTCTAAATTTATTAATCACGAGGATCAAAAACTATTAGTTCATTCAAAAGATCATGGCTCTTTTGATTTGGAAGTTAATAGCAATTGGAAATTTGCTATAGAAAATTATTGTGAAAGTTATCATTTACCAACCATTCATCCAGAATTAAATAAAGTATCAAATATTAATGATCATTATCACATTCAAGGATTACCAAATCGATTTGCTGGACAGGGAAGTGAAAAATATGAGCAACCTGTAAAAGGAAACAAAAAATTTGATACATTTAAGAATTGGGAAAAAAGTTCCCTAAAAAATTCAGAATATATTGCATTATTTCCAAATGTGATGATCGGTTTGCACCTTGATCATTTTTACGTATTTTGGTTAGAACCAATTACAATTAATAAAACAAAAGAACATATGAAAATGTATTATGTAGGTGATAAAAGTGCTAATGGAGATGAACTTAAAGAATTAAGAAAAGAAAACGCAAGATTTTGGAAAGATGTTATGTTGGAAGATATAAGTGCAATCGAAGGAATGCAGGCAGGGAGAGGATCACCAGTTTATAATGGAGGAAATTTTTCACCAGTTATGGATCAACCAACACATCAATTTCATAAATGGGTAGTAAATAGTTTATTATAAAAATGAAAATTATTTTAATAATGGGTCTACCAGGCTCTGGAAAAACAACATTAGCTGATGAATTGGCTCCATTGCTTAATGCAAAAAGATTAAATGCTGATGAAGTTAGAAAAGAAGCAAATGATTGGGATTTTTCTGAAGAGGGAAGAAAAAGACAAGCAAAAAGAATGGCAGATTTTGCATTAAGATTAAAAGAGGAGGGAAATTTTGTTGTAGCTGATTTTATTTGCCCAACACCTGAGGCAAGAGCATTGTTTCCTGCTGATTTTATAATTTGGGTTGACACTATTAAAGAAGGTAGATTTGATGATACCAACAAGATGTTTGTTAAACCTGATAAGTTTGACTATCATGTAACAACACAAGATGCTAAAAACTGGGCACCAAAAATAATAAAGGAGATAAAATAATGGCTTATGAATGGGATAACAAAAAACCAACTGCACAAATGTTAGGAAGATGGCAACCGTTTCATGATGGTCATTACACTTTATTTAAAGAAATTATTAAAAAAACTGGTCAAGTTTGTATTCAAATTAGAGATGTCCAAGGGGTGGATGACAATCCTTTTGACTTTGAAACAGTTAAGAAAAATATAGAAGACAGATTAAACCCTGAGTTTGAAGGTCAATTTAAAATTATGCTGGTACCAAATATTACAAATATTTGTTATGGAAGAGGAGTTGGATACAAAATTGAGGAAATTGAACTTTCAAAAGAAATTCAAGAAATTTCTGCAACTAAAATAAGAGCTCAAATGAGAGAAGAGGGAAAATTAAAGTAACTCTTTCAAAATGAATATTAAATACAGAATTATTCAAGACGGTATTGCTATAGTCACTATTAACGAACTAAAAACTTATAATTCTTTATCATTTAAAAATTTAAATGATTTAATCAAAGTTTTTAGGAAACTTGATAAAGATAAAAATACTAAAGTAATAATTTTAGAGGGAGCTGGCAAAGGTTTTAGTGCTGGACATAATCTAAAAGAAGTCAAAAATTTAAAAGTTAAAAATAAATATCAAAAGCTATTTAATCTTTGTTCAAAATTAATGTTACAAATTGTTGAGGGTAAAAAGCCTGTTATTGCGAAAGTACATGGTGCTGCGTTTGCTGCTGGATGTCAATTAGTTGCAAGTTGTGATTTAGCATATAGTACTAAAGATGCTTTATTTGCAACACCTGGCGTTAATATAGGATTGTTTTGTAGCACTCCAATGGTTGCTGTGAGTAGAAAAATTAATAGAAAACCTATGATGAAAATGTTGTTAACAGGAGAACCTATTAAAGCAAATTATGCAAAAGAAATTGGGTTAATTAATGACTATTTTTCAAAATCTAAATTAGAGAGAGAAGTATTAAAAGTTGCTAAGACTATTGCTTCAAAATCAAATTTAACAATTAAAATTGGGAAACAAGCTTTTTATAAACAATTAGAAATGCCTCTAAGAAAAGCATACGCTTACACTAGTAAAATGATGACGATAAACATGATGGCAATGGATGCAAAAGAAGGTATTTCGGCTTTTTTAGAAAAAAGACAGCCAAAATGGAAAAACAAATAATGAAAAATAAAAAGAATATTCTCATTGTTGTCTTTATCATATTGGGAATGATCTTTGTTCTAAGTTTTAATGATCATAACTTTAAAAGAGCTGTTGATGCTTGTCTTGCTGGTAGCCAGAAATTATCAGATTCTAAAATTACTGATTTAGAAGAAGCTCGAAAATTTTGTGAAGATCAGATTAAAAAAAATAAATAATTTATGTCTGAGATAAAAGAAATTCTTTCAAAATATAAAACTATTGCAATGATTGGAGTGAGCAAGGATCCTAAAAAACCATCTACGATAGTTATGAAATATATGCAAAAATATGGATTTAAAGTGATTCCAGTTAATCCAAGAGCAAAGGGTGAAAAAATCTTAGGAGAAGAGGTTTTTGAAAAAATAACTGATATCAAAGAACCCGTTGGAATTGTAGATGTTTTTAGACCTTCAAAGGAAGTTTATGCTATAGCAGAAGATGCAGTAAAAATTGGAGCAAAAGTATTATGGCTTCAACTAGGTATTAGAGATGAAGAGGCAAAAAAATTAATGGATCAAAACAATATTGATTACGTTGAAAATAAATGTACAAAAATGGAATATCAAAATTTTTTTTTAAAGAAAAGACAAGCGTTTCCAGTATTAAGCAATTAAATGAATATCGTAAATTTTACACCTATCACAGCAACTCTTGGAGGGATGATTATTGGGTTAGCAGTTGTAATATTTTTTTTATTCAATGGAAGGTTGGTCGGAATTAGTGGAATTGCTTCTAATGCTTTAACTGAAAAAGATAACAAGTTTGATAATCTATTATTTTTACTTGGATTGATAATAGGCCCTATTATTTATAGTTTATTTACTAGCAAAGAAATAAGCATCACAATTTCAAACTCTATAATTTTATTAATATTTGCAGGTTTACTAGTTGGAATAGGGACAAGAGTTGGTGGAGGCTGCACGAGTGGTCATGGAATAAGTGGCATTGGAAGATTTTCCTTAAGATCAATAATAGCAACTATAACATTTATGGTTGTTGGTATTTTAACGGTGTTAATTAAAAGTTTTGTATGAATAAATTAGTTTCTCTTGTCTCTGGAATTATCTTTGGAATAGGGTTGGTTATTTCTGAAATGGTTAATCCTGCAAAAGTACTTGGATTTTTAGATTTATTTGGAAATTGGGATCCATCATTAGCATTTGTAATGATTGGAGCTTTAATTATCTCTTCACCACTTTTTCATGTAATTAAAAAGAGAGAAAAACCTATCTTTGTTGAAGAATTTAACTACTCAAAAAATAAAGAAATCAATAATAAGTTAATTATTGGATCTGCTTTATTTGGAGCTGGTTGGGGTCTTGGAGGACTTTGTCCTGGTCCAGCGATATCCTCAATTGCTTTATTAAATATAAATTCAATTACATTTGTTTTTGCTATGTTTATTGGATTTTATATAGTTAAATTTTTTAATCTTAGTAAGACTAGTTAGATTTTATATTGCGATAATTAAAGTATAATATTTCATAAAATTATTTGTATGAATAAACTACTTAAGTTTTTAGATAATACTTTTTTAGATTTAGGGAGACAGTTTAAA
>Ga0213866_10002797_pt1 | contig 12112 bp, 6 predicted proteins | sample PICome_11_FD_160079 | JGI IMG/M metagenome (GOLD analysis project Ga0213866, IMG submission 160079) | Coastal seawater microbial communities near Pivers Island, North Carolina, United States - PICO284 | ecosystem: Environmental > Aquatic > Marine > Coastal | place: USA: North Carolina... | reverse complement strand
AGATTGTCGAACAATTACAAACACAACGAAGGACTAAGTTTGAATAATGCCAATACCTACCGTTTACACACCCATTCAAGCAGTACCTAGTATTGTAGAGAAACCAATTGTCTGGACACCTAATGTCTGGACTGCTGTATTATGTCCACCCATACCACCAGGTACACCAGAGATCTTTACAGTCACTGTAACTAATTTTACACCTGTTGTTAATCCTGCTGCATACTTTGGAGATCCTGGGTTAGTGGTTACTCTTACTAGCACTTCAGGCAGTAGTGGAGCAGCAACTGGAGGATCTGGTGTAGCATCTGCTACATGTACATTTCCTGGTACGATTACCATGACTGTTACGGGAGGATATACTGAATATTTGTTTCCGAATAAACAGTATAAGTATCGTAACGATACACCTGCAGGGGTTGTACATCTTCCAGAACCTATTGTAGGACCTAGTGGGTATACTGCACAATATGGAACGTTAAATCAAGGATCTGCTACAGTTCGTACTACATTTTTAAATCCAATTGGTGGTCTACCCATTGCAGGTGTTCCTGGTACTGGTATGATTGCAGAGATTCCTCCAGGTCATAATCATATGCAGGAATACATTCCAGATCCTAACTACATGATTATTGTAGAATATACTGTCGTTATTACGAGTAGTTGTGGCATTGGTGCTGGGACATTCCCAATCAAACAGATTGTTTATGACGATAAGAACATTTCTGCACAGAGATTTATTCAGCGTGTAAATAGTCAGACAGGTCGTTTATCTGACGACGCCATCACAGAACTACTTGAGGCAGAACCAGAACCATGAGAGGTTGTACATACATCGGAGCACTGTCCACAGGGCATGTGTGCTATCCTCCTACTGCACTTACACAGGCATCTAAGAACGTCTACGTCAATTTCATCCCTGCAGGGCGTATCGGGGACAAATTTGCGCCTCATGCCTGCCCTTGTACCAACTGCCCACCACCACATACCATTCGACCCATCTCTCAGGGTGCTAAGAATGTGTATTTTAACTTCAGACCACCTGGGAGAATCGCAGATTTTATCGGATGTGGCGATAAAATCGCTCAAGGGTCCGCAAATGTCTTTGCTGGATCCTTCTAAACCGCTTGACAGGGCGGAAAAACCCTGTTAAAATACTGTTGTTCATCAAAAAATCTTTGAATTATGGCTGTCAAATCAAAAATCGGCGCTGCTCGGGTCGTTTTTCAACCTGGACCTCCTAAAAAAACCCGTCAAGGCAAGTCCAAAAATACAAATTTGTCTGCAACTGCAAGAAATGGCGCTAAAAAGCGTTATCGTGGTCAAGGTCGATGAAAATAGACAAACCATTGCACTTTATCTCTCAAGATAAGGAAATGGCACTCATCCAGGAGATGACGTACAAGATAAAAAGAGCAAATTTAGACATTCATCCGTCAAATACATGCTTTTTGTGCGTCTCTCCTGATTATTCTGGTATTGTTACGCAACATCTCTCCCATTCACTCACCATGGATGGGGAGATTTTTCATATTGAAGCAGTAAATGTGCCTTTTCCTGATGAAAGCAACCAAAAGTATAGGGTTGATTTTGAAGTCAACTTTGCTGATTGGGTGTTAGATTGGGAAAAGTTCGTTCTTATTGAAGCAGGTGTAATTAGAGGTGGTAATTATACATGGATTACCGAATCTATGGAGAAATTTATCGATAAAAATTACTACACCGTTGCTTTATGTGAAAACATTCATAGCAAATTTAAGAGTAATTTTGTTTCTCTTTACTATGATGATGATATAGAAGATCTTCATTTTTGGTGGGAGCAACCCAACAACCATTGGCAATAAATACATTTGGAGATAGCAACCTCCCAAAAAGTTCTTGAAATAGATTTTTGGAGGAAAAAATGGCAAATCATCCAGTTCCCGATCAAGGTGAAGAATTTATTAAATCAGGAATGGTACTAATTACCGATCCTAGATCTGACTATTACTTAAAATTAGCAGTAAAACCGACTAATGACCCCCCAAAAGATCGATTAAGTCGTCCTTGTGGTGGTAAAGGTGGTTTTGACGATTATGCCGAGTGGTTGACCTGATATATAATGTATAAAGGCAAGTACAATGGCAACAATATCCAAAAAATTTGTTGATTTGAATCCCAAGTTTGAGAAAAACCCTCTTACTGGGGACTTACCATTGATTAAAAATGATAATGCAATTAAACAATCTATTAAGAACATTGTAATGACTGCAAAAGGCGAAAAACCATTTCGCCCATTTTTTGGTAGTGATGTTAAAACTGCTGTTTTTGAAACCTTTGACATCTATAATGTTGATACTATTGCAGTTGCTATTGAAGATGCTCTAAAAGCATATGAACCAAGAGTAGATGTTAAAAATGTGACTGTTATTAATGATATTGATTCAAATGTAGTAGAGATTGTTATTGATTATGATATTGTTGGAATTCCATTGAATACCCAGTCACTTAATCTCATTTTAGAAAGAGTATAATGGCATTTAATCAAGTCACAAATTTAGATTTTGAAGATGTAAAGGTAAGTTTGAAGGAATTCCTTCGATCTTCAGATACTTTTAGTGACTATAATTTTGAAGGGTCTGTCCTTTCACAACTTATTGATATTTTATCGTATAATACATATTATTCAGCACTAAATGCTAACCTCGTTGCTAATGAAGTATTTTTTGATAGTGCTTCTATTAGAGAAAACGTTGTTTCTTTAGCAAAATTAGTAGGATACACTCCAAGATCTGCAAAAGCATCAAAAGCAGTAGTTACTATTGATATTCCAGTTTCTCCTAATATTCCAGCATTAACTTTAAAGAAAGGTAGTGCCTTTGTTGGAACTAATGGTGAAGGATCTTTTATTTTTAGTGTATTGGATGATATTACAAGAGAAGCATATATTGATAGTGCAGGTATTCGTCGTATTACTTTTACCGAAATTGAAATTTATCAAGGAAACTTGTTAAATGTTTTATATAATGTGGATACATCAACTAAACAACGTTTTGTAATACCTAATGCAGATGCCGATACTGAGTTACTTAAAGTTGTAGTAGATGAATTTGACTTTGCAGTTCCTCAGACATATAAAAAGGCACTTAATATTACAGAAGTAAAATCTACAGATAGAATCTACTTCATCCAAGAAAATAAGAACGAGCAGTTCGAATTAATCTTTGGTGATGACACATTTGGTAGAAGAGTTAAGAATACTGACAGAATTAATATTGAGTATCTTGTTTGTAACAAAGGATTGGCAAATGAATGCTCTACTTTTGAATTTACTGGTTCCTTTTCATATGGTGGATCTGTTATTCCAAATATTAATCCAACTATTACTGTAAATCAACCCTCTTTAGGTGGGGCAGATCCAGAAAATATTAGTTCAATTAAATATCTTGCTCCACGCTATTATGCATCTCAAAATAGAGCAGTTACAATTAAGGATTATGAAATTTTAATCAATCAACTTAATAGGAATTTAGAATCAATTTCTGTATACGGTGGGGAAGAAGCAGATCCACCTCAGTATGGTAAAGTATTCATTGTTGCTAAACCATTCAGTTCTGAGACCCTTACAACCACCGCAAAACAGAATTTACAGAAAAGTATTAGAGAGTATTCTATTTTAACTGTAATTCCAGAAATTATTGATCCATCATATCTTTATTTACAGATTGATTCCTTTGTGTATTATAATTCTTCTACTACGAGAAGAAATGCACAACAATTAGAGCAAGTTGTTAAAAATACAATCAATAATTTTGGTAGAACTAAAGATTTAAATCGTTTTAATGGGAAATTTAAATATAGTAAATTAGTTGGCGATATTGACGACGCAGATCCTGGTATTACATCTAATATTACAAGAATTCGTTTAAAGAAAAATTTAGAAATTTTACCAAATGTATTTGCATCCTATCAAGTTTGCTATGGAAATAGATTTTCATTGAATACTGATATTATTTCTAGTGGTTTTAGAATCACTGGACAGAATTCAGAATATATCTTCTATTTTGAAAGATTTGAAAAAACTAACAATATTGCTATCTTTAGATATGATGGTAATACAAAAAGATACTTTTCAAAAAATATTGGTTTTCTTGACTATGAAAAAGGAGAAATAAATATTAATGCACTTAATGTAAATTCGTCATTAGGTAATACAGGACATATTGAGTTTTCTATTATTCCAAGATCGAATGATATTATGGCATTGAGAGAATTGTATCTTTCAATCAAACCAGAAGATGTTAATGTAACTATTATTCTTGATGAATTGTCATCTTCGTTTAGAACTTCAGGTGTAGGTCAAATTCCAGTATCTAGTTAACTATGTTTAACGATTTAAAAGTATCAAGTTCAATTAGTGGACAGCTTTCTTCACATATTAATGAAGAGTATCCTAATTTTGTAAATTTTTTAAGGGATTACTATAAATTTTTAGAAACTAATGGTAATTCTTTAGATTTACTCAATAATGTTCAATCTTTAATAGATGTTGATACTTACACGGAAATAGATCTCAGTGCTTCTTTATATCAAAACGTTACTGAAGATTCTAATACAATTTTAGTATCAGGAAACGTTAATTTCCCACAGAATAATGGACTCTTAAAGATTAATGATGAAGTAATTTTCTATAAGTCCAAAAAGTATATAAGTTCAGAAGGTTATACTGAATTTAGAGATTGTTTAAGGGGATATACCTTCAATACCCTTGATATTAATGATGGATTTATTCCAAATATTAAAACAGTTGCATCAAATCATGATGTAAGTCATGTTGTATACAACCAATCGTATGTCTATTTTTTATATTTTCTTGAGAAACTAAGATCTAATTATCTTATAGATTTTCCTGCAAATATTTTAGAGGATAATATTGATACACTTAGTATCAATATTGTATTGAAAAAAATTAAAGATTTTTACTTATCAAAAGGAACTCCAAAGGGAATTGAATTTTACTTTAAATTTTTATTTAATGTAACACCAGAACTTCGTAATTATAAAGAAAATTTAATTGCTCCATCTGAAGCAATTTATCAAAGTAAACAAATTATTAGAGCAGAGTCATTAGACAGTTTCAACTCTTCCAATCTCGTAGGAGATTATTTTGTACAAAATGAATTTGAGTATCCTATTCAAACTGTAGAAAATGTATTCTCATTTTCAAGTCAAGTATATGAGTTTGAAGTTTCAAATGGTATAACATTAGAACCAACAAAATTTACAAAAATTACTACAAGAATTGCTACTATTGCTGGTAGAATTCATGTATATGTAGATTCAACTAGAGGATTCCCAAAAGAAGGATTCATTCGAATTAGAAATAGATTTTATAAGTATGATATTAAAGAAGAGAATTATTTTGTCTTAAATGAAGAAGAGGTTGATATTCTCTATGATATTGATGAATATGTTTATGATCTTCAAACTTTAGCAAGTATTAAGTCAAATCCTGCATCATACTTTGTAATCTATGCAGGTGTTTCTGGATTTGATATTGAAACAAATTACACTTACTATCAGAAAGGAGATATTGGATTTGTAAGTAATTTTGTATCAGAAAATAATTTATTAATAAGTAATTGGTCTTATAATGACATTATTCCAGTAAACACAAATAATGGATTTGTTTCAGGTGTAACTAACGTATATACAGATACTGAATCTGTATACGTTTATACATCTAGTATTCCATATTATAATCTTATATTTGACTCTAATGAAATTATTTTAGATAATCCTGGATTTATTAAAAGAATTCCTAAAACTTTTACTAAATCCGTAGAAAGTTCATTAGAAGAAACTACCCCCGCAAGTCCAGTTGGATTTTTACGTGATGGAACTGTAATTTATAATTGGAAATCTAGAAATGTCATTACTAGAGGGTCTTTACAAAGTATCCAAGTTGAAAATGGAGGTAGATTATTCAATGTTCATAATCCTCCCGAATTAATTATTGATCCTCCAACAAAACTTGAAGGTCAAACTGTAAATGGAGTTCAAGCAACTGCTGAATTAATTATTAATGGTAAAGTTCAAGAGGTATATGTTATTAATCCTGGATCAGGTTATATTGGAACTCCCTCAATTACTGTAACTAAAGCACCTGGAGATAATGTATATACTGGTGATAATTTTAGGGAAGCAGTTCTTGAACCAATTGTAGTTAATGGAAAAATTACAAAGGTTAGAATTTTAGATTCGGGAATTGGGTATACTAAACAACCATCATACACTATTATCAGCAATGGTCAAATTACTAATGCTGTTTTAGAGTTGTTTGTTGCTGGACCAATTGGTCAAGTTCAAATAAACAATTTTGGATCTTTATATAATCAACCACCATCATACTCATTTAAAAAAGGAGTTGGAGCAAGTGGAGTTGTTTCAGTATCAAATGGCAAAATTGCAGATATTCAAGTAGTTAATGGTGGTCAAGAATATAATAGTAGACCACAAGTTACAGTTATTGATAGTAGCGGTAATGGACAGGGCGCTGTAGTCATTGCTAATTATAATGAACAATCGAGACAAGTTGAAGGATTTACTATCATCAATTCTGGTATTAATTATTCAGAAATTGGAACTTATATCGTTATTAGAGAAAGTGGTTTTGATGAACTTCTCAATATTTCAGTATCATCTTGGAATTTAATTAATAACTATGACACCAGTAATGTAGATCCATATTATGATGTTACTAGTGGTGGTTATTATGCAGGAGAACGTATTGTTCAAGATTCTGGTCTAACTAAAAAGTTAAAGCATTTTTCAATTTTAGGTGCCCCTAAAAAATTAAAATTACAAAATGAAAGAGTAGAAGTATCAACTAATTTCAATAATCCCACTATCCATTCTCCAATTATTGGTTGGGCATTAGATGGTGCTCCAATTTATGGTCCATATGGATATTCTAATCCTGTTGATGCTAGTGATGGGATTAGTAAAATGAGAACAGGTTGGAAAAAATATACCGTATCTCAATTTAATACTTTTGGAAAATCTTTTAGAGTTCAATCTCCAGGTGCAAATGCAGGATTAAATAATTATCCAATTGGTACATTTTTTGAAGATTATTATTGGTCAGAATTTAATGCTGATTTGGACGAGCATAATGGAAGATATTGTGTAACTCCAGAGTATCCAGAAGGTGTTTATGCGTATTTTATGACCGTAGAATTGACTGACAAGAGATTAGGATTTCCTTATTATATCGGACCAACTTATGCAGGAAAGGTTTATTCGGAATTCAATAATCAACAAAATGTAACTGTTGAAAATATTTCTGGAATTAAAAGATACTTAAATTCTGACAACACTTCAACACCTAAACCTATTGATCCAGGTAGATTCATAGTTGATTCAGTTCCAACATCAATTGAAGCAACTTTAGATGTTGTTAGCGTTATTTCCCCTGGAACAAATTATAAAATAGGTGATAGTTTAATTTTCGATAACGAAGGTACTGAAGGATTTGGTGCTGCTGGTTTTGTAAGTGTACTTAAAGGTCAACCAGTTACTACTGTATCCTATGCCCAATATGGATACTTAGAATATTTTGATGAAAATATTCCTTTTTCTCTTGGATCTACGATTAAAACTGCTGATGGATTCTCAGCAACTATTCATGCTATAGATCAAATCAATAAATGGATGTATTTGAGAGATATTAGTGGGGTATTGCCATCTAAAACTACTCAAATATATGATACATCTTTAACTTTAGAAGAAGATTATCGAACTGAGACAATTGGAGTACAAATTTCACAAATTCTATTACCTGGAGTCCCTACAACTGCAAGTTTGGTAACTGATATTGATAGCGTTTCATCATATTTTCAAATCGATACTTTTGTGAATTGTAATATTACTGATTTTGTACCAACCAATTCTATTCCTACTTATATTAAAATAGATCAAGAGTATATGAAAGTAGTTTCTGCTGTCGGAAACTATCTTTTAGTAGAAAGAGGATATAATAGTGCTCAAAATCCACATTCTGAGAATTCTACAGTAACACTATTATCTACTATTGAAGTATTTGATAGTTCTCCATTTATTCAAGGAGATATTATTAGATTAACTACAAATTCTCAAACTCCTGAAGTAGAAGATTTTAGAATTATTGATATTGTAGCCAATAAAGAGTATAAAGTAGTTGCTACTAAAATTGCTAATGGAGTAGGAACTATTACTGGTAATCAATATTATTTGTATTTTGATGAGCAATTACAAGTTAATTCTTTGGCAACATCACCTCCGCCAATTGCACAACAGGTTGTGGTTCTTGATAATAACGGTGATATTATAGATTTAGTTGTTGGAGATTATCCAAATGCTATATCAAATCCAGTTGCAGTAATAACTAATCAAAGTACTTATGATCCTGCAACTATTATTCCAAATACAGAAATTGTAACTACAACATTTAGACATACTTTAATTGTAGAAAGAGGTTTGTTTGGAACCTCATTGATTCAACATTTACCAAGAGAAAATGTAAATCGTTTGAGATTTGTTAATGGATTTGTGTCCAAATATGAGTCAGATAGAATTCTTGCTAGGATTAATTCTCAAAATAATTTATTAGTACTAAATGATCAAGTTTCAATTTTAGCAGGTACTAAGGGGTCTAATACCTATAATATTTCACTTGTAGGAACTACATTAACTGGTATTCCTGATAGTTTAACATTTTATGAGCAATCTAGTTATATTTTTGAAATAGATTCAAATTCAGATAGCATTAGTATTTCATTCTTTACTCCGTCTTCATCTAACTTATCAAGACAAAAAGAATACTTTGATTTAGATATCAATAAAACATTTAATCTAAATGGCAGTTTAAGTCAGTTTGTAATTTTACCAAAATCTTCAGATCTTACTAAACTGACAATGAGGATTAACTCATTAGATAATAATACATTTAAAGATGTAAGTATAACCATTATACCAGAACCAATTAATGGTGAATTTAATGTAGTAAATTCTACTAATAGTTATTTTGAATTTTATACTGTTAGAGATCCTTTAACATCTTTAGTGCAGCAATATAATCAGAACAATATTAAGTACACAACCAATTCAAGAAATGCAAAAGGTGCTATTGAAACAGTTACTTTATCATCTGGTGGATTTTATTATCAAACTGTTCCTAGAATTCAAGGATTAAATTCTGTAGAAGGAACTGGGGCAGTTTTGGAAGCGGTTTCGGAAGCAATTGGACAAATTAAAAGAATTAGAGCAATCAATACTGGATATGGATATAATCCAGATCCTACACAAAAACCAAGTTTATTATTTCCTAAAATTTCAAAAATTATTAAAAATTTTATTGCATCAGATGTTATTTTAACTGATTCTGGTTCTGAATACTTATTCAATCCAAGATTTATCGTAACTGGTGGTGGTTTGTCGGATAATGATGAAAATCACGCAATACTCAATGGATCTATTAATAATGGCAGATTGATATCTACTAATATTGAATATTCTGGACTTCAGTATAGTTCTGCTCCATCAGTTGACGTAGAAAAGTATTATTTTATTAGTATTTCTGTAAATGGAGATATATCATTTAAATTTAACTTTAAACGTTTTATTTTTGATAATGATCCATTTAAAATTAGAGCGTACTATACTCAAAATAATGTAGTAAAATATGTTGAAAGTACTATTACTTTTTATGCGTTGATTCAAAATACTAATGTTGAATGCTTAACTTCTCCAGGAGGTACAATTCCTGTAAATCCTCTAAATTATATCCAAATTCCAAATAATATATCAGCAGATAGATATGAATTGATTGCTCTGGCTAGGAAAGCACAAGCAACTATATTAATGAAGAAATCACCTTTTATTGAAGGTGAAAAAGTAATCTTTAATGGAAATCCTAAATTATTTGGTTTTATTTCTACTAGAAAAGGATGGCAAGAGAATAATTCTATTTTAAGAATTGAAAATTATAATTATAATATCTCACCAAATGATAGTATTTTGGGAATAGATTCTTCTGCTTATGGAGTTGTTGATGAAACTTTTGGAGTATCAACTTCTGCAACATTATCATCATTAGTAGAAACACCTAAACAATTTTTAAATTATAAATCTTTCTTAGGTTCAAATTCACTTAAACTTCAAGATAGTTTACGCTATCAAAAGTTTGCATATGAAATTGGATGTGATGTTCCATTTAATCAGTGGAGAGAAAATTATCAAAATGCTGCTCACCCTGCAGGATATAATTTATTTGCTAGAACAGAGATTAAAAATAATATTTTAGTAGATAAATCTGCATCTTCTATTGTTAATGTAGCAACTGATATTAATAATATTGTAAGATTAAATCAAAAGTATAATTATTTGTTAACTAAAAATAATGGTCTTGATGAAGTTTTAGTTGTTAACAGGTTATTGACCGATGTTAAACAAGTTAATGAATCAGTTGTTGCTGCATTTCAAGATATTTCAAGTCAATTTAATGGAATTGACACTTCCTTTGAATTATCAGTAATAGACCCAGTAGTTCCATCTATTGATGGTGAAATTAATTATATTACTGAGTATCAAGTAAATCAAATGGTGGTTTTACTTGATAACATTGTACAAACTTATGGAACTTCTTGGACAGTTACTGATTCTGATAAAATCTTTCAGTTTACATCTACTAGAGATGCTAATGAATTGATGCCCCAAGGTGAAGTAATAACTTATAGACAGTTAAATGAAGACACTGTAATTTATGGTCATAATGAAATAACCACATCTAGCTCGGATACTTTTTCATTGCTGCAAAAAGATTCCTCTCCATTCCCATCTTCAATTTTTACATCCATTGATAAAAATAACTATATGGTATTTGTGGATGGTGTAATTCAATTAAACAGTAGTTTTGATATTTTTGGCACTAATAATGGAGAGATAATTTTTACTGAGGTTATTCCAAGTGGTTCTCAGGTATCTGTTAGATATTTGAACAATTTCTTAAAAAATGAATTTACTCTGGGATCATATACGACTGGTTCATCATTAGTACTTACTAATAAACCTACAATATCTTCAAAGGAAAGCTATTTTGTTTTTATTGATGGTATTTTAATGTCTACTGATGACTACGAGTTAGATGGTAATAATGATTTAGTATTTAATTATAATTTCACTTATGATACTATTATAGTAATTATAGATCCATTAGGTGTCTCATTGAGTACTTCTACTCATAATATTATTTCAAGACAATATAATTATAAAATCGAAGACGGTCAAACTGAAATTCCTGCTGGATATTCTATTGGAACTAATGATTATATTCTTGATATTTCTGGAGTGGTTCAGGCACCTGATATTTCTTATAATACTATTACTAGTGGTGTAAGAAAAATTAACTTTACAGAACCTCCACAAAGATACGTTTCACCTGATAATACCGTTGGAAGGCAATTTATTGGACTTCTTTATCAAAGATCCGATCCAACTGGACAGCTTGGCACTACTCCAAATTATCAATTTGATGATATTAGTAAAAATATTCTTCATGTTAAGGAAGCAACGACTGGATTTATTGTGGGTGATTATATTAATACACCCACATCATCCTCTGTAATTGTTGATATTATTAATGAAATTAATAGAAAAGTTGTAATTTCTGGATTTAGTGGGTCAGTGGTTTCTGGTGCAACTTTTGATATAGAAATTGACAATCTATTGAAAGTATTTGTTGGGGATAGAGTTGTATTTAATTTTGCATTTGGTATGACAAGTCCAATTAATGATGAATTTGAAGTTACTTCTATTAATAAATTAACAAATATTATTACTATTACTAATATTAGTCAATCTAATATTAATGTAAGTATTAATAATGATACTGCCATTCGTTTTGTTCATAATACTTTAATTTTACAAGATATTGAAACTACTGCGATTGATAGAGATGATGCTTATGTAAATTTAGATACAATTGAAAGTGGTATTGTATCTTCAATTAGAACTGGAACTATTACTCTTTTGAATGAACCATATTCAGTTTTAGTTGACGATACTGAGATTACAGTCAATGATGCTTCAATTTTTG
>Ga0213866_10002794_pt1 | contig 12114 bp, 10 predicted proteins | sample PICome_11_FD_160079 | JGI IMG/M metagenome (GOLD analysis project Ga0213866, IMG submission 160079) | Coastal seawater microbial communities near Pivers Island, North Carolina, United States - PICO284 | ecosystem: Environmental > Aquatic > Marine > Coastal | place: USA: North Carolina... | reverse complement strand
GGTCAGCTGCAGCAAGAAGCGGTCATGGCGAAAGATCTCCCAGTGGAAGAGGATCTTGTCGATGATCTCCTGGGCTCCACCCATGAAGATGGCGCCCCGGAGCTCGCATTCTGCATCGAACTGTGCTCGGGTAGGCGGCGGCCAGCCGCGCTCTCGCCCGATTCTCCCCATCGTCTCGGCGAACGCGGGAAACGCGAGTTCCGAGGCCTCCGTAGCGTCGTCACCCAGGAAGCCGTGGGCGTTGATGCTGATCGGGAGTGACGCCAGGTCGTGCCCCGCGCGCTCAGCGGTGTCGCGGTAGAGTTGGGCGAAAGAGGCGAAGCGCTCTGGCATTCCACCGATAATCGCAAGTGCCATGGGTAGCCCCAGCGAAGCAGCTCGGACCACGGAGGGTGGGTTCCCGCCCACGGCGATCCACACCGGGATCGGATCCTGAACCGGGCGTGGATAGACCGAGCGCCCCTCGATGGATGGTCGGTGGCGCCCCTGCCATGTGACGCGCGCCTCCTCCCGCAGTCGAAGAAGCAGGTCCAGATTTTCCGAGAAAAGCTCGTCGTAGTCCCCGAGGTCCTGTCCGAACAAGGGAAACGACTCGGTGAACGAGCCACGACCGGCCATGATCTCGGCGCGGCCATTAGAGATCAGATCGATGGTGGCGAAGTCCTGAAAGACACGCACCGGATCGTCTGAGCTGAGCACGGTCACCGCACTCGTCAGCCGGATGTTCTTCGTTCTGGCCGCCGCCGCCGCCAGGATCGTTGCGGGCGAGGAGGAGGCGTAGTCCGGACGATGGTGTTCACCGATGCCGAAGACGTCCAGACCGACTGCATCCGCGACCTCGATCTCTTCGAGGATACGAGCGATTCGTTCCTGTGCGCCGAGTTGTGCGCCCGATTCAGGGTCGACCACCGTTTCGACGAACGAGTAGATACCAATTTCCATGCAGACGAGTACCTCCTGCCCGGTGTGGAGATCCGTCGGGCGACCCGGCGACCATATCCCCGGAAAGATGGAGTGCGGTCGCCCGTATACCCTCGTGGGATGGGTCGGCTCGTCGGAGCCGTTCGACGGAAGAGGAGAGGGGATGAGTGGAGAGACGGAAGGCGCCGTGATCGAGAGCGTGAGCGCGCCAGGTGCTCGAGCGTGGACCCGCAGGGAGGTAGTCGCGGCGGGGTTCGTTGCCTTGCTGCCACCGATTTGGGGCTGTTCCAGCGATCCGACCGGTCCGTCTGCGGAAGGTTGGAGTCCGTTCATGACGGTGACATGGCGACCGCCCACGCTCGCCGCGGTGATCGGGGAGACGCCCCTCGGGCTCGCAGATGAACGGGACGGGCTGCTCTACGTGCCCGCGTCCTACGATCCCGCGGTAGCCATCCCGCTCTTCGTCGCTCTGCACGGGGCCGGAGGTCGAGCAGACAACTGGACGGGATTCTTCGATGCTTGCGACGCTCGGGGGATGGCTCTGCTCGCGATCGACGCTCGTCAGGTCACGTGGGATCGAATCCAGGGGTCGTTCGGCCCCGACGTCGAGTTTCTGGATCGGGCGATGGGGCACACCTTCGATCGAGTGAACGTCGATTCCCGCCGGATTGTTCTCGGCGGATTTTCCGACGGTGCGTCCTATGCGCTGTCGCTTGGACCGGCGAACGGGAATCTGTTTTCACGAATCATTGCGTTCTCTCCGGGCTTCGCCCGACCACCTGAGGGACGGGTAGGGCGCCCGCGGATCTTTGTCTCCCACGGAACGCTGGATTCCATCCTCCCCGTCGAAAACGCGAGGGAAGTGATCGTGCCCGTCTTTCGGGACGAGGGGTACGAAGTCGAGTACGTGGAGTTCGAGGGAGGGCATGAGGTTCCGCCGGAGATCGGTAGTCGAGCGTTGGACTGGTTCCTCTCCTGAGCAGGCATCTCGCCCGCTCAACATTTCCGCTTGGCCAGGGGTCAGAGCGATAGCAACACCCGTGTTCGGCAGGTGTACTCGTGCCGAATGCATGGCTCGCTTCAGCAAGCCTCGCTCGACCCTCCCAGCCCAAACGTTCAATGCTTCGGTCTCTGCGCGCCCTTACCGGTTTCGCTCTGCTCGCTCTCGTCGCTGCGTGCTCGTCGGGCTCGCCTGCGCCCGCATCCACCCCGGCCCCGGCTCCTCAGCCGGAGGCCGAGGCTGCCGCGGAGGCTGAGCCGACGACTGCCGATGGCGTATTCACGTTGGCCCAGGCAGATCGTGGGCATGACCTCTTCGTAGCGTCGTGTGCCGAGTGTCACGATGTCGAAGACTGGACCGACAACAGCTTCAAAGGGCGGTGGGAAGAACAGTCCGTCTTCCAGCTCTGGTACTACATCAACGACCGGATGCCCTACGACGATCCGTGGAGCCTCTCGCGGCAGCAGGTGACAGATGTGCTCACGTACATCCTTCAGTTGAACGATCTGCCCGCCGGCGACACCGAAATGGCGACCGACGATGACTCGATCGATGACTACTGGATCGCGTGGAGTCCGACGAGGTAACGACCGCCGGGCTGGAAGCTCAACGTTCAGTGGATTGAGCGGGGCGGATGTCACTTCGCACCTGATCTCCGGCTCTCAATATTGAGAGCCTCGTTGGTCCTTCGAAGTCGTATTGCTTCGCCTTGCCGTCGATGACGTGCTCCTTGTCGTGTTCCAGAACGAGGACGCCGGAGAAGGGGACGGCCAGCCAGTGTGCCAGGACTCGGTCGAGCTTTCTCGAGCCGTAGGGTGGATCGACGTAGGCGATCTCGTAGCCGCCCTCCTCGAGCGCTTCAACCCAGGGGATGGCGTCACGCTTGTAGATCCGGGTCCGGCGACTCTCACGGAGCCCGGCGATGTTCGCCTTGAGCGAGTGAAGGGCTGCGCCTCCGTTCTCCACGAAGTCCACGTACCGAGCTCCGCGCGAGAGCGCCTCGAGGCCAACGGCTCCTGATCCCGCGAAGAGGTCGAGCACTCTGGCTCCTTCGAGTTGGTCGCCGATGATTTCGAGTGCGCGGTCCCGAACCGCCTCGGGTGTCGGACGCACCTTCTTCCCAGGTGAGGTCAGCGAACGCCCGGCGTACTTCCCTTTGATGATTCTCATGGCGTAGCCGGTGCAGCTTCGACCAACTCGATCGCCAGGCGGTCGGGCCCTTCGATCATGATCGCTCGGCCTCCATCGAATGGGTGCGGGTCCTCGATCACACTAACCCCCTGGGTCGTAAGCCAGCTGTGCCAGGCCGCAACGTCGTCAACGAGAAACGCGACGTGGTCGATGGCCTGTCCACGCGATGCTACGAGTGGACGATCCTGCCCGCACCGACCGTCGACGCACTGGCGTGGGTACCACGACATACTTCCGGTCTCGTGGACGACCGTTGCACGCGGCGCACGGATGGTCCCGGCGGACTCCAGCGACGGCCAGCCCGGCGAGCCTCGATCTGCGGCGCACGGTTCGTGCGGCGGGCGGGGCGTGGTGCTCCCGTCCTCGTTTCGGATGGGCGGCAGCGTCATGCCGAGCTTCTCCACATACCAGTTCGCCGCACACAGAGGCGCTTCATGAAAGAAGTGCACGTGCGACATCGAAGGAGCCGTCTGCGCACCGCCGGTCAGCTCGAAGAGCACACCGTCCGGAGCGAGCACGTAGCTGAAGCCTCCAGGCCGGGGGGCTGACGGTTCGGCGGCGTCGAGTGTCTCTGTGCTAACGATGCCCGAGTACGGGGTCAGTCCCGAACGCCACACCGTCTCTGTCCCGACACCCGTGTAGAGTGGCAGATGCGCGACGCCGACCTCGGCCAACTGTGCGTCCGAATCCGTAGTGTTCAGGAACGCTCCGATGTGCCAGAAGGCGCTCTGTTCGGCCGGGCGTCCCAGACCGGAATCGAATGCACCCCCAGGCGGGTCGGCAACCTCATTGAAGACGAGGTACATTTCCGACGCGACGGCAGGCTTCCCGTCCATCTCGGCCCGTGTCGCAGAGGGCCACACGGCCAGATACCAATCGATGGCTCGTGAGGGATCGACCGAATTCAGGCCGACGTGGTGCAGCGCGGGTACATCGTTCGGCCGTGATGGCGTCGGGCTGTCCCCGGGATCGCCGCCGCAGGCCCCGAGCAGCACGAGAGGTATGGCGACGGTGAGCGCGCGACGAGGCGATGGAGTTCGAAAGATCATGGAGGACGGTTGTCAGCGAACGGACGTGGTAGTGTGGTGAATACACCGGAGGGGAGCCAGCGCGAGGCTACGGTGACTTCCGCGCGGAGCGACGAGCCCGCAGAGGTCTATCGGTCCGCGCTCGTGCGAAATCGTGCGCTGGCGGACGAGTTGGAACGCCGCGCGCGGACTGTCGAGGTCGCGAGGCTTCTGACGTTCGTGCTGGGCGCGATCGCCGCTCTGCTCTATGACGAGGTGCCGGTCCCCCCTGCGATCCCGATCGTGATCGCGACCGGCTTTTTCGTCGCCTTCGTGGTCCTGATCGTTCGGCACCGGGCACTTCGCGGTCAGCTTCGGCGGGCTCGCATTGCCGAAACGCTCTCACGCCTTGGCGTTCTTCGACTTGCCCGGGACTGGGCTGGCCTGGCTGCTGAATTCGAGAAGATCGGGTATGAGGATCCGCTTTTCGACGTCACCGCGGCTCGTGCCGAGCATCCGTATGCCTACGACCTGGATGTATTCGGGCCAGGCTCTCTCCGGGCGCTGCTCGGCCCCACACCGACGCCGACGGGAAGGGAGACGCTCCGGGAGTGGCTCGCGGCGCCCGCTCCGATCGAGGAAATCGTGCAGAGGCAGCGGGCGGTCGCGGCCCTCGCGAAGGACCCGCGAGGCCGGGAAGAGCTGACAGGTGAGGCGCTCCTCATCGACCAGGTGGATCGGGGCGGGTGGGTCGCCTTTCTCGGGTGGGCGACCGGTCCCTCGGTCTTTGGAGAGGATGCTGATGGAGCGGAGTCGGCACGCGTCCCGAAGTGGAGCATCCCCTTCTCTCGCATCGCGCCCGTTCTTACCGGCGGACTCTTCACCTTCTGGTTCGTCAGCGCAGGTGCTTCGGCGCTGATCTGGCTCGCACCGCTGGCGATTCAGGGGATGCTGGCGTTTCGGTGGCGACGTGCTTTCGCGTCGTGGTTCGATGGCGCCGGGATGCGCGCCCCGGGCCTGAGACGGCACCACAGCCTCTTTGCGGGGTGGGAGTCGTATCAGACCGACCAGCCCAGGCTACAGGCGCTGCAGGCGCGTCTCGCGGATTCCTCGGGCCGTAAGGCATCGGACGAGATACGCTCCCTTGGATGGTGGCTGGATCTGGCTGGTGCCGCCGGGTCGATGGTCCACGAGATTGTCATCGTACTGGTGCTCTGGGACGTGCACGTCGCGGTGGGGCTGGACCGCTGGCGCCGCAGGGCGGGCCCGTTCGTGGCCGACTGGTTCGACGCGCTGGGTGAGTTGGAGGCTCTTTCCGCGCTCGCCACGTTGGCCCACGACCAACCGTCGTGGACCTTCCCCGAAATGAGTCTGGCCCAGCCCGGGCTCGACGCGACGGAGCTGGGTCATCCGCTCCTGTCGAACGGGGATCGATGCACCAGCGACGTTCGCGTCGAGCCGCCGGGGCGCTTCCTGCTCGTGACCGGCTCGAACATGTCCGGCAAGAGCACGTTGCTGCGATCGATCGGGCTCGGTGCGGTGATGGCGCAGGCCGGATCGGTCGTGTGCGCCTCCCGAATGCAGCTATCCCCGATGCGGACCTTCACCTCGATGCGTATTCAGGACTCGCTCACGGGTGGCGTTTCGCTCTTCATGGCTGAGCTCCTTCGACTGAAGGCGCTGGTCGATGCCGCTGACGTGGAGGATGATCGTCCGCTCCTCTATCTGGTCGACGAGGTCCTCCAGGGGACGAATTCGGAGGAGCGGCGAGTCGCGGCACAGCGGATCATCCGACATCTCCTGGATTCGAATGCGGTGGGTGCGGTCACGACGCACGATCTCGCCCTGCACGAGGAGCCGGCCCTCGATTCGAATTCGACCAAGGTCCACTTCCGCGAGCACGTCGACGATACGGGTGGCGAGGTGCTGACCTTCGACTACGTGCTGAGGCCGGGACTCGCGACGAGCCGGAACGCTCTGCGTCTTCTCCGTATCGTGGGCCTCGACTCGCCGGCTGCGCCTCCGCACGGTTCCTGAGGGTGGCCCCGGAGGGAGCATCGGGTGGGCACGACTTTCCCGAATGGGAAAAGTGTGTCGTACTCCGCTCCGGCGCTCGGAGGTCTGACGAAGGGTAAGTCGCTGTCAGTGAGCAATCTGCGCTGATGCGACTCTTGGCACGCCCCTTTCATTGGGGGGTGGACAGACCACAACCCATCTTCCGGGGGGAAAGAATGGAACGGTCAGCCAGGACCAGATACGGGCTATTGGCCCTGCTCGTCGTTTCGGCGGCGTGCGAACAGGGAGACATCACCGGACCGAATGTCGATCCGGACGTCGATGTATTCGCCAGCCTCGTGAACGATCATCGAGTCGCCGTGGGATGTGCTCCGCTTACGTGGATCACCGAGGTCGCTGGTGTGGCCCAGGCTCACTCGGTGGACATGGCGCAGCGGGACTTCTTCGATCACACGACCCCTGACGGGCTGTCACCGTTTGATCGTCTGCGGGACGCGGGACTGGACTTCCGTCGGGCTGCGGAGAACATCGCGTACGGATACGGTACGCCTCAGGCGGTTCTCGAGGGATGGCTCGATAGTCCCGGACATCGTGCGAACATCGAGAACTGCGAACTGACCGAGCACGGGGTGGGCCTGCACGCGACACGCTGGACTCACCTGTTCCGCACGCCGTAGCTCAGTGCACTCGAACGCAGCCCTCTCCTTTCTGGTCGGGCGTGCGCTCAGGAGTTGGGGAGGGTGATCCGCAGCGGCCGGTCGTACGGAATGGCTCCAAGCATTGTCTGTACGACCGGTAGAACTTCGAGCGCGAGATCCGGTGGGTCTCCGCCGAGTCCTGCGAACGATCGGACGAGCTCGAAGAGCTCGGCGGCGTTTCCGTCGAAGAAGTCTAGGAGGTCCACCTCCGTCGATAGCTGAACCGTAGTCACTTCTCCGTTGGGAAGTACGACCTCCTCGGCGACGCGCCCTGATACAGTCTCCTGGTCGTCGAGAAAGAGCGTCCAGTCCATCTGGACCAACCGTGCGTCGACGTTCGACTCGGGATTCGCGGCTCCGACATTCAGCGTCAGGGCCAGCGGGAGGTCGCCGGATCGAACGGCCGAGGCCAGGGCGAGTCCGTCGGTGAGGCTCACATCCTGAAAGCCACGTACCTCGGTCATGTCGATTCCCGCCAACTCGATTCGGGAGACGCCGTCGAGGGCGAATGCCACGTTCTGGAGTGCCGCGAATTGTTGGAGCGTAGCGCAGCCACCGACGCCAATCGTCAGAGCAAGCGCAGTGATCGGCAGTGAGCGGGAAGCCACTCCGCGGGTACTGGCTGTTGTCAGAGGCATCGGTGGGACCGTGTGATTGGCGCAGGAGAGGGAGAGGGTTCGCAACGCTGTGTGTGAAGAGCTACGGTGCTGGGAACGTAGTGACGACGCAAAGGTGGGTGGCAGCGACCGGGAGGGTACCGTGTACAAGACGTGCATGTTCTGCAGCCGTGATCTCGGCTCGAACGACGTGGTTGAGCACTTTCCGGTGGGGCGCCGGCTCGCCTTCGACGCCGCTCGCGGCCGCCTGTGGGTGGTCTGCCGCAGGTGCGAGCGATGGAATCTGACGCCACTGGAGGAACGCTGGGAAGCGGTCGAAACGTGCGAGCGACTCTTCCGCCAGACACGCGTCCGTGTCTCGACCTCAAATGTCGGACTCGCGCGCCATCGGGAGGGCCTGGAGCTCGTTCGTATCGGGGAACCGTTCCGCGAAGAGTTCGCTGCGTGGCGTTACGGGGACCAGTTCGGCCGAAGGCGGAAGCGAGCCCTCCTGTATGGGGCGGGTGGTGCGATCGTAGTTGGGGGTGTGCTGGTTGGAGGCGTGGTGACGGGAGCGATTTCCGCCGCTCTCCTGGGGCAGTCGGGCAACCTGTGGAACGCATGGTACAACCGCCGCACTCTCGTGAAGCTGCGTACGGACGACGGTCGTGTGCTGAAGCTCAAGAAGCCGGACTTGCTGGGCACTCGACTCCGTCCGGAAGAGAACGGCGCCGGCTACCGCCTCGAGGTACGCAAAGGGAAGAAGAAGGAGTGGTTCCTCGGCGCTGAGGCCGAGCGTCACGTCGGGATCATCATGCCGAAGATGAACCGGGCTGGTGGGAAGCAGCAGACCGTGACCCGGGCCGTGAGCGAGATCGAAGAGCACGGGCATCCCGATCGCTTCCTCTCTGACGTCGTGACCGGGGATCGCTTTCGCGACAAGAAGGGCGTGCCGGGATACGTGAACAAAATGCCCGAGCCGACGAAGCTGGCGCTCGAAATGGCGCTCCATGAAGAGCAGGAACGACGCGCTCTGGAGGGCGAGCTGTGGCGTCTCGAGAGACGATGGGAGGAGGCGGAAGAAATCGCTGCGATCGCGGACGACTTACTACTCCCGTCCGGTACGGACGACTTCCTCGAGCGGCATCGAGGAGAGGTCGAGGTCCAGCACGGAACGACTCTGTAGCCGGGGATGCCCCCCGTGCCAGATCGAAGCGTACGCCCCATTATTGCGCTTCGCTTCTCGGGCCGACGCGCCCGAGTCGACCATCCGACGTGCCACCAGCCCTTCACATCATGCCTCATCGATCATTCCCGATCCCGTTTGTCCTGCTCGCTCTTGTCGGTCTTACCACGGGCGTGGAGGCCCAGCAGCGGCCCATGAACTTCATGGACATGCAGCACCTCCGGTCCGGCGGTTCGTGGACGCCGAGTCCGGACGGGTCGTGGATGCTTTATACGGTGTCCACTCCCGACTGGGAGGAAGAAGAGCGACAGAGTGACATCCACGTCGTCTCGTTGTCCGAAGGCGTCGAGTCCAGTCGTCAGCTCACCTTCACGGATGATCATGACGAGACCTCTCCTGCCTGGGCGCCTGACGGTTCGTTCTTCGTCTTTCGCTCCGACCGCGACTCCCGCCGATCCGGAGAGGGCGAAGCAGACGGCGGCCGCTGGCAGTTGTATACGATGCGGCATGACGGCGGTGAGGCTCGCAAGATCACGGAGATGGCCGACGGAGTCTCGGATTTCGACTTCAGTCCTGACGGAAGCTGGTTGGTTCTGAGGAGCGGCGAGTCGGGTGAGGAACAGCTCTTCCGCCTGCCGACCGCGCAGCTTCTCGACGGTGAGCCCGTTCGGCTTACGACGGCCGAGGCGGGAGTTGATGAGTGGGACTGGAGTCCAGACGGCAGGCTGATCTACTTCAACCGCCAGGACTCGTTCGACGCTGCCGACAAGCGCCGTCGCGAAGAGGGCTTCAGCGTCGACGTGCGCAATCAGATCACGCCCACGCGCAGCCTCTGGTCCGTCCAGGTGGCGAACGGGAGTGAGCGGAGGCTCACCAGCGAGACCGACTACAGCGTGGAGGGCTTCGTGGTCTCGGACGATGGCCGTTGGCTTTCGATCACGGGTGGATCGCCGGAGCGTTACGAGCGCAACATCACGGGCGCGCGTCTCTATACCGACCAGTACCTGATGGAAGTGGCAACCGGCCATGTGGAGCGCCTGACGGAGAACTACGAAGTCAGTGAGAGCGGCACTTCGTTTTCACCCGACGGGCGCTGGATCGCCTTCGCTGGACCCGACGACCTGTCGCGCTACACGATGACCGAGCGTCGCATCTACCTGCGTGCGGTGGATGATCGCGGTGGGGAGTTCCGGAAGCTGGGGTCCTCGTTCGATCAGAGTCTCTCGGTCGGCTTCTGGTCGGAAGACTCGCGCACCATCTACTTCAACGCGGGCGTGAAAGTCACGACCCAGCTCCACGCTCTCGATATCGAGCGGGACGAGGTCCGACAGGTCACAGAGGAGCGAGCGGCGCTCTCGGTCAATCGGGACGACGACACCGGCGTGCTCCTGATCAATTACCAGGATCCGACGACTCCCCCCACGGTGTTCACGGTGGCGGACATCGATGACGTAGACGAGCGCGCCGACTGGACGCAGCTCATCGATATCAATCCGCAGGTGGATGAACTCGCACTGGGACGAGAGGTCGAGGTGGAATGGACGTCGACCGACGGGAAGACCGTCGGCGGCGTGCTTGTCTATCCGGTTGGATACCAGGAAGGGACCCGCTACCCGCTCATCGTGGCCATCCACGGAGGGCCCGCCTCCGCGGATCTCCTCCGCTTCAATGGCGGATACGGAGCTCAGGTGTACTCCGGATCTGGATACGCTGTTCTGAAGCCGAACTACCGGGGCTCCACCAACTACGGCAACGCGCACCGGACCGACATCGTAGGCGACTACTTCACCTTGGGTTTCGACGACATCATGACCGGCGTCGACCACCTGATCGCGGAAGGCATCGTCGATGAGAGCCAGATGGGTGCGCTCGGCTGGAGCGCGGGCGGCCACTGGTCCAACTGGATCCTGACACACACGGACCGCTTCAAGGCGATCAGCTCCGGGGCAGGGACGATGAACTGGATCAGCATGTACGCGCAGAGCGACGTACAGCGAAATCGACAGTTCTATGTCGGGGATGGCTTCCTGTACGAAGACTTCGATACCTACTTCGACCAGTCACCGCTCAAGTACATCACGAATGCCAAGACCCCGACGATGATCCACGTGGTCGAAGGCGATCCTCGTGTCCCGAGTCCACAGTCCGTGGAGTTGCACATGGCGCTGAAGAAGCTCGACGTGCCGACGGAGCTGTTCATGTATCCAGGCCGGACCCACGGGATCACGCAGCCACGCAATCGGCTGGTGAAGGCAGTGAGTGAGATGGCATGGATGGACCATTATGTACGCGGTGTCGGAGGAACGTTCGAATGGGAGCAGGTTCTGGAAACACTGGAAGAAGAAGCGGAACGTCCTCGTCCGGTGTCGGACCGATGAGGCGCGTCGGTGGAAGGCTTCCGTTCCTCGCGCTTGCGATCGCGGTGATACCGGCGGGCGTCACGGCCCAGAGTACTCCTCCGGGCTTCCTCGTCGAGTTCGAGGGTCAGTTCAGAGGCTCCTCGAGCAAGGTGGTGGCGCTCGCGGAGGCGATGCCTGCGTCATCGTACGCATGGAGCCCTGCAGATGGGGTCGCGAGCGTATCGAGGGTCCTCCTGCATATCGCTCGGTACAACTACATGTATCCGCACGAGAACATGGGCCGAACGTCGCCCGTCTCGCCTGACGAGTACGGGCGGTGGGAAGACGCGTCCGATTCGATGAGCAAGGATGAAGTGGTTCGGATCGTCACCCAGTCGATGGATTATGTGCGGGGCGTCGCGCGGGATATGGATGCTGCGGCCCTCGACACCGGCACGACACTCTACGGCCGTGACGTCGGGGAGTGGGCGGTATTGCTCCAGCTGGTCACACACATGAACGAACACCTCGGGCAGTCGATCGCCTATGCACGAATGAACGGGGTGGTGCCGCCCTGGTCCGGGTGAGCCGGGAGCCGCTCCGGAAGCTTTTGGTCGAGCGGATTCCTGTTTTCGGCGTCTTCGCGGCTGAACGGTCTGCCGAGGGTGGTCGACGAGCAGCCGCCGATCCGGACATCGACTTCGTCTTTTACGATCTCGAAGAGGCCGAGTGGGACATGTCGGCCCTGCGGGCCTTCGTGGAGTCCAGCAGGAAGTGGGCGGGGGACCGTGGAGCGGCCGACGTACTCCTGCGGATCCCGCCGGTGGGTCCCGATCTCGAACGTGCGCGTCGATGTGTCGCGGACGGGCTGGAGGTCGGGGTTCAGGGCTTCATCCTTCCGCTCGTCGAGGACCCTGTCGAGGTCGATACGGTGACTCAGGCGATCGGTGCATGGCGGGGCGCGGCGGGCGAGCGCGGGGACGTTCTGGTGGTTGCCCAAATCGAGAGCGAGCTCGCGGTGGAGCGTACCGAAACGATCGTGACTGCGGCGGGAGTCGGGGTGGCACTTCCCGGGCAGGCGGACCTGAGACATTCGTACGGCGGCGATGAGGCGGCGGTTCAGGGGGCGGTCGACCGTGTACTGGCGGTGGCACGTCGGA
>Ga0213866_10002793_pt1 | contig 12114 bp, 6 predicted proteins | sample PICome_11_FD_160079 | JGI IMG/M metagenome (GOLD analysis project Ga0213866, IMG submission 160079) | Coastal seawater microbial communities near Pivers Island, North Carolina, United States - PICO284 | ecosystem: Environmental > Aquatic > Marine > Coastal | place: USA: North Carolina... | reverse complement strand
TTCGGCAAGGAGCGCATCACGCTCACTGAGCGCACCGCGCCGGATGAGATCCAGCATTTCTCTGATGTCGAGATGCTCGGCATCCTGCCTTGGCTCAAGCACGTCAACGTGAACGAAGGCAAGTTCGAGCACTTGGAAGAAGAGTTCATCGACCGCATCAACATCGACCCGCTGATCGACAACGCCGCTGACTTTTAGGCTTGGTGTTTTTTCGGAGTGATCACACGGAGCCTACTGAGGGACGGAGCTTGCGGAGCCTGTCGGGTGAATGCTCGTGTGCGGGTTCGGCGACCTTTGTTCAGACACAACGCGCGCCACTTTCGTTGAAGAGGGCTCGCAGGCGCTTCTCTTCGATGCAGAGCAAAGAGGAATCGCGTCCCTGCCGCCAGGCTCAGCCATCTCCGCTCCTCAGTGAGCTCCGTGTGATCACTCCGAAATCCTAGCTCACTGCGCAACTTGGGCGATTTCGCCACGCCCAATTTTGGCAGCGCAAGCCTGCTCCTGCTATCCTACGCGCATTCTTCGGAGGCCAGCCATGTTCGATGCAAGCGAGATTCTTTTCCTCAACAGCGCCGTTGAGCTGAACCTGCTTACGCCCAATCAGCGTGATCGGCTGATGGAGTTTCAAGATCAGCTCGAACCCGGCTACACCGCGACGCAGCTCGTCGTCGATGCTGGCGTGATGGTGGAAGAGGAAGTCACCGAAGTGCTCGACGCGCTACAGCTTGGCATGTCGCAGTCAAGCAATGGCCCGGCGCCTGGCGTTGAAGCGTCGAGCCCCAATGCGCCGAAGCACGTCGCAACACCGACGAGCGTTTCGCGTCAAGCCGATGTTTCAGTCGCGACCTCCTTCGATGTCGACGCGATCATCAACGACGCTCCCGCTGGTTCGCAGCAGCCGCAAGCGCAGCCGCAGTATCAGCGGGCCGCGCCGCAGGCTGAGTACTATGCGGAAGCTGAAGCTGCCGAGCAGGCGCCGCAGATGGAAGGGCAGCCACAGCACTTTGACGAGCACGAGTACGCCTCGGCCAATCAGCCCGCCTTCCCGATCCCCGGCGGCGGCATTTCCGAATACGCGGGCGATGGCCCCGATGCGGGTGACGAGCGCGATCACGGTTCGATCTACGGCAGTCAGGACGACATCAACGCCGAGTGGGAAGCGCTCGACGAAGACGAGCAAGCGGCTATCGCGCCGCCAGCGCCGGTGCAGCAAGAAGTCCACTCTGCGAAGAAGCTCGCGAGTTCAGCGGACGAAATCGCATCGCTACTGGATGGCGACGGCGAGTAATCGCGCGAGCGATGCGGACGAGTTTGAATCTATCTCCCAACATTTACACCAGCGTTGACCGGGCAATGGCAGCGCCAGCAAAGGGCATGTGAGCATGTATCCGAAGAGTGAAGCAGCATTCGCAAAAGCCAGCGCCGTGATCCCCGGCGGAGTCAACTCGCCCGTGCGCGCGTTCAAGGCCGTCAACGCCAAGCCCATCTTCATTGAAAAGGGCGAGGGCGCGCTGCTCTTCGACGTCGATGGCAACGAGTACGTTGATTACATCGGGAGCTGGGGGCCGCACCTTTTGGGTCACGCGCATCCCGCGATCATCGAGGCGGTGGTCGAAGCGGCCAAGCGCTCGACCAGCTTCGGCGCGCCGACGATTGCCGAGACGACGCTCGCTGAGCTTTTGGTTGAAGCACTGCCGAGCGTCGATCAAGTCAGACTCGTCAACTCTGGCACCGAAGCTGCGATGAGCGCGATCCGCTTGGCGCGTGGCTTCACCGGGCGCGACCTGATCATCAAGTTTGCTGGCTGCTATCACGGCCACGCCGATTGCATGCTGATCGCAGCGGGCTCCGGCGCGCTGACCCACGGCAAGCCTTCAAGCGCTGGCGTTCCTGCGGGAACCGTCGCCGATACGATCGTGCTGCCCTACAACGATCTCGCCGCCGTCGAAGAGGCGTTCAAGCTGCACGGCACCAAGATCGCGGGCATTATTCTGGAGCCCGTGGCGGGCAACATGGGTTGTATCGTGCCGCAGCGCGGCTACCTCGAAGGCCTGCGCGCAATCACCGAAAAGCACGGCTCGATGCTGATCTTCGACGAAGTGATGACCGGCTTCCGCGTCGCGTGGGGTGGAGCGCAGCGCGTCTTCGAGATCACGCCCGACATCACCGTGCTCGGCAAGGTAATCGGTGGCGGCATGCCGCTCGCAGCTTTCGGTGCGCGCCAAGAGATCATGGATTGCCTCTCGCCAGTCGGCTCGGTGTATCAAGCCGGAACGCTGAGTGGTAATCCGGTTGCAACTGCCGCGGGGTATGCGGCGCTCTCAACGATCAAGGCTGATCCGAAGTTCTACGATCGACTCGAAGTGCTCGGCGCGCGCTTGGCGCACGGGTTGGAAGAGGCAGCGCGTGAGGTTGAGATCGACGCGCACATCACGCGCTTCGGCAGCATGATCACGATTTTCTTCCGCAAAGGCCCGGTGCTGAATGTGGATGATGCGAACGCTTCCGACATGGATCGCTTCGGTCGCTTCCACGCCGAGATGCTCAAGCGCGGCGTCTACCTCCCACCCGCGCAATACGAAGCGTGGTTCATCTCCGGCGCGCACACTTTCGAAATGATCGACGCGACGATCGCTGCTGCGAAGGACGCGCTGCAAGTGGTGAAGAAGAACTAAGGCGAACTCTAAACCTCGCTGGCTCGCACCTTCGGCTTGCGCCAGGCGAGCAGCCACTCGAGCGCAATCAGTCCAAGTCCCAGCGCCATCAGCCAGTTCGCGAGTTCGAGCGGCAAAGGTTCGCCCTTGCCCGGCGGAAGCTCCGCTTGCTGATCGTGCGCCGAACCTCTGCTGACTTGCGCGCTTTCCTGCGGCGAGAGCAGAGCGCCTGAGCGCGACTCGCCCTCCGACACCGAGGCTACTGCGCCTTGCGCGCGCGGATGCAGCAGCTCGCGATTCGAAGCGAACCAGCGTGAAATCAGCGTTAGCCCGGTGTCTGTGCTGAGAAAAGTGTTGAGCGTGAATAGGTCTTCGCAGATGCAAAGGCTGCGCGTGCCGTCGCCGTTCTTGCGACTCAGCGCGACTGGCCGGCCCTGCACGTAGAGCAGCGGCATCCACGCGGGATCCAAAACTTTCAGCGTCCGCACGCCGATCATCTCGCCAAAATCTTCATACACAAGATCTTGCCACCACTCGCTTTGGGCGTAGGTCATCACGCCGCTCACTTCTTCGTGAAACGCGAGGCCGCTGGGCGGCGCGAAGTCGGAATCCTCAGCGCCTCGCGTCAGCCACAGACGCTGCGCGGGGAGCTCGCCCTCGCGCTCACTTGCAGCTTCGCTCATGCCAAGTGCGCGCAGGAACTCGAGCAGTCCTTCGTTCGCTTGGCTGCTCATCACTTGCGCCTGCCCGCCGAAAATTTCAGCGGGAGTCAGCTCGGCTTTCGGCTCCCAGAGGAGCTCGACCACATCGTCAATTGGAAAGGCGTCGCCAATCTCAAAGCGCGCGCGCAAGCGGATCGGAGAACTAGGAGGCGAACCAAGATCGAACTTGGGAAAGGTGAGACTGCCGGGCAGCGTGCTGCGCATGCGCCAGCCATCAGCGCTGAGCTCTTCAAGAATCACGGGCACGGCCTTGAGCGGGCTCGCGTTCTCCTCGGGCTCGTCTTCTTCGTTGACCGCCGAGCTTCTGCTGAGCGTTAGCTCCAGCTTGAGCGAGTCGCCCTCATCAATGAACTGCGCTCCAACGATGCCGCGATTATCGATTGGCTCCCCCACCGTCTTGAGCGAGATCTTTGCGGGAAAGCTGCCAAGTTCATCGCTACTGATTGGCCCGGTGACGTAGAGCAGGCCAGCGCTCTCGGCCAGCCACTTCGACCACGAGAGAATCGCTTTTGTGCGCTGACTAGGATCGTCATGGACAAGCTCAGGCTCAAGATCCGCTAGCGCGCGCGCGATTGCATCGGGCGTCGAGCCGGCAGGGACGAGCGAACGAGGCTGAGCACCGAGTAGCGCAAGCCCGAAGCGATCGTGCGACGAGGCGTTCTCCAGCTCATCGATCAAGTAGCGCTTAGCTGCTTCGAAGCGCGTCTCGCCTCCTTCAGTCAGCGCCCGCATGGAAGCAGAATTGTCCAGCACGATCAGCATCTCGCGTGGCGGCTCCCCCTGGCCAGGCAGCTTGAATCCAGCCGCGGCCAGAATGAACGCCGTAAGCGCGAGGAGCTGCATGATCATCTCGGGCCAGCGACGGATGCGTTGCCAGAACGCATTGGCGACGGGCTCGTGGATACTCTCGCGCCACAAGCGCAGGCTCGGCACGACCAGCGCGCGCGGGCGAAACTTGAGCGTGTGCAGCAGCACGATGATCGGCGCGAGCGCGATGAGCCAGAGCGCGAGAGGGTTGCTGAAGTAGTCTTCCATGCACGTTTCGCTCAGAGAGATGCCAGCCGGATAGGTTAAACAAAACGTGGCGAGTCGACGTCAAGACTCGCCACGCTCCGCACTCAGCTTACTTTCCACTCGCTTGCTTGAGCGCCGCGGGCTCTGTGCGATCAAGCAGGTCGTACATCAGATCGACTGATGCGGGATGCCCCGTGTGAGTGAGGCGCTCGCCGATCGCCGCGCGAAGATTCGCAGCCGCATCCATCAGATCATCGCTGGGCTTGGCCGGGAAGCTCTTCAAGCAGGTGTCGGCATACTCGAGCGCACCTTGAACGATGTCGGGCATACTGCTGCCATCGCTCAAGCGAGCCGTAGCAAACTGAAGCTTGTGCAGGTACTCCGCCTCGCCCTTAAAGAGGAAGGCGTCCTCTGCACTCTCGCCGCCGATCTGCGGGAACTTGAGCATGAGCTGCATCAAGCGACGCATGTGCTGCATGGCGAGCTGGTTGTAAGCATCCTGATCAACGCCGGCCATCGACGCTTCAAAGTAGATGTCGTAAGCCTCGACGCTTTCGAACTCAGGCATCTTCAGCGCGCTAACCGCTGCGCGGCGAACGGCGAAGTATTCGTCGCCCATCGCCAAGCGCGAGAGCAGCGCAAAGGCTTGCGGCGAAGCATCGGCGCGGCCCAGCAGGCGCACGGCGGTGAGGCGCACGCGGTCGTTGTCGCTCTCCGCAAAAGGCGTGATGTCAGCGGCCAGATCCACCCCGTAGCGCGTGCAGTGGTCGAGGAGCGTGAGCTTGCTGTTGCCCTCAACGCTGCTTACAAACTTGAGCACACGAGGCATCACGGACTCGCGGTGATGATCGAACATCTCCTGAATCCGGTCTTTCCACTCTTGATGCTTGCGGGTCATCGCGCGTCCCTTGAGGTCGCGCTCGTAGTCCTGATAAATACGCGTGAGCAGATCAACCGAGTTGCGAATCACCCAGGGATCCTTCGACTCAAGCTGCTCGACAAGCAACTCCTCGGCGCCAGCCCTGAAGTGTGGGATCGTGCCTTGCAGCGCGCGAATCTGGAGGCCGTAGGATTCGTTGAGATGACCAATCAGAAACTCCAGCGCACCAAGTTCAACCAGTCTGCGGCGAGCATCAAGAATCTCCTGCTTGTACTCATCCGTGCCGACTTGCCAGCGCCCGGCGACTTCCCAGAGGCGATCAAGCTCAGCCTGATCCACTTCGTCATCGGCAGAGTAAGGACGGATATCCGAGGGCTCGAAGATCAGCTCGTCCGGCTCATCAAGCGCGGGTTCAACTTGCGGCAGTTGTCCGTCAAAGCGCAAGAGCGAAGCAGCGCGACGCGGATAGGCTTCTTCGTCTTCGCTCAAGTTGTCGACGATCACGCCGTAGTTCGCGCGCACCTTGGTCAGCCCGTTGGTCATCGGAAGCGTGTAGCGATCGTTGCCCTGCGCATCAATCAGGAAGGCGAGCGAGTTGTTCGTGCCCGCTCCAATCCCCACATCTGCGCGAGATGCGTAGGTGTCGTCGCCCTGCTTGTCGTAGAAGAGCGCGACCGAATTATTCAGACCTTGCGCCAGGCCGTTCGAGTAGTAGCTATCGTTGCCTTCAAGGTCGATCAACCAACCGACCGCGTAGTCATGCGCGCCGCCGGTGCCAACGCCGTTCAGATTGTTGTAGTAGTCGTCGCCAGCTTGATCAAAGAGTAGACCTGCACTGAGATGAATCCCCGCACCTTGGCCGTACTGCCCGAGCTGCCACGTATCGTTGCCGCCTTCATCCCAAGCGATGCCGAGCGCGTACCAGTAGCTCGCGCCTTGGCCGTAGACATCCGCGACGTAGACATCGTTGCCGCCGCGATCAATCATCGCGCCGATGCCGCCGCCCAGTCGAGAGTTGCGCGAGCCGAAGCCGAAGCCTTGGCTGAGCGACTGATAGTGATCAGGCAGGAGCGGCGTGTGGCGGAACTTGCCGCCCGCGCTGTAGCGATCGTTGCCGCCGGTATCTTCGATGCGGCCATAGCCAAGCACGTAGCCGAAGCCCTGACCGAAACGCGAGCAGTCGTAGGAGTCGTTTGATGGCTGCGAGACGTTCTCGCTCTCCGCTGGCGTCACGCCTTCATCTATTAATGCAGCCCAACCCAAGAACGCAGCGCCTTGGGTGAAGTCGCCGCCGCGATAGCTATCGGCGCCTGCTAGATCATGCAGCGTGGCAGCGCCAAGAATCGCGGCGCCCAAGCTGAAGTCCTCGCCCGCGTAGAGATCATCGCCGCCCAAGTCAACGAGCATCGTCGATCCACCCTGTGCGGCACAGGGGCCGGGGTGGCGCGGGATGACGAGATTCGGATCGGCGGGACGGCCGTCTGGCCCGATTTCATAGGCCATCACAACTTCACCGTTGCGGTAGGTATCGCGCCCATCTCCGAAATCGAAGAGCGCGGTGTAGCGGTTGTGATTGTCCGCGACGGCGACCTTGCCTTCGTACGTGTCGTCGCCACCGAGATCGATGAAGAGCGCGGGTTGCATGAACATGCGGTGATCGTGGTCAGCGCTGCCAGCAATCGTCAGCACACCGCCAGCGTGCTTGATTTGATCTCCATCAACCAAGGGCATCATGCCGGGGACGTGAAGCCTTCCGATCTCGCGCGCGATCTGCGGGACGTAGTGCTGCCACGCAGCGTTCGCGATCGCGACAGTGCTGATCAAGCCGAGAGGCGTGTCGGTGTCTGCCACTTCCGCGTTGGGAGCGTTGAAAGCGGGATAGGCCGCGTTGAGTGCCGCGTCGATCAGAGCGGCTTCGCTTTCAACCGTCGGCGCGCCAGCACCATTGACGCCACCAGGAAAAACGCCGGGGAGCTTGTATGCGTGATCGTCGAGCTCATCTGTCCAAAGAGAAGTGCAACGCTCATGCAAAGCTGAGAGCACGAGCGTGTTGAAGATGATCGTGTCGCGTTGCTCTGGTTGAAGCGCGTCAATCCAGTCCGGCACATGCTCTTGCCCCACGCGCGTCGCCCAAGCCTTGCGCAGCACATCAATTGAATCGCCCTTCGCATACGCCGCTCCAAGGTCGGGCATGAGCTGCGCGAAGACCGGTGCTGCTTGCATCAGCTTGGCCCAGCGTACTGGACTGACAAGCTGGCTCTCAATCGGCATGGCTTCAACGCCGCTGCCCGCAATGTGTCCAGCGATGTCGGGCATCTCCAGCGGGCGATCCATGGCAGCTTTCATCACCTCCAACTGATACTTGACGTCGGGCAGGACGCGCTTCTCGAATTCGAGATCCTTCTGATTCACGTCGAGGGCGAAGAAGCCCTGACGCAGAAGGGAGTCGAACTCGTCGTCGCCACTTAGCGGCGATGCGCCGATCCAAGCAGGGGCCTCGGGGCTTGCGGCTGCGTCCCCTTGCCCGCCATCGCTTGGCGGGTTGGGTGCGTCTTGTGCCTGCGCGCCACCAAAGCTGAGTGCCACGGTCATCGAGACCAGAGAGAAAAAGGTGAGAGCATGTCGCATGGTCGGCCTTCCTTTTAAAGAGAGTCTGGCGAGAGTTTAGCTCGACTCAGCGCGCGCTGGGATCTGAAGCACACCCAAGTGCCGGGGACTTGGCGCTGAGCTTCTCGCAGCAAACAATTCCGCTATGCTGCGAAGGACCGACTCAACCCTTGAAGCAAGAATGCTCACCATGCCGCAAGCCACTTCATCCGCGCAAAACAATCAGGCGGTCAGCGTCAACGAGCTGACCTTGAGAATCAAAAACTCGCTCGAATCGCAGTTCCGCGATGTCTGGGTGAGCGGCGAGATTAGCGGCTATCGCGGGCCGCACTCATCCGGCCACATCTACACCGCGCTCAAGGATGCGCACAGTCAGATCTCGCTCGTCATCTGGCGAGGTACCGCGCAGAAGCAGCGCGTGCCGAGCTGGATGAAGGAGGGCACCGAGGTGCTCGTGCGCGGCAACGTCGAGGTGTACGCGCCGCGCGGTAATTACCAGATGATCGTCAACGAGATTCAGCCCAAAGGCGAGGGTGCTTTGCAAGCGGCGTACCGCGCGATGTGCGAGCGCCTGCATAAGGAAGGGCTTTTCGATCCTCGGCACAAGAAGCCTCTGCCTCGCTATCCGCGCAAGATTGGGATTGTGACGGCGCCGACGGGTGCAGCCGTGCGCGACATGCTGCGCATTCTGAAGCGCCGCGATCCGCGCTTGTCAGCGATCATCTATCCCGCGCGCGTGCAGGGTGATGGAGCTGCCGAGCAGATCGCAGCGGGTATCGCGTATCTGAATCGCCATGCGCAAGCGCTTGAGCTTGATGCGCTGATTATCGGTCGGGGAGGCGGATCGCTCGAAGACCTCTGGGCATTCAATGAAGAAGTTGTAGCTCGCGCGATCTTTGCGAGCGACTTGCCGATCATTAGCGCCGTCGGGCACGAGATTGATACGACGGTTTCGGATTTCGTCGCGGATCACCGGGCCGCTACGCCAAGTGAAGCTGCCGAGATGATCGCGCCGGAGCTCTACCAGATCGAGCAACAAGTGCAGGGCTTGGAAGAGCGCTTGAAGAGCGTGATCGCGTGGCACATCGACATTCGCAAGCAGCGCTTGGAGAACATCACGCATCGCCTTGAAGCGCGCTCGCCCATGCGCGTGCTGCAGCAAGAAGTGCAGCGCTTGGACTATCTCGATGAGCGCTTGAATCGTGTGATGATGAATCGCTTGGAGCAAGCGCGCGAGCGCATGGGGCGACTCGGCGATCGGCTCGAAGGACTCAGCCCTTTGCGCGTGCTGACGCGAGGTTACTCCGTTGCTCGCAGCGATGCGGGGCGCGTGCTGAAGAGCGTGAGCGACGTGGGCACGGGCGATGCGATTCGCGTGCGTCTGCCCGACGGCGAGCTGAGCGCGCATGTGCATAGCGTTGAGCGCATCAAGCCAGTCGGGGAAGCGTGATGCAGCTTCTGGTCGTCAAGCGCACTTAGCAGGATTAGGCGCGCGAAACGCTTGCTTCTACAATGACGCGATTCAAGTCAATCTCGTCACTCAAGGGGCAAACAATGAGCGATGCGCAATCTGCTTCGACTGCGGGCGAGGCTTCTCGCATGACCCGCTTCTTCAACGCGCTTGGGCCGGGGCTGCTTTTCGCTGGCGCTGCTGTCGGCGTTTCGCACTTGGTGCAGAGCACGCGCGCTGGTGCGAGCTTCGGCTTTGCGCTGATTGGGATCGTGATCTTCGCGAACATCTACAAGTACCCCGCGTTCAGCTTTGGTGCGCGCTACGCTGCTGCGACCGGTACGAGTCTGCTGCAAGGCTATCGCAATCAGGGGCGTTGGGCGCTCGCGCTTTACGGCTTCGTCACGCTGGCGACGATGTTCACGGTGCAAGCTGCAGTCACCTTGGTGAGCGGCGCGCTGGCGCTGAATCTGATCGGGCTTGCCGGGATCGAGCTGCCGAAGTCGGCATGGAGTTTGACAATCGCATGCGCTGTGCTCTTGGCGATCTGCGCGAGCCTGCTTGTTGTCGGGCGCTATCGCTGGTTGCAGCGCATCATCAACGCAACGATTGTCGTGCTGGTGCTTGCGACGCTCAGCGCGACGGTGCTCGCTTTGACGAAGCTTGATACATCGAGCGTGACGCTCCTGCCGCCTTCGAGCATCGTGGATCAGCGCATGACGATGATTGCGATGGTTGCGTTGATCGGCTGGATGCCCTCGGCCTTCGACGTTTCGATCTGGCAATCGCTGTGGACGCTCGCGCGCGGACGCGACACGGGCAGTCCCGCTGCCGTCCCCGACGTGATGCGTGATTTCAAGATCGGCTACTGGGGCACGGCGATTCTCGCGCTCTCCTTTCTCACGCTGGGCGCGAGTGTGATGCACACGCAAGGCGCGAGCTTCTCGCCCGCGGCACCCGTGTTCGTCGGCCAGGTGATCTCGCTCTTCACCGAGCAGCTTGGGAGCTGGAGCTTGCCGCTGATTGCAGCTTCTGCGTTCACGGTGATGTTCTCGACGACGCTGACCGTGGTCGACGGCTTCCCGCGCGCAATCGCAACGCTGAAAGATCGACTGAGCAGCGACGAGGTGCGGGAGACGCAGCGCGAAGTTGTGCGCAAGCCTTACTGGATGGCGTTGCTCGTGTTGGGCATCGGATCGCTGATTGTGATTCACAGCTTCTTGGGCGATCTCAAGAGCATGGTCGATCTCGCCACTTCGCTTTCCGTGCTGACCGCGCCGGTGCTCGCTTGGCTGAATCACCGCGCCGTGTTTGCGGATCGCGCGATGGGCGAGGGCAGGCCCGGCAAGCGGATGATGGCTTTCAGTTGGTTTGGGATTGCTGCGTCGCTCGCGCTGGTTGCGTACTACTTGTGGGCGCTGGCGATGCCGGCGGGGTAGGAGAGCGCGGGTTGTGGTGGAGTCTTCTCTTCATCGGGGCGACTTAGTAGAGGAAGAGCGGCAGTGATGGTGAGATTCAGTGGCGACCGCCGGGCTGATACTTTGCTCTTGAACGCAGCACATACGTGGGTTCCAAGCGCTCTTGCTCGCTGCGCGAGCATGCCCCCTCAGTCTCGGCTGCGCCTCGCCAGCTCCCCCATAGGAATGGTGGAGCGGCTTACTGGGCAAGCCGAGATTGTCTGCTCTACCGACTAAGACAAAGACCAAGAACTGGCAAGAATGCCAGTTCTACTGCGGGCTACTCGTACTTCGCGCCTTCGTTGAGATGAATCAGCGTATGCTTGTGCGCGAGTTGCGGCGCGGGTTGCGGGAAGTCCTCGCGGAAATGAACGCCGCGACTCTCCTCGCGGAAGAGCGCGCAGCGAGCCATGTACTCGCCGGTCAGCAGCATGTTGGTCAGTTCCCAGTGGCGCTGCTTGCGCTTGTCCTGTTGCTCGACGAGCTTGCGCCAGCCGCCAATGCGCTTGAGCAGATTGCGCATCGCATCCGCGTTTCGCTCAACGCCGAGCTGCCGCATCATCTGCGTCTTGAAGGAGTGATGCAGGTCTTGCCAGTCCAGCGGACGATTAGCGATCTTGTGCTCGTGCGAAAGCTCAATCTTGTCGAGTGCGCGAGGCTTCTCCTGGCCAAGCAGCTTGCCCAGCGCACGTCCACACACCACGCCCTCAAGCAGCGAGTTCGAAGCGAGGCGATTCGCGCCGTGCAGCCCGCTGCTCGCAGCTTCGCCCGCAGCGTAAAGACCAGCTAGCGAGGTGCGTCCTTGCGCATCAACGCGCGCGCCGCCGATCATGTAGTGCGGGCCGGGGCGCACGGGAACCCAACTGCGAGCAAGGTCGATCTCATACTCCGCGCAAAGCTTCGCAAAGCCTGGGAAGTGCCGTTGCATCGCCGCTTTGCCGATCGACTGCACGTCGAGGAACATCGCAGACGAGCCGCTCTCCCGCATCTCCTTGCTAATCGCGCGACTCACCACATCGCGAGGTGCTAGCTCTAAGCGATCGTCGTAGCGTTCCATGAAACGCTCGCCCGCTTCGTTGCGCAGGATCGCGCCCGCCCCGCGAATCGCTTCCGTGACAAGCACGCGAGGTGCGCCCGCGACGTAAAAAATCGTCGGGTGAAACTGGATCATCTCCATGTCGCGCATGATCACGCCGGCGCGTGAAGCCATCGCGTGACCATCGCCAGTCGCAACTGGAGGGTTGCTTGATTCGCGATAGAGCTTGCCGCAGCCGCCACTTGCGAGCACGACGGCGCCCGCGCTGATCAGCTTGAGCGCGCCGTTGCTATA
>Ga0213866_10002789_pt1 | contig 12122 bp, 11 predicted proteins | sample PICome_11_FD_160079 | JGI IMG/M metagenome (GOLD analysis project Ga0213866, IMG submission 160079) | Coastal seawater microbial communities near Pivers Island, North Carolina, United States - PICO284 | ecosystem: Environmental > Aquatic > Marine > Coastal | place: USA: North Carolina... | reverse complement strand
ATGACCGCTGGGCCGCGGCGGTTCTGGCGCTGCTCGCCCTCTGGAGCCCCCTGGCGCTCCAGTTAACCCTGGCTATCCAGCTGCGCTGGTGGGCCATCACCGCCCTGCTGCTGCTGGCCCGCTGGGTCGCCGGCCGCTGGGGCCAGGCCCTTTCCCCCCTGGTTCGGCGGCTGATTCCGTTGATCTGGCCCCTGCTCTACCTAGTGGGGATGGTGCTGATCAGCGGCGGCCTCGGGCTCCTGCAGGTGGCGCCCTCGGACTGGGGCGGGCTGCTGCTCACCCTGCTGATGGCCACCTTCGCGATCCTGCTTTGCTTCCCCCTGGGGGTGCTGCTGGCCCTGGGACGGCGCAGCACCTTGCCCCTACCGCGCTGGGGCTCGCTGCTCTACATCGAGTTCATCCGCGGCGCGCCCCTGATCACCCTGCTGTTTCTGGGCCAGAACATCCTCGGCTTTCTGCTGCCCGGCGGTCTGGCCCCGGATCGGGTCTGGCGGGCGGCCTGGGTGCTCACCTTCTTTGCGGCCGCCTATGTGGCCGAAGCGGTGCGCTCCGGATTGGCCGCCGTACCGGCGGGCCAGCTGGAGGCCGCCCGCTCCCTGGGACTGTCCATGCCGTTTGCCCTGATCCACGTGGTGCTGCCCCAGGCCATGAGGGTGGCCCTACCTGCCACCGTGGGCCAGTTCATAACCCTGCTTCAGGACACCACCTTGCTCTCCCTGATCGGTCTGCTGGACTTGTTGGGCACCGCCCGTACGGTGATGGCCAATCCGGCCTTCCTGGGCCGCAATGCGGAGGTCTATCTCGTATTGGCAGTGCTGTTCTGGTGCTGCTGCGCCGCCCTGGGCCTGGGCAGCCGGGCCCTTGAAACCCGTCTCAATCCAAACCTCGCCCCTTCCCGATGACCACCTCTGCAGCCGTGATGATCGAGGCCCGCGGGGTCGAGAAGTGGTATCCCAATGGCTTCCATGCCCTGCGGGGGGTGGACCTCACCGTGCACCAGGGCGAGGTGGTGGTGATCATGGGACCCTCGGGTTCAGGCAAGAGCACCTTCCTGCGCACTTTCAATGCCCTGGAGGATTTCCAGCAGGGCTCGATCGAGGTGGATGGCATCCCCCTCAGTGATGACCTGCGCCAAATCGACGCCGTGCGCCGCGAGGTGGGGATGGTGTTCCAGCAGTTCAACCTCTTCCCCCACCTCAGCGTGCTCGAAAACCTCACCCTGGCGCCGGTGCTGGTGCGCAAGCTTCCCAAGCAGGCGGTGCAGCGCCGGGCCCTCGAGCTGCTCGATCGGGTGGGCATCGCCGAGCAGGCCCACAAATATCCGGGCCAGCTCTCCGGCGGCCAGCAGCAGCGGGTGGCGATCGCCCGCTCGCTCTGCATGGAGCCGCGGGTCATGCTCTTCGATGAGCCCACCAGCGCCCTCGACCCCGAGATGGTGCAGGAGGTGCTGGAGGTGATGCAGGGCCTGGCCCAGGACGGCATGACCATGGTGGTAGTCACCCACGAGGTGCGCTTTGCCCGTCAGGTGGCCCACCGGGTGGTGCTGATGGATGGGGGGGTGGTGGTGGAGATCGCCCCGCCGGAGCAGTTTTTCAACAACCCCCAACACGAGCGCAGCAAGCAGTTCCTCAGGCAGATCGGCTAGTCCCGCTCGAAGGTCAGACGGATCAGAGGCCGAACCAGCGGCAGATCAGCCAGGGCACCGTTACTGTCATGGCGATGGTGAGAGGGAAGCCATAGCGGGCGATGTCGAGGAAGCGGTAGCGGCCGGGGCCGAACACCATCAAGTTGGTCTGGTAGCCGACCGGGCTGAGAAAGCTCTGGCTGGCGCCGAACAACACCGCGTAGATGAAGGCCAAGGGCGGCTGATCCAGCCCCTGGGCCAGCTGACCGGCGATCGGAATCACCATGGCCAAGGTGGCGGCATTACTCATCACCTCGGTGAGCAGGGTGGTGAACAGGAACACCACCAGCAGCGCCGCATACACCGGCCAGTCGTGCAGCCCTGCCATTAATCCCTGGGCCAGGGCGGCGTCCAGACCTGTTTTTTCGAGGGCCACGCTGAAGCTCCCCAGGGAACCGAGCAACAGGATCACGTCGAGCCGGATGGCCCGCTGCAGGTCTCCTGGGCGCAGGCATCCTGTGGCGACCAACGCCACAGTGCCTAGCAACACCGCCGCCACTAGGGGAATGATCTTGAAGCTCGGCAGCAGGAGCACCAGTGCGGCGATCAACTGGGCAACCCACTTGCGGCTCACCGTGGGTAGATCCTTTTCCAGTTGCTCCAGCACCACCAGATCGTTGTTGGCCTGCAGGCCGCGGATGGCGTCCTTAGGGCCCTGCAGCAGCAGCACATCCCCCTCGCGCAGCGCTGCCCGTCCCAGGCGCTCCCGCAGAACTGCGTTGCCGCGTCGCAGGGCCAGCACCGTGACGTTGTAGCGCTGGCGGAAGCGCAGATCCCGCAGGCAATCCCCGGCCAGGGTGGAGCCGGAGGGCAGCAGAACCTCCACCAGGCGTTGGTTGTTTTGCTGATCGGGAAGGATCTGCTCCTCCGGCATCGGAGCGAGAATCACGGTGTGTTCCTGCTGGAGGCGCAGCAGGTCTTCACGGCTGCAGCGCAGCAGCAGTCGATCGCCCAGCATCAGAGTGCGGTCAGCCAGGGGCGGCAGAAAGCGTTCGCTGGCACGATGCAGCTCCAGCACGTCGACATCGAAGCGCCGCTGGAGCCGGCTGCCATGCAACGACTGGCCGATCAGTTCAGAGCCCGCCGGGATCTTCACCTCGGTGAGATAGCCGCTGCTGGAGAGATCGGCGAGCAGATCGTCATCATTGCGGCCGCGATCCGGCAGGAAGCGATCAGCCAGCAGCACCATCACCAAGCTCCCCACCAGCCATATCCCTATTCCGATAGGGGTGAAGTCAAACAACCCGAAAGCGCCATAGCCGAGTTTGCTACTCACCTCACTGGCCAGCAGGTTCACCGAACTACCCAGCAGGGTCATCGTGCCGCCTAGCACAGTGGCAAACGAGAGCGGCAGCAGCACCTTGGACGGAGAGATGCCGCGGCGCTGGCACCAACCCTCCACCACCGGCAACAGGCTCGCCACGATCGGGGTATTGGGGACGAATGCCGACACTGGAGCGACCGCCGCCACCATCACCGCGATCATGCGCTTCGGGTTGCGCACCGCGTCGGAGCCGATCAGGGCGCGCAGACGATCCAGGCTGCCGCTGCGAAACAGGCCGGCGGAGAGCGCAAAAAGGCCCATCAGGGTAATGAGGGCAGGGCTGCCGAAGCCCTCCACCGCCTCGCTGGGCGTGAGCACGCCGCCCACCATGAGCAGGGCTGCCGCCAGCAGTCCAGTGATCTCCGGAGCCAGCCAGCCGGTCACGAACAGCACGATTGATCCGGCCAGCACCAGCAGGGTGGTCAGGGCACCGGGTTGGAGCAGTGCGGCAAGAAAGTCAGTCATTGAAAATCAGGCTGACCTCGAGGATATACCAGTTAATCTATCGGGTATTGGGAATAGCGTCTGGCCTTGCTGGCATTCGGCCCCTGCTTGCGCGCTGACGCCCAGGGTGCTTTCCCTACGCTGGCTAGATCGACTGTTGGGGGGCCCATGCCGCATCGGCATAATTTTTCTGGTTTGCAGCTGGCTGTTGGGCTGGGTTGGTGTTTGGGTCTTGTGAGCGCCTGTCAGGCGCCCGATGTGAGGGGTCTGCACAGGTTGGCTTGCCAGTAGGACGCCGTCTCGCTTGATCTCCAGTCGATCGGCCAGATGGATGCCCTGCGCAAGGCCCTTGGCGTGGCACCTAACGTTGACCCAATTGCTACCTGCACGGAGTTGGGGGTGGACATGTCCGCCCCCAACAGGATTCATCCCAGCCTGCTGGGTTGGACACAAACTGAACCAAAGAGATGGGATAGGCTTGCATAGGTAGGGTAAACGCATGAAAAAGTTTATTTTGAGGTAGAAAAGATTCAGCGCCAATGGTATCAGCCGGCCAGCAACGATTTGTCCTTTATCAGCGTTTTGGCTCGTAGTCTATGGATGCCTTATTGCAGCAGATTCCCTCCCTGCTGCTTGCAGCGGTTGAAGCCAACCCGTGGATCGGTTATGGCGCAATCGCCTTCGTGATGCTGCTGGAAAATCTCGTGCCCCCGATTCCTTCAGAGGTGGTGATGCCTCTGGCCGGGTTCCTGATTCAGCAAGGCAAGCTCCAGCTCGTGCCGACGCTGTTGGCCGGTCTGATTGGCACCGTTTTTGGGGCCTGGTTCTGGTACGGGATCGGTCGGTTGATCAATGAGCAGCGTCTGGAGCACTGGCTCCAGCGCCATGGACGCTGGATGGGGCTTCGGCCTAAGGATCTGGCCCGCAGCCGCCGTTGGTTTAATCGCCATGGGGTCGCGGTTGTGTTCTGGGGTCGGATCATTCCGGGTGTGCGCACGCTTGTCTCGCTGCCGGCTGGCATTGAGCTGATGCCCCAGCGACTGTTTCTGGCCTGGACAACCGCCGGCAGTTTGCTGTGGATCCTGCTGCTCACGCTGGCGGGCAAGACATTGGGCAATGGATACGCCATGGTCGCGGCGCGGCTCCAACCCTTCACGGAGTTGTTGATGCAATTGGCGGGGATTGGCTTGCTGGTCGGCCTTTGTTGGTTTGGCTTCCGGCTCTGGAGCAGACACCACAGGTCCTGAGCCGAAAATATGCTCAGGCCATGGTTTCTCGAATCTTCCGATGCGGCCCACTGATATTTGATCAGCTGCCGGGCAGGTCAGCCAGGGCCTCGCTGGCGCCCATCACCACCAGCAGTTCGCCCGCCTCGAGCACGTGGGAGGCAGGGGGATTAACGGTGAGGTGGTTGTCGGGGCCGGCGGCCAGCACGCTGACGTTGTAGTTCTTGCGCAGGTTGATATCGCGCAGCGAGTGGCCAATGAAGGCCGCCGGCACCCTGATCTCCTCAATACTGTTGCGGTCATCGAGCCTCAGCCGCTCCAGCAAATTGGGTCGCACAAGTTCCATCCCCAACCGCTGACCCTCCATCTTTGAGGGGAACACCACCCGATCGGCCCCCACCCGCTGCAGCATCTTCATGTGCAGATCACTGGTCGCGCGGGCAATCACCTGCTTGACCTTGGTCCCGGCGCCGTCCTTGACAATCAGGGTGGCTGTGACACTGACTTCGATCGGTTCGCTCATGGCCACCACCACAGTGTTCATGTCGAGCACCCCGGCGGCACGCAGGGCTTCCTCGTCTGTGCAGTCCACCACCCTGGCCTCAATGGCCGGGTCGATCTGGCGCAACTCATCGATGGCCCGCTGGCTGGCATCGATGGCCAGCACCTCCGCTCCGGCCTTGGCCAGTTCGCTGCAGACCGCTGAGCCGAAGCGTCCCACGCCGATCACGGCGAATCCGCCCCTAGATGCCCCTTCGGAGGGGTTCCACTGCCACCAACTGGTCATCGGATCACGCCTCAGATGTAGAGCTCCTCGCGGGGATAACCCACGCGCGGTTGGGGCCGGCTGCCATAGATGGCTGAAAGCAGCAGCAGGATCCCCAGTCTCCCGACAAACATGCCCACCATCAGCACCAGCTGGCCCCAGCGGTTCAGCTGGGCTGTCACTCCCAGATCCAGGCCCACGGTGCCGAAGGCCGACATGCAAGTGAACAGCTTTTCCAGGAAGTTGAAGCTGGTGCGGGTCGGTTCTCCTGAGGTGGTCGGGCCCAGCCCCAGCAGCAGGGCCATCAGGATCACGAAGATCGCCGATGCCACGGTTACCCCTACGGCGCGCAGCACCACGGTGTCGGGAATCTGGCGCCGGTGGATCACCACTTCTTCCCTCCCCTGCAGGGTGGAGCGGGTGGCCCCCATCAGGGTGGCGAAGGTGGTGGTCTTGATGCCGCCGCCGGTGCCGCCAGGGCTGGCGCCGATAAACATCAGCACGATCAAGAGCAGCAGGCCGGCATCTGAGAAGGTTTGGATCGAAAGCGGCACGGTGTTGAAGCCGGCGGTGCGGGCCGTGATCGACTGGAACAGTGTCACCTGGATGCGTTGCCACCACTGGAGGTTTTCCATCACCCCACCGGTGGCGAAGTGCTCGGTGAACAGCAGTCCAATGGCGCCGAAGCCGATCAGCAACACGGTGCTGCGCAGCACCAGCCGGGTGTGGAGGCTGAGCCTGGGTAGCATCTGCAGCCGATTTCGGTTGCTCCACAGGTCGTTGATTACCCGCCAGCCGATCCCTCCCACCACGATCAGGGCGGCAATGACGCCGTTCACCACAGGATTGTCGCGGTAGCCCACCAGGTTGTCGCTCCAGAGGCCGAAGCCGGCGTTGTTGTAAGCGCTGATGCAGTGGAACAGGGCCGCCCAGAACCTTTGCAGGGGATTGCTGATGTCGGCGAAACCAAAGACATACAGCACCACCGTGCCGAGGCCCATCACACAAAAACCCGTAATCAGGATGCTGTTGAAGGTGGGGCCAATGCCGCCAACGCCGAATTCGTCCAGGGCGCGGCCCTTGTCCAGCCGGTGGCGCAGGCCCGAGTGGCCCTGCACGAAACCCTGCAAAAAGGTGGTGATCGCCATCAGCCCAAGGCCGCCCGTGATGATCAGGGCGGCCAGGGTCACCTGGCCGAAGGCGGTGAGGTCGCGGCTTACGTCAATGATCGATAAGCCGGTCACCGTGATGGCGGAGGTTACGGTGAACAGGGCCTGCCACAGCCCCACGTCATCGCTGGAGCAGAGCGGGCTGGCCAGCACCACGCTGCCGATCACGATGACCAGGGCGCCGGTGACGACCGTGAACTGGGGCACGGTGAGTTGCTGCCGCCATCTCAGCAGGTTGTTCCAGGGCGAGAGGGCCGGCTGGGGGGCCGCGGGAGCACTCGGGATTGGAACCTTCTCTGGGATGTGCAGCCGCATGGAATTAGTTAGCCACGTTTAGCCTAATCACCCTGGAAACAAGGATTTTCTCTTGAGTCAGCCTTGAGCCAGCCGTTTGTTGAAGGCCTCCCCAACATGATTACTGCCGCAGTGGAGGCCAATCCATGGCTGGGCGCTGGTGGCCCTGGCGGCCGGGGTGCTGGTGTTGGTGGTCAGGGGCGTGCAGCTGCGGCGCGGGAACCAGTGATCCCAGTTTCCTTCAGGGGGTTGGCCTTTGCCCTGCTGCTGGGCTTGCTGACGGCCCTGTTGGCATCGTGCGCCAAGGACAAGGCCAGCGACTCCGGTGCTGTTGTCAGTGCGCGCATGGCCCAGATCCGCTCCCGCGGCCGGCTCATCTGCGGCATCAATGGCCAGTTGCCCGGCTTCAGTGCCCTGCAGGCCAACGGGGTCTACACCGGCCTTGATGTCGACATCTGCAAAGCCGTGGCGGCCTCCGTGCTGGGGGATGGGGCAAAATTGGAGTTGCGCCCGCTGAGTAGCAACGAACGCTTTGCGGCCCTCGCCAGCGGCGAGGTGGATCTGTTGTCGCGCAACACCACCGTGGCGCTCACCCGGGACGCTCCGGGAGGTAACGCGCTCAGCTTTGCCCCGATTGTCTATTACGACGCCGGTGGGGTGATGGTTCCAGCCAGTGGAGGGGTTCGATCTCTGCCAGATCTGGCGGGCCGGCCGATCTGCGTTGTGGGGGGATCCACCAACGAGTCGGTCATGAGCGATCGCATGCGGCAACTGGGGCTCGCCTTTCAACCGCTGCGCTTTCAGGATGCGGATCAGGCCTTCTACGCCTACCAGAGAGGCCGCTGCAGCGCGATTACGAGCGACCGCACCGGCCTGGCGGCGCGCCGCAGCCTTTTTGCCGATCCCAGGGCCCATGGGCTGCTGCCTGAGCTGCTGAGCAAGGAACCGTTGGCTCCCGTCACTGCCCAGGTTGACCCTGCCTGGAGTGACGCCGTGCGCTGGATTGTCTTTGCCCTGATTCGGGCCGAGGAGCTGGGTCTCAGCCAGGCCAATGTGCCCACTCTTATGCGGGAGAGCCGCTCCCGGCGGGGATCTGCTGAGCTGCGCCGCCTGCTGGGTGTGGAGGGGGAACTGGGGCGCCAGCTGGGCCTGCCGGCCGATTTCGCCGCTCAGGCCGTGGCGGCCGTGGGCAATTACGGCGAACTGCTGGAGCGCAACGTAGGCCCCCGTTCAAGCCTGGGGCTTGAGCGGGGGCTGAATCGGCTCTCGGTTCAGGGGGGATTGATCCAGTCGCCGCCCTTTCGCTGAGAGGTTGGTTCGCTAAGCCAAATCAGTTCTGATTGGGGCCTGCAGATCAGGGGTTGGAGCTCAGGGGCCCAGCACCGCCTCTTGCAGCTCAACGCCTACCGCCAGGCCCGGATCCTCCGCATGGCGGGCCACCACCAGCCTGTGAACGCCAGCTTCGAGCACGAAGGCATCCCGCGCCGGATCGAAACAGGCAAGCTGGCGCATTGGAATGGGCAGTGTCAGCCGCCGCTGCCCTTGGGCAGGGAGTGTGAGTCGCTTAAACGCTGCCAAGGTGCGCCGTGGCCGCTCCAGCAACTCACCCGGCGGCTCCAGATACACCTGTACCACTTCGGCTGCTTCCATCGAGCCGCCGTTGCCAACGCACAAGGTCAGCTCCACCGAACCCTCTGCTGTCATCGAGTCAGGCTTGATAGTGGCTGAGATCTCCGTCAAGGAGAAGCTGCAGTAGGAGAGCCCGAACCCGAACGGATAGGCCGCCGCCTCCCCTCCCTCTCCTAGGTGCCGCTGCAATCGCCTATAGCCATGCCAGAGGTCGTAGCGGGCCTGTGGGGCACGGGGCTCAAATGGGGGCAGCTGGTTCTCCTGGATCGGGATGGTGAAGGGCAGCCGCCCAGAGGGCGACACCGACCCCAGCAGAACCTCCGCCAGGGCATGGCCCCCCTGCTCGCCTGGGTACCAGAGCAGTAGCAGGCCCGGTACCAACCGATCCCAGTCGCTGCAGCGGATGGCACCGCCACCCATCAGCACCACCACCGTGCGCGGGTTGGCTGCAGCCACGCTCCGGATCAATGCCACCTGGGCCGGCGGCAGGCCCAGATCGGTGCGATCTCCGGCGGCGAAGTCGCCTCCCTGGCGAGCTGAGGCATGGCTTGTGAGCCAGGCGATCAGCTTGGCGACCCGCCGCCATTGGGGCCTGGTGGCCGGCCAGAGGCGACTGCGTAGCAGCCAGTTCGGTGGGGGGATCTGCTCCAGGATCGGGGCGATATCGCCGGGGTGGATGTGTTCCCCCTCCAGGCGCCAATCAAGCCCCACCACCACCACGGCCCCATCGCAGTTAGCCGCCAGCCCGGCCGCCGCTTCGGGGTTGGAACCATCGCTGTAGTGGATGGGCAGATCAGGCCTCGCCTGCCGCAGGCCCTGCAGCGGCGTGACCTCCACTCCCGCCGGCGGCCGGGTGTCCGAGGAGCCGCGGTCGCCGAGGTTCAGCCGATCCGCCAGCTCCCCGATCACCGCCAGGGAGCCCAGATTCAGCAGCGGCAATGCTGGCTGGCCGTCGATAAGCGGCTCGTTACGTAGCAGCACGATTGCCTGGCGCGCCGCTTCGCGGGCCAGGGTCAGATGCTCCGGGCAGCGGCGCACCGATGGTGGGACCTCGCCGGAAGGGATGCGCAGCTGCAGCCGTAGCTGGCGCAGCACGGCGTCATCGATCCGCTCCATCGCCAATCGACCCTCGGCCAGGGCATCCGGCAGGGAGCCGAGAAAGATCATCCCGAACGGCATCTCCAGATCCAGGCCAGCCTGCAGGGCGGCAATTCCGTTGCGTACCCCGAAGATGAAGTCGCTCACCACCAGGCCCTGGAAGCCCCAGCGGCCCTTGAGAATCCGGGAGAGCAGCTCCGCGTTCTCGCCGCACCACTGCCCGTTTACCCGGTTGTAGGCGCTCATCACCGTGCCGGCGCCAGCCTCGATGCAGGCCCGGAATTGGGGCAGATAAAGCTCCTGCAGCACCCGCGGGCTGGCCTGCACATCCACCAGGAAGCGGGAGCTGTCGATCGAATTGCAGGCGAAATGCTTGACGCAGGCGATTGCATGGCGCCCGATGCCCCTGGTCATCGCCGCCCCCAGGGCGCCTACGTGCAGGGGGTCCTCGCCATAGGTCTCCTGAGCCCTACCCCAGCCCGGATGGCGCAACAGGTTTACGCACACCGCCGCCAGCCAGTTGGCCCCGAAGCTGCGAGCCTCCCGTGCGATCGCAGCGCCGACGCGCTCCTCCAGCTCAGGATTCCAGCTGGCGCCTCGGGCCATGGGCACCGGAAAGGTGGTGGCGCCGCCCTCCAGCACTAAGCCGCGCGGCCCATCCACGAAGTGGAGGCCGCCCAGGCCCAGCCGCGGCAGCTGACCCGCCGGCCAGGGATGGCGGTGGGAGGCATCCCGCAGGGCGATGTCGACCATGCCCGACCAGAACGGCGTGTCGCCATCCAGCAGGTTGAGCTTCTCGCTGGTGCTCAGCTGGGCCAGCAGCTCCTGGGCGCGGGCCTCTGGATCAGCGGCTGGAAGGGTTGGGCTCATCACGATCTGGTCACCCCATTGACATGGGCTGGGCATGGGGTGGGGCCATTCATTCTTAGGCCCTCTCTTGAATCCTGGTTGATTGCTATATTAATATTCCTATGAAATTGGTATTCCTAGGGGATTCCTGTTCCTGGTGGATTACTATTCCTGGGGCGTCCAATTGGGCCCTGTTGAGCTCTTGCCTTGCATCTGCTGGTGCGGGACTGTGCTAGCAGGTGCTAAGGGTATGCGCTTACCTTAATAACCTGATGCCTCTGGCTTTCCGCTTATGCAGTCGTTCATTGAGGGTCTGCCGGATCTGATCGGCTCTGCGGTGGAGGCCAATCCGCTGATGGGCTACGCGGTGATTGCCCTGGTGATGTTGCTGGAAAACGTCTTTCCGCCCATCCCCTCCGAGGTGGTGATGCCCTACGGCGGCTATCTGGTCTACCAGGGCCGCCTGGAACTGATCCCCACCGTGCTGGCTGGCCTGCTAGGTACGGTGCTGGGGGCCTGGTTTTGGTACGGGATCGGCCGCTTGATCAATGAGGAGAGGCTTGCCCAGTGGCTGGGGCGCCATGGCAAATGGCTTGGTATCAAACCCGACGACCTGGCCCGCAGCCGTCGCTGGTTTAACCGCCATGGGGCTGCGGTGGTTTTCTGGGGGCGCCTGATCCCCGGTGTCCGCACCCTGGTGTCAGTGCCAGCCGGGATCGAGATGATGCCCCAGGTGTCTTTCCTGGCCTGGACCACCGCCGGCAGCCTGATTTGGACCCTGCTGCTCACCCTGGCCGGCCAGGGGATGGGCCAGGGCTATGCGCAAGTGGAGAGATGGTTGGAGCCCTGGGCCCAGGGAATCAAAGTTTTACTAGTGTTTGCTCTGGCAGTGGGGGCAGTGTTTGTGGTCGTCAAGGTGCTGGGTCAGCTCCTTCGGGCCCGTTGAACACCCTTCAGTTTCCTAGTGAGGAATCTACCGCTCAGGTTTATCCTGCAGGGTAAAACTGTCTCGGCCTTTAAAGTCGGTCAGCATCGAAACACTCAGGGCTACTCCACCGATCAGCACCACAAGCAACATGGTGATCAGACGATGCAAGAGGGTTACCGGATTGCCCAGGGAAGTGTTTTGGGGATGGCCGCAGTCGCTGCAGATGAGGATCGTTTTTGAATTGTCTGCCTTCGTGAGGAGGCGGCAGCCGCAGTGCGGCCAACCCATGGAGACTCACGCAGTTTGAGAAAAACCTAGGGGTTCAAAATTTCCATTCGGCCCACGGCCCACATTCTGTAGGGGTGCCCATTTGCTCCCATGGGTCGCTTCAGATGCCGAAGTGGCGGCAGATCAGCCAGGCAACGACGTAGCCAGCCCTACCGTGACTGGCGTGTGGAGACCCTTAGCCGTCTGTGAAGATGGCGGCAAAGGTGAAGACCATGAACTGCACCCCATACGAAACAGCCCGCCACCACAAAATTGCCTTCTGGGACTCCATGCGCCAAATGGAAATAACCTGAGGTCGGTCGCTTAGGTGTGCTTTCTCACCAGGTCATTCAGCGTTCAGCAGCCGCTGGAGGGACTGCTGAGGGCTGAGGCCACCGAGGGCCATGTGGCACCTGCGGCCGTTATAGAGCCCGAGATAGCGGG
>Ga0213866_10002788_pt1 | contig 12124 bp, 10 predicted proteins | sample PICome_11_FD_160079 | JGI IMG/M metagenome (GOLD analysis project Ga0213866, IMG submission 160079) | Coastal seawater microbial communities near Pivers Island, North Carolina, United States - PICO284 | ecosystem: Environmental > Aquatic > Marine > Coastal | place: USA: North Carolina... | reverse complement strand
GTGGGGCGAGGTGAGGCTGCCGAACCTGACCGACCATATTGCGCCTCTGCGGGCCGCGGCCGATCTGGTCGTGGCCAAGCGGGCCGATCACAGCCTGGTGGTGATGGAAGACCGGACCGTGTGATGTCAGAAGACAGGTTCTGCCGGATTGGCAAAGCAGGCAAATCACCGCTTATGCTGGCAGGGAGTTAACTGTGAGGCCGGATCTGTTAAGATCGGTCATTCAATCGCGCCGGACTGTTCATGATTGCCTTGTTTTTCTGCCTGTATGCCGGACTCGGCGCGGCCGCGGCCTGGGGGCTCGCCGAGCTGGGCGGCTTTGGCCCGGTGCTGTCGATCCTGGCCGGGGGACTGGCCGCAAGCCTGCTGGGCCAATGTCACCTTTTTCTGGCGATGCGCGCCCGTCTGGCCGATCTCGACGGGGCCCTGCGGCAGGCGGAGGGGACCTTGCGGGAGGTGGCCGAGGACACGGCCCGGATCGATGAGCGGACCGTCGCGCTTGAATCCACGGTTCAGGAGGAACTGACCGAGCGGCGCGATGCCCTGATTCAGGAAATGCGCCAGCTTGAGACTCTCATCGACAAGCTGACGCGGAGTTTTGACCGCAAGCTGGAAACAGCTGGTCTCGATGGAGCGGTTGCGCCGCAGGAGGATGTGGTGCTGCGCAAGGTCCGCGACGCGCTGCAGCAGGGCCGCGTCGACCTTCATCTGCAACCCGTCGTCTCCCTGCCACAGCGCCGGGTCTGCTTCTATGAAGGCTTTACCCGGCTGCGCGATGAGGAGGGGAGCCTGATCCTGCCCGCGGAGTTTCTGGATGCGGCGCGACGGGCCCAGCTCATGGGCGTTGTCGACAATATGATGCTGTATCGGTCGGTGGAGGTGGTTCGCCGCCTCGCGGCGCGCGACCGGCGCGTCGGTGTTTTCTGCAATGTGTCGGCACACTCGCTGGAAGACCCACAGTTCTTCCCGGTTTTCCTCGAACACATGCAGACGAATCGTGACCTGGCCGGCGCCCTGATCTTCGAGATCACGGCGGAGGTGTTTGCGAAACGCTCGCCAGCCACACTGCAGGCCATGGAGCAGCTGTCCAGTCTGGGCTTCCGGTTCTCGCTCGACCATATGCCCTCGTTGAGCTTTGATCTGGCGGGGCTCCAGCAGGCTGGTGTCCGCTTTGTGAAAGTGAATGGCGGACGTTTGATTGAACAGCTGGGTGATGTCCGAGGGCCGCGACCGGTCTCGTCGATCAGCCGTCCGGTGTCGGGGACGGAAGTGGCCGCGATCTGCTCACGATATGGTGTGACGCTGATCGCTGAGAAGCTTGAGGAAGAGGTGAGCGTGGTCGAGATCCTCGAATATGCGATCCCCTTCGGGCAGGGCCATATTTTCGGGGCGCCACGGCCGATCAAGGCCTCCCTTATGGAGGAGACCGCGCCACCGCCGGAACTTGTGGCGCGCCTGACAGCGCATCGCTGATTGACCGCAGGCCGCCTGCGGCCTAGGTCGCGCCTATGAGACCACCAGCATTCCCCGCGGGCCTGGCCCAGCTCGCCGACCGGTACGACGTGATCCTGTGCGATGTCTGGGGGGTCATTCACAATGGCCGGCGGGCTTTCGAGGAGGCCTGCGAGGCGCTGGTCCGGTTTCGCGATCGGGGCGGCGCGGTGGTCCTAATTACGAATTCTCCGGTCCCCAAGGCGCAGGTGATCCGCTATTTCGATCCGCTGGGGATCCCCGATGAAGCCTATGATGACTGCGTGTCGTCCGGCGATGTCACGCGGACACTTCTGGCGGAGAGAGGCCATGAAGTGTTCTGGCGGCTTGGAGCCGATGAGGGCTGGGAACATGACCGTCATCTCTATGACGGCCTGAACCTGCAATTCGGTGACGCGTCGGACGCCGATACCCTGTTGTGCATCGGTCTCGAGGACCAGCTCAATGATGTGCCCGAGGATTATCGTGAGCGCCTGTCACTGGCCGCGGACCGGGGCATGGACATGATCTGCGCCAATCCCGACATCAAGGTCCGCATCGGGGATCAGCTGTACTGGTGTGCCGGTGCGCTGGCCCAGATCTACGAACAGGAGGGCGGCCGGGTGGTGTATCCCGGAAAGCCGCATGATCCGATTTATGATCTCGCCCTCGTGCGCCTCTCGGAGATCGGGCTGGTTCCGGCGGCCGGGCGGATCCTCTGTATCGGCGACAGTCCGGCGACCGATATGGGGGGCGCCCACCGGCGGGGATATGACGGGCTCTATGTCGGCACGGGGCTGAGCCTTCACGGCGGTGATTTTCCGACCGAGGTGGCGGACCTGCTGGCGGAGTATGGCATTGAGGCAAAATGGGCCATGCCCGCACTGACATGGTGACGAACACCGCAACAGACTGTAACAGAGTGTGACTTTTGACAGGGAGACCAGACCTATGACGGTCAAGGATGGCTACAAGTACGAAGATCTCTCCATTGGGATGAGCCATGAAAGCGTTCATCACATCAGCGAGCGCGACATAGAGCTGTTTGCGGAGGTGTCCGGGGACCGCAACCCGCTGCATCTGGATGACGACTATGCCAGGGGCACCCCATTTGGCCAGCGCATCGCGCACGGGGCCCTGACCGCGAGTTTCATATCCGGCATTCTGGGCAATCATCTGCCCGGTCCGGGTGCGATCTTCACCGGCTTGTCGATGCGATTCAAGCGGCCCGTCTTCATCGGCTCGGAGGTGATTGTCCGGGCCGAGATCACCGATCTCCAGCCGCGAGGCAACCGGTGCACGCTGGGCGTCAGCTGCACGGTGGACGGCAAGGCCGCCATCACAGGCGAGGCACAGGTCATGGTTCCTGGTCGGGACGCCTGATCCATGACGGTCCTGGCACATTACCGTAATGTGCCGGCCCCGTTTCGGGGCCTGTCCGTGGCGCTCGGCAATTTTGACGGGGTTCATGCCGGTCACCGGGCCGTTCTTGACGCGGCCCGCTCGGCCGCGCACGGGGTCGACTTTGGCGTTGCGACATTCGAGCCACCGCCCCGCGCCTTTTTCCGGCCGGATGACCCGCCTTTTCGTCTCTACCGTCCCGCGCGACGGAATGCCCAGCTTCAGGCTCTCGGCGCGCGCGCGGTGTATGAACTGCCCTTTAATGCCGACATGGCCGCCATGACCGACGAGACCTTTGCGCGGGACGTCCTGGCGACCGGACTGGGGGTTCAGCATGTGACGGTCGGTTTTGACTTCCGGTTTGGGCGGGGACGTATGGGCGATGCGGCGCGCCTGTCCTCTCTCGGGCGCGCGCTCGGCTTCGGCGTGACCATCGTCGACAAGATTGAATCGCTCGAGCAGAAGGCCTCCTCAACGGCCATACGCGAAGCTCTGATTGCAGGCGCGCCGGACAGGGCGTCGGTGCTTCTGGGCCATGACTGGGTGGTTGACGGGCTGGTTGAGCATGGTGAGAAACGCGGCCGGACGCTGGGATTTCCCACCGCGAATCTTCATCTGGGGGAGCTGATCCATCCCCGGCATGGGGTCTATGCGGTGCGGGTCCGGATCGAGGACAGCGGAGACTGGCGTCCCGGCGTGGCCAATTTCGGGCGGACGCCGACCACCGGCATACGCGATCCGCTTCTGGAGACCTTCCTGTTCGACTTTGACGGCGATTTGTATGGTCGTTGGATCGAAGTCGCTCTGGTCGCCTATCTTCGCCCCGAGCTGACCTTCACCGGCGTGGAGGAGATGGTGGACCAGATGCACCTGGACTGTGATGCGGCCCGGGCCCGGCTCGGGCGCACCCGCGCAGGGTGACAGGGCTCCAGCCCTCTGCTAGTGGCCTGTCATGACTGGACAGGGCCGGATTATCAGACAGCGAATTATGGGCCCGGTCGCGCCCTGACCTTCAGGGTGGCGCGGCCGGGTGAAGCCACGTACACCCATCATCCGAAACGACGACCGAAACACTTCCTATGTCAGACACCGATTCCAACACCGAGCCGTCCTATAAAGACACGCTTTTTCTTCCGACCACCGCGTTTCCCATGCGGGGTGGCTTGCCCAAGGCCGAACCGGAATGGATCTCCCGATGGGATGAGATGGGCCTTTACAAACGCATGAGGGCCGATGCCCAGGCGCGGGAAGCGGCGCCCTTTATCCTGCATGATGGTCCGCCTTATGCGAATGGCCCGATCCATCTGGGCACGGCCATGAACAAGATCCTGAAGGATTTTATCGTCCGCAATCATCAAATGCGGGGCTTTGATGCGGCTTATCTGCCGGGCTGGGACTGTCACGGCCTTCCGATTGAATGGAAGGTGGAAGAGGAGTTCCGCGCCAAGGGGCGGCTCAAGGATGATGTCAGCGGCGCAGAGTTCCGGGCCCGCTGCCGGGCCTATGCCGCAGAATGGGTTGAGGTTCAGGCCAAAGGCTTTCGACGCTGCGGGGTCGAGGGCGAGTGGGATAATCCCTATCTGACCATGAATTTCGAGTCCGAGGCGGCGACGGTCAGGGAATTCCTCGATGTGGCTATGAAAGGGCGGCTGGTGAGGGGGGCTAAGCCCGTCATGTGGTCACCGGTGGAGCGCACCGCCCTGGCGGAGGCCGAGGTGGAATATATGGACCGCAAGGTGCCGACCATCTGGGTCCGGTTTCCGATCGCTTCGACAGCGTCGGGCCTGCCCGAGGGCGTCAGTGCGGCGAGCGTCGTGATCTGGACAACGACACCGTGGACGATCCCGGCCAATCAGGCTGTCTGTTATCGCCCGGACATTGCCTACGGCGCCTATCGTGTCGACAGCGTGATGTCGGAGGAGGAGCTCGGTTTCGCCCCTTATGCCCGGGCGGGTGAAGTCCTCGTCTTTGCCGATGCCCTGGCTGACAGCATTGCCGATGCCGCCAAGATCAGCGGCCTGACCCGCCTCGGTGATGCGGATCCGGCGGGCTGGACGCTGCACCATCCATTTTACGCCGTCGACTCCTTCTGGGGCCATGCGGTTCCCATGCTGGCCGGTGAGCATGTCACCGATGATGCCGGGACAGGCTTTGTTCATACCGCCCCGGCCCACGGCGAAGATGACTTCCTGGTGTTTCTGGCGTCGGGTCACACCGCCGCCGACATCCGCGACATTGTCGACCCGGATGGGTGTTACACGGCGGATGTTCCCGCCCCGCTGACGGGACTCGATATCATCCGGACCTCTGGCAAGAAGCGGGGGCAGCCCGGCAAGGCCAATCCGGAGGCCATGGCGCTTCTCGCGGCTCAGGGTCAGCTGCTGGCCCGGGGCATGAGCACCATTCGGGATGCGCATTCCTGGCGCTCCAAGGCGCCGGTTATCCGACGCGCGACGCCGCAATGGTTTATCGCAATGGATGTGCCCGGTGCAGACGGATCCCGCCCGCTGCGCGAGCTGGCGCTCGACGCGATCGCGGAGACCCGCTTTGTCCCCGCGACAGGCCGCAACCGCCTGACGGCCATGGTTTCGGAGCGCCCGGACTGGCTGATCTCCCGGCAACGGAACTGGGGGGTGCCGATCACATTGCTGGTCAGTCCGCAGGGACAGCCGCACACGGCTGCGCTGGACGCAGAGCTGGCCAGCCGGGTTAATGACCGCATTCTGGATGCCATCCGGAGCGAGGGCGTCGAGGCCTGGTTCAGTGCTGGTCCGGCCGATTTCCTTGATGGGCTGGTGGACCCTGCTGGCTGGGAAAAGGTGGATGATGTGCTCGATGTCTGGTTTGACAGCGGCACCACTCATGCCTTCGCCCTGCGCGACCGGGGCATTCTCAACAATACAGACGGTCAGGCAGATGTGTATCTGGAAGGCTCCGACCAGCATCGTGGCTGGTTCCAGTCGTCTCTGCTGGAGAATTGCGCGACCCGCGGCCGGGCGCCGTTCCGGCAGGTGGTCACCCATGGCATGATTGTCGACGCCGAGGGCAAGAAAATGTCCAAGTCGATCGGGAACACGATCGAACCGGAGGACTTTGCACGCCAGTATGGCATCGAGATCCTGCGTCTGTGGACGGCCAGTGGCGATTACACCGAGGATCTGAGGATTTCAGACGAAATCATCAAGGGAACCGTCGAAAGCTATCGGCGCCTGCGCAACACGCTGCGCTACCTGCTGGGGGCGCTGGCCGGCTTCGGGCCGGAGGAAGGCGTGGACCTCGCTGACATGCCGGCGCTGGAGCGTTGGGTGCTGCACCGGCTGGCCGAGCTCGACGTCCTGGTGCGCAAGGCCTGCGACGATCATGACTTCAAGCGGATCACCGCGGCGCTGGTGAACTTCTGTGCTGTCGATCTGTCGGCCGTCTATTTTGATATTCGCAAGGACAGCCTGTACTGCGACGGCCCCGGCGATCCCCGCCGACGGGCCGCGCGGACGGTGATGCAGGCGATCCTGGAGCGCCTGTTATGCTGGCTGGCGCCAGTCATGCCGTTCACCACCGAAGAGGCTTTCCACCATAGCGGGCTGAAGGAACAGGCCGACAGCGTGCACCTGCTGCAGTTCCCGCAGACCCCTGCCGGTTGGAGCGATCCTGCTCTGGCCGAGCGCTGGGCGCGCATCTTCCGGGTGCGGCGCGTGGTCACCGGGGCGATCGAGGTGGAGCGCCGGGAGAAGCGCATCCGTTCCTCCCTGGAAGCCGCGCCGGTGGTCTATCTGGAGGATGACAGCCTGCTGGCGGCCTTTGAGGGTGAGAGCGCTGAGGATATCTTCATCACGTCTCAGGCCGAGCTCGTCAGGGGGCCGGGGCCAGAGGGGGCGTTCCGTCTGGCCGATGAGGACGATGTGTCGGTGATCCCAGGTCAGGCCCGCGGCATCAAGTGCGCGCGGTCGTGGAAATATTTTGACCCGGCCACGGCGGATCCGGACTTTCCGGACATCACGCCCCGGGATGCGGCCGCGGTCAGAGAGGTCCGTGCGCTATGAACGCCGGACGAGATCGCCTGCTCGCTTTTGGCTTGATTCCCGTCATACTGGTGCTGGACCAGTGGTCAAAATGGCTGGTCCTGAAGACCCCGGCCTTCAATGCGCAGGACTGCCTCGATCGCAGTGAACCCTGCGGGCAGATCGAGCTCACCCCTGTTTTTGACCTCACCATGGTCTGGAACCGCGGGGTCAGTTTCGGAACGCTGCAGTCGGAGGGCATCATGCGGTGGATCCTTGTCCTGGCCACACTGGCCATTGCTGTCGGCTTCGGGGTCTGGCTCAGCCGGGCGGCAGGCAGGCTGACCCGCCTGGCACTGGCGCTTGTGGTCGGTGGCGCGATTGGAAATGTCATAGACCGGATCCGATTCGGCGCCGTGGTGGACTTCCTGGATTTTTCCGGCCTCTATTTTGTGTGGGTGTTCAATGTCGCGGATGCCGCAATTACTGTCGGGGCGGTCTTGCTCTTTGTGGACCAGTTCCTAATGTCTGACTCCAAGAACCCCACCGGTTCGCAGACCTGAAACCGATAGGACAGGACCCAGGATATGGCTCGGATTTTACTCACGTCTCTCGCTGCGCTCAGCCTTGTGGGCGCCTGCGCCTCCGGCTCCGGCGGGCCCCGGACCCCGGACGAGTTCCGGATCGTGACCAAGGCGCCCCTGATCGTGCCCCCTGAATTCCGGCTGCGCCCCCCGACGACCGGTCAGGCCCAGCCTGCTGAGGTCCTCGAAGAGCAGCAGACGACATCGACTTTTGGCATTACGATCGGGGCCGGGGCCAGCCTGATCGAAAAACGTCTCGTGGCCGGGGCCGACGCGACCGCAGTGAGCCCGGTGATCCGGGCTCAGGTGGATTATGAAGAGGCCCGCATCCTGCGCAAAGCGCCGGCGGCCAGTGACCGGATCCTCGATGCCGGCATCGGACAGGCGGATGTCGCCGATAATGCGACCGGGGGCGGGGACGTGATCATTTCGCGTTCCGCCGACGATCGACGGAAGTTGCCCGGCACCTGATCCGCCGGGCGGGACACGAACAGGAGCCGAGTTTGACAACAGGATGGAGGCGCTTCGGCGCACTTGGCGCAGGTCTGGCCGGCCTGGCCATGGTCGCTGCGGCGGAGACGGACACGGCGGGCTGGGCGCCGGCACAGTTCACCCTCGACAATGGTATGGACGTCCTTGTCCTGCCGGACCACCGCGCCCCCGTGGTGACCCATATGGTCTGGTACAAGGTGGGCGCGATGGATGAGGCGCCCGGAAAGTCCGGGCTCGCCCACCTCTTCGAGCATGTGATGTTCAAACAGACCGATGACATCGCCGATGGCGAGTTTGACCGGATCGTGACCCGCAGTGGCGGACGGTCCAATGCCGGGACAAGCTGGGATTATACCGTCTACTATGAGCAGGTGGCCAAGCCACATCTGTCCCGGATGATGGCCCTCGAGGCGGAGCGCATGACCGATCTGATCATTGATGAGGACCCGCAGGGCAGCTTCATCACCGAGCGTGACGTGGTCAAGGAAGAGCGCCGCCAGACTCTGGAGAGCAGCCCCAGCCGGGTGCTGCAGGAGAAGGTCTTTGCAGAGGTGTTCAAGGGGCACCCTTACGAAATTTCGATCATCGGTCGGATGGAGGAGGTGAGCGCCCTGACCCCTCAGGATGGCATGGCGTTTTACAGGACGTTCTACTCTCCGGAAAATGCGGTTCTGGTTGTCGCGGGCGATGTGACCCCCGACGAGGTCCGGGCCCTTGCGCAGCAGCATTACGGACCGAAAGTTCCCTCCGGCCTGGTCAGCGAAACCCGCAATTGGCAGACGCTGCCGCCGCTGGACCGCACCCTGGATGTCGAGCACACCGACCCCAAGGTCCGTCAGCCTGTCTGGTCGCGCTATTATGACGGGACGTCGCTGTTCCTTGACCGTGAGACGGCCCTCGCGCTGGAGGTGGGGCTGGAGGTCCTGGGCGGGGGCAGCACCAGCCTGCTGTCGCGACGTCTGGTGGAAGATCAGAAACTGGCCATTTCGGTGGGAAGCACTGTTTACAGTTTTCTGCGTGATGGTGGGCCGAGCCTGATCTATGCCAGCCCGTCGCCGGGGGTCAGCCTCGACACGCTCGAAGCGGCTGTGATGGCGGAAATCGCCGCCATTCTTGAGGAGGGCTTTGATGAGGCCGACGTCCGCCGTGTGCGCAACAGCCTCGCCGCCTCTGCCATTTATCAACGTGACAGCCAGATGAGCATGGCCCGGACGTTCGGCGCCTGGGTCACGATTGGCGGAGATGTTCAGGATATTCTGGACTATCCCGATGATGTCCGCGCCGTGACGGCAGAGCGGGCGCTGGCGGCAGTGCGAGATGTGTTCCGTCCGGACGCCCATTTCATTCAGGCGCGCTTATTGCCCGAGACGGAGGCCATGGAATGAGACACGCCCTGAACACGATCGCCGCGGCCCTGACCGTTTCCCTCGGGCTCGCCGCTTGTGGGCCGACCCAGCCGGCGGGAGACAGGGCCACCCCGGCGGCTGTGGAGGTGAGTGTCTATGACGGGGCGTTCGCGACCATCCAGCAATTCACGACCCCGGGCGGGGTCTCGGTCTGGCTGGTGGAGGAACCCTCGATCCCGATCCTGTCCCTGCAGATGGCGTGGCCGACAGGGACGATTTCGGACCCGGTCGGTCAGGACGGTCTGACCAGTGCGGTGGCCTATATGATGAATGAAGGGGCCGGGGCGTATGACAATCAGGCCTTCCAGATGCGGATGGAAGAGCTGAACATGAGCTTCGGGTGCAGTGCAGACCGGGTGTCGACAGCGTGCAGTGCATCCATGCTGACGGATAATCTTGAGCCCAGCTTTGACCTGATCGGGCTGGCCTATGCGGCACCACGCTTTGACACCGGTCCGTTCGAGCGTCTGGTGCGCGAACGTGAAGTGGGCCTGCAGACCCGCCAGACCAATGCCCGCTATCTGGCGGAACGGGCCCTGATCGAGGCGCTTTACCCCGATCATGCGTTCGCGCGCCAGATGACCGAGGAGAGTTTGGCCGCCTTGACTCCGGAAGCCGCGAAAGCGCACAAGGACCGCCTGATGAGCCGGGAAGGCCTGCTGGTGACCGCGGTTGGCGCAGTCTCGCCGGACCAGCTGGCGCCGCTGATTGATGGCATGATTGCCGGCTTGCCCGAGACCGCGGAGACGCTTTTGGCGTCACCCGTTGACATGGCCGCGCCGCGGTCCGTGCCTCTGATCGTCGACCTGCCCCAGCCGCAGAGTTTGGTCCGGTTTGTCGGTCCGGCGGTTCCGCGCGACCATCCCGACTTTTATCCTCTGGCGGTGATGAATTATATCTTTGGCGGAGGTGGCTTCGGCACCCGTTTGATGGATGAGCTGCGCGTGGCGCGCGGCCTGACCTATGGCATTTACACCAGTGTTGACCCGGATTCGAACCTTCCGGTTTTGTCTGGCGGGGGAACCACCAAGAATGACAGCGCGGCTGAGTTTGTCGAGGCGATACAGGCGGAAATGGTCAAACTGGCCGAAGGTGGCGCTGAGGCTAGCGAGCTGGAGGACGCCTTGCTTTACCTCATCGGGTCGTATCCGCTGAGCTTTGACTCCAATGCCAAGATTGCGGCCAACATGATGTCCCTGCGCCTCGATGACTTGCCAGTGGACCAGTTCGATCGTCGCAATGAGCTGATCTCGGCGGTGACGCTGGACGATGTGAACCGGGTGGCCACGACCTATCTGGATCCGGAGCGCTACACCTTTGTGATTGTCGGGGAACCCGTCGGGCTGGCACCGTAGACCGGGTGGCCCCGGTGCGCATTCGACCTATCCACGCTGATCGAGTGCGCGGACATAATACGCTACCTGCTTTCGTCCGGGTTCGAAGGTCTGATCGCCAACCCGTTTGAAGCCCAGCCGTGCATGAAAGGCATGGGACACCGGATTGTCAGGGATCAGGTTGACTTCGCAGCCGAGGCTGGTGCGCCCGGCACAGGCCAGAAAGGCGGCCTTGTAAAGAGACACGCCCAGCCCTGAGCGCCGATGGCCAGGCGCGATGGCGATCCGGTCCACATAGACCAGATCCTGATCGTTCTGCCTGGCCCAGTGCTCGAACCAGCGCAGATTTGGACTGGTATAACGGGTTTCTCCGCGCTCGACGAGATTGATGAAGCCAGCGGGTGCGCCGGTCTGCGACTCGGCCACCAGCGCGTGGCCGAGGGTCAGAAGATGGGCCAGGCTGTCGGCGGTTTCAGCGCTGACCCCCGGCGTTCCGGCTTCATTGATGGCCAGCAGCGCGGCGAGATCCCCTTGATCACATGATCGTATTCGAAGGTCGGTGGGAGGGGGCATGGTGGTGTGACCTGGGGTTGGCGGGAGACCGAAGCAGCGGCCAGGGCGGGCGAGGTTGCAAGGTTGACCCATCGTCAGCCTCTGGGGAAGGGTGAAATTTTCCAGATAGGTGTTAGAGCTGGGATAATCTAATCAGCTGGAGGATGTTTTATGAGCGAGACCGACTATGTTCCACCTCGGATCTGGACCTGGGACAAAGAGAGCGGGGGACGCTTTGCCAAGATCAACCGGCCGATTGCCGGACCGACCCATGACAAGGCTCTGCCGCGTGGACGTCATCCGCTCCAGCTCTATTCTCTGGGGACCCCGAACGGCGTAAAAGTCACGGTCATGCTGGAGGAGTTGCTGGAGGCGGGACATTCCGGTGCGGAATATGATGCCTGGCTGACCAATATCGGGGCCGGGGAGCAGTTCGGATCCGACTATGTCGATCTCAACCCAAACTCCAAGATCCCCACCATGGAAGACCGCTCCGGACCGGCGCCTGTCCGGCTGTTTGAATCCGGATCGATCCTGGTTCACCTCGCCGAGAAATTCGGGGCCTTCCTGCCAGAGGCGGGACCGGACCGGACAGAGACCTTCAACTGGCTGTTCTGGCAGATGGGGTCCGCACCCTATCTCGGTGGTGGATTTGGCCATTTCTATGCCTATGCGCCGGTGAAGATCGAATATGCGATTGATCGTTTTGCCATGGAGACGAAACGCCAGCTTGATGTTCTTGACCGCAATTTGGCGGATCGCGAATACATGATTGGCGACACATATACGATTGCCGATATGGCGATCTGGCCGTGGTATGGCGCGCTGGCCAAGGGGTTGCTTTACGACTCCGCGGAGTTCCTTCAGGTGCACGAGTACAAGCACGT
>Ga0213866_10002784_pt1 | contig 12134 bp, 7 predicted proteins | sample PICome_11_FD_160079 | JGI IMG/M metagenome (GOLD analysis project Ga0213866, IMG submission 160079) | Coastal seawater microbial communities near Pivers Island, North Carolina, United States - PICO284 | ecosystem: Environmental > Aquatic > Marine > Coastal | place: USA: North Carolina... | reverse complement strand
AAATCTAACTTTTGTTAGAATTAAAAATTGCGAGCCTGTCCGACAAATAATTTTATCGTTTAGGCGGATGCAAATGTAAGATTCCAATTACAAACTCGCAACATTTTTATCGCTTTTTGTGTAAAAATCAATCAGGATATTCAACACGCAGATGATAGATATTCATCAATTTCCTCTTAATCACTTTTTTAATGGTTTCAATTTCTCTAAAAGTAATATTTGAATTGATAAATTGTTCATCTGTTTTTTGCTTTTCAACAATCTTGTTGATGAGATCATCAATTGACTTTGCAGAAGGTTGCTTGAGACTTTTTGACGCCGCTTCAGCAGCGTCACATATCATTAAAATCGCTGTTTCTTTTGAAAAAGGAATGGGGCCTTTATACTGAAATTTCTTTCTATTTACCTCTTGATTTACTTCTTTTTCTTTCATGTAGAAATAGTAAACTAAGCTAGTCCCATGGTGGGTTCTGATAAAATCAATAATACGGTCTGGAAGATTGTTTTTCTTAGCCAATTCAATTCCCTTAATCACATGATCTGTAATAATCTTCGCACTATCTACAGGTGATAAATCATTGTGTGGGTTTACACCTGTTGTTTGATTTTCAGTAAAATACATCGGATTTAACATCTTTCCAATATCGTGATACAAGGCTCCTGTTCTCACCAACATAGAATTTGCGCCTATTTCATTGGCTGCTGCTTCTGCAAGATTGGCTACTTGCATCGAGTGTTGAAATGTACCTGGGGCTTTCTCATTCAACTCCCGTAACAGTTTTGTATTCGTATTCGACAATTCCAATAATGTCACGTCTGATACCAAACCAAACATTTTTTCATAGAGATAGATAAAAAACAACGAAAGAAATGATAGCAAACCATTGGCCGCAAACATAATTAAATACTCCCATTTTATCTGATTGGCATTTCCCTCTTTAATTATCGAAAATGCCAAATAAGTAATCATATATATTAGTGTAATTTGTCCTATAGAAATGAACAAATTGGCCCTTTTATATAATTCCGATACAGTTAGTATGGTTACAATTCCAGCGATGATATGAAGGTAAATAAACTCGAAACTATTTGGCACAATAAAACCAAGCAATAATATAGTGAGTACATGAGCAAACAAACCTAAACGAGCATCAAAAAACGCCTTTAAAACTATAGGTAAGATACTCAGCGGAACTACATATAAATAATCAGAATTGTATTTTACCACCAAGGTTTGCACCAAGATCATAAAACTCACGTTAAAAAAGATAAATGTGACTTTGTTATTGTTGTCAAAAATTTCTATCCTATACTTTCTTAAAAATAACAATAACATCAGAAGTGCTAGAGAAACCAATACAGTATATCCGAATACAATCCAATAGTAATTGGCTTTGGTCCACAGTTTAGATTCTGATTCCTTTTTCAAAGAGTTTAAAATAGTTAGCTTCTCTCCCTCTACAATATCGCCCTTCAAAATAATTAACTCATCCAAAGATACTTTTCCTTTGGTGGGAGAAATTTGCTTGATGGCTTCATCTATAACTTTTTGAGTAAAGACATTATCATAGGTTACATTAGGTCTAATAATTTCAGAGAGAATGGTAAGGTTTATATTCTGAGAATAATTATAAGGTCGTTCCCCTAATCTGTTTGTAATTACCTGAAATACATCGTTTGAAGTTAATAGCCTATTATACACAATGTCTTCTACCTGATTTCCTTTTTTCAGCGCAACTATTTTGTCCCTATCGTTAACCATTCCCTGGCTAGTAGCTGCAATAAAACCTCTATCATACACAGAGGCTATCACTGAGTTTCCTAACAATGTAAGTACTTCAAGCTCTTCACTAGATAGAGAATCACCTACTTGTAGTATAGAGGTTCTGAGTTTGTAGTCCTCTTTAACTTCATCAACCACTTTTTCATCATACAAAAAATACAATTTGGCATTGACCTCTATCTCTTTAACTTCTTCTGTAATTTCTTCTTCAGTCTTTTCCAAAGCAAAATCGAAAGGAGCATACAAATTATCGTATTGCCATGGTTTCCCTTTGTTAAAATCGTATTTAAACTGACCTCCTTTAGGAAATAAATACACGATGGCCACAGCAGTAATTAAAAAAAGAATTACTTTATATATGATTGTATTATGACGATATAATCTGTTAACTGTTTTAGGCATCTGATGTTCTTGAATACACAAACTTAACTTAAAAAAATTGAGAGTGAAAATTCGGACTCTATATTCCTTAACAAATTGATTTAAAATGGTTAATTTCGCAATACAAACCAAGATTAAATAGAGAACAAATTATGAATACAAGAGATGTCGTGATTGTATCCGTTGCAAGAACTCCAATTGGAAGTTTTATGGGAAGCCTATCAAGTATTCCTGCTCCAAAATTAGGTTCAATTGCCATCAAAGGAGCTTTGAATAAAATCAAATTAGACCCTAGTTTGGTGGAAGAGGTGTTTATGGGAAACGTAGTTTCAGCTGGATTGGGTCAAGCACCGGCCAGACAAGCTTCTATGTTTGCTGGAATTCCCGACTCTGTTCCCTGCACTACGGTAAATAAAGTTTGTGCCTCAGGGATGAAATCTATCATGTTGGCAGCACAAACTATTGCTATAGGTGATGCTGACATTGTAGTAGCTGGAGGCATGGAAAATATGAGTAGTATTCCACACTACTATCATGCCAGAACAGGAACAAAATTTGGACCTGCAACAATGGAAGATGGAATGCAAAAAGACGGATTGGTAGATGTTTACAATCAGGTAGCGATGGGAGTTTGTGCAGATGCTTGTGCTGTTGAATATGAGTTCTCTAGAGAAGATCAAGACGCCTACGCTATTCAATCTTATACAAGATCTTCTGAAGCTTGGAAAACTGGAAAATTTGCAGACGAAATTGTTCCCGTTGAAGTCCCTCAAAGACGTGGTGAGCCTATTATAATTACTGAAGATGAAGAGTATAAAAATGTAAAACTGGAAAAGATTCCTACATTACGAGCAGCTTTCACTAAAGACGGAACTGTTACTGCTGCCAATGCTTCTACCATTAATGATGGTGGAGCTGCTTTGGTACTAATGTCTGCTGAAAAAGCTGCAGAATTAGACATCAAACCACTGGCAAAAATTAGAAGTTATGCAGATGCTGCTCACGAACCTAAATGGTTCACCACAGCTCCTGCTAAAGCATTACCTAAGGCATTGGCAAAGGCTAACTTAACCAAAGATGACGTTGATTATTTTGAACTGAACGAAGCCTTTTCTGTAGTTGGTCTGGCCAATATGAAAATTTTAGGATTGGATAATAATAAAGTAAACGTGAATGGAGGAGCAGTATCTCTTGGACACCCTTTAGGAGTTTCGGGAGCTAGAATTATTATTGCATTAACCTCTATCTTAAAACAAAACAATGCTAAAATTGGTGCAGCAGGAATATGTAATGGCGGTGGTGGTGCTAGTGCTATGGTTATTGAAAAGTTATAACTCACTTTTCTTCATAAATATCAAATAGTTTATGCTTTACGGCATTTGTAATTTAAGTATAGTGCCTCTTCGTTCTGAACCAAATGATACCTCAGAAATGGTTTCACAGGTTTTGTTCGGAGAACATTTCTGTGTACTTGATAAAACTAAAAAGTGGAGTAAAATTAAGCTTCATTTTGATGGATACGAAGGCTACATAGACAACAAGCAATACTGTGAGATAGATGAGAAATTATTTGATGAATTGTCTTCTTCAACTCATCAATATTCTTCTGAAATTATTGATTATGTAACTCATAATGAAACAAATCATCTTAGCACCATTGCTATTGGATCTCGATTACCTTTCTACGATGGTACCAAATTTTCAATTGGTAAAAATGACTATTTATATGAAGGAAGCACCTATACAGATGTTCTACCTAAAAGCAATATTGTAAGAACTGCTTTTGCATTTTTAAACACACCTTACCTATGGGGAGGTAAAACACCTTTTGGAATTGACTGCTCTGGTTTCACACAAATGGTTTACAAACTATGCGGGTATTCACTTTTAAGAGATGCTAAAGATCAAGCAACTCAAGGAGAAGTTCTGAGTTTTATTGAAGAAAGTGAACCTGGTGATCTGGCTTTTTTTGATAACGATGAAGGAGTGATAACACATGTAGGAATTATCATGACAGATTATCATATTATTCACGCGCATGGCAAGGTTCGAATTGACGTGTTGGATCACAGCGGAATTTACAATACCGACACGAACACACATTCTCATAAATTAAGGGTTATCAAAAGAATACTATAAAAAAACCGCTCCATCTGGAACGGTTTTTTTTAACTCTTTGGGAAAAATAATTATCCTTTAAGTTTTTCATAGATAGCTCTATATTTCTTTGCATTTTCAGTATCTCCAAGGTTATCGTAGATATTCATCAACGTCCTAACAGTGTCAACACTTCTTCCATACTCATCGGCCTTCAAAAGATATGGAAGAGCTTCTCTAAAAACTCCTTTTTGTTTTTCTAACAGCTTATCGTACTTATCAAAATCAGATAAATTTTTATTCATCTCTTCAATAATAGGCTTTTCTTTATCTAAGGTTAGTACCGCAAGGTTCATATAAGCATCACCATAATCTGATTTTAGCTCAATAGCTTTTTTGTAATACTTTGTAGCTTCTGCTATTTTCTTTTGATCTTGATTTACAACTCCTAAGTTGAAGAAAAGAGTTGGATTGGTTGGATCTTGAGCCACCGCTAATTCCATCAATTGGCCAAACTTATCCATCTGCTTTAGTTGGATATAAAGATCAGCCTCAGCTAAAATTAAGTTTAAATCTTTAGGAAAAGCTTCTCTGGCTTTTTCAATCGCAACAATCGCTTCTTCAGTTTTTCCTTGCTCTTTAAGAATGTAAGCAACGTTTTTCGTAATTTCACCTACTTTAGATTCTGATTTCTCTTCAACAGGTTTAATATACTGTTCCGATTTCACCATGATATCTCTGTTGGTTTTGCTTCCTAAGTTTTCTTTAACACCTGTTTCTTTGTTGGTTGCAAAGTACATGGTTTGAATTCCAGTATACCCAAGGTCTTGTAGCTCTTTGTAATACCCTAAAGCAGCATCATAGTCGCTGGCTAAAGTACTACTCACTGCAGCATTGTATATAAATATGGTGTCTTGTGGACTTAATTTATAAGTCAAATAGAAGTTTTCAGATGACTTTTTGTAATCTTTATTTTGGTATTGTTCGGTAGCTTTTTTATACACTTCTTGAACAATCTGAATTTGCATTGGTTTTGCATCATCAGAATGCCGTTCCTTTCCAGTTTGTTTTTCAAAATCTATCAACTGGTTGAATGCTTCTGCAGCCATTTTGTAGTCTTTTGTACCCATATAGGCCTGACCTTTCAAAAAGTAAAACTTAGACTTTGATTTTTCATCAGCATTGGCAATCAATGATTCAGCCGACTTAATAGCGGCTATTGCTGAAGAATAATCTTGTTTCTTTATCGCTTTTTCTGCAGTTTTTAACTCTTCCTTTTGCCCATAAGAAATGACAGATGTCAATCCTAAGACAATTGTTAATACTCTAATTCTCATTTTTTAGTTTATTTAATTCTAACTTCTTATTCTTGGTTTTCGTTGGTTTCGTTTTCAATTTCTGTGCCATGATCATCTTCATCAGAAGATTCTTCTTCGTGAATTACTTTTGCTACTGCAGCAATACTATCGTTATCTTTGATATTGATTAGCTTCACTCCTTGTGTAGCTCTTCCCATGACACGTAAGTCTTCTACAGCCATACGAATTGTAATTCCAGATTTGTTGATGATCATTAAATCATTTGAGTCATCTACATTCTTTATGGCTACTAAATTACCTGTTTTTTCTGAGATATTCAATGTTTTTACACCCTTACCTCCTCTGTTAGTGATTCTGTAATCTTCTAAATCTGAACGTTTTCCATATCCTTTTTCAGAAACTACCAAAATATTACTTTCCATATCATTCACAGCAACCATTCCAACAACTTCATCTTGTTCATTAGCTAAAGTTATTCCTCTCACTCCTGAGGCTGTTCTTCCCATAGGCCTTGTCTTGGCTTCTTCAAATCGAATGGCTTTACCAGACTTAAGAGCCAACATTACCTGACTGTCGCCTGTAGTTAGCTTTGCTTCTAGTAATTCATCTCCTTCACGTATAGTAATGGCATTAATTCCATTAGTTCTTGGTCTTGAATATTGCTCTAATGAAGTTTTCTTCACCTGACCTTTCTTGGTTGCCATAATTACAAAGTGATTATTCACATACTCCTCGTCTTTAAGATCTTGCGTAACCAAGAATGCTTTTACTTTATCATCTTGCTCTATATTGATAAGATTCTGGATAGCTCTACCTTTTGAGTTTTTACCTCCTTCAGGAATCTCATACACACGCATCCAAAAGACTTTTCCTTTTTGGGTAAAGAACAGCATGTACTGATGATTTGTTCCAACAAAAAGATGCTCTAAGAAATCTTCATTCCTGGTGGTAGCACCTTTTTGACCACGTCCTCCTCTATTCTGAACTTTGTACTCATCTAAATTAGTACGTTTTAGATATCCAGCATTTGAGATTGTTACCACTACCTTAGAGTTAGGAATCATGTCCTCTATTCTCATGTCACCACCTGCGTATTCTATTTCAGAACGTCTTTCGTCACCATACTTATCTCTAATAACAATTAATTCTTCTTTAATAATTTGATACCTTCTGACTTCGTTATCTAGAATATCCTTCAAATCGGCTATTGTTTTAATGATCTCTTCATACTCAGCTCTTAACTTATCTTGCTCTAGACCTGTTAATTGACGTAATCTCATTTCAACAATTGCCTTAGCCTGAATCTCAGTTAATTCAAATCTTTTCATTAATTGATCTCTGGCTTCGTCTGCATTTTTAGACGCTCTAATTAACTTAATTACTTCATCTATATTATCAGAAGCTATTATCAATCCTTCTAAAATGTGAGCTCTTGCTTCGGCTTTCTTTAATTCAAATTCAGTTCTTCGAACAACAACATCGTGTCTATGTTCAACAAAATGATGAATTAATTGTTTTAAGTTTAACTGTTCAGGCCTTCCATTGACCAAGGCAATATTGTTAACACTAAACGAAGTTTGTAATGCAGTATACTTGAATAATTTATTCAGTACAACATTAGGAACAGCATCTCTTTTTAATATGTAAACGATACGCATTCCATTTCTATCAGATTCATCACGGATATTTGCAATTCCTTCCAGCTTTTTATCATTTACCAACTCGGCAGTCTTTTTAATCATGTCTGCTTTGTTTACTTGAAAAGGAATTTCAGTAACAATAATACATTCACGACCTTTAACTTCTTCGATGGAAGCCTTTGCACGCATCACTATTCTTCCTCTTCCTGTATGAAAAGCCTCTCTAACACCATCGTATCCATAGATAATACCTCCTGTAGGAAAATCTGGAGCTTTCACATACTGCATCAAATCGTCAATCTCAATCTCTCTATTGTCTATATAAGCAATTGTTCCATTAATCACTTCGGTAAGATTGTGAGGCGCCATATTGGTTGCCATTCCAACAGCAATACCTGAAGCACCGTTTACTAGTAGATTTGGAATTCTTGTGGGAAGCACGGTAGGCTCTTGTAGCGTATCGTCAAAATTCAACTTATGATCAACAGTTTCTTTTTCAATATCCGAGAGCATCTCTTCAGAGATTTTCTGCATTCTTACCTCTGTATAACGCATAGCAGCAGGGCTGTCACCATCTACAGAACCAAAATTTCCCTGGCCGTCAACCAGCATATATCTTACACTCCAATCCTGTGCCATTCTCACCATAGAATCGTACACAGATGTGTCTCCATGAGGGTGGTATTTACCTAAAACTTCACCAACCACTCTTGCTGATTTCTTGTAAGCTCCAGTTGCTTTTATACCAAGTTCATGCATTCCGTACAAAACTCTTCTATGTACAGGTTTAAGTCCGTCTCTCACATCGGGTAATGCTCTAGAAACAATTACTGACATAGAATAATCTATGTATGCAGATTTCATCTGCTCTTCAATGTTAATTGGAATTAACTTTTCTCCGTCTGACATACGCTTATTATATTGTTAATTTTTTACTAAATTTAATAACTAGCAAGTTACTATATTTCCTTTTTTTAACAAACATTTTTGGCACTCTAAACCCTAGAGTTATTAACATTTCTTGATAATTTTTTACACTTTTTTATCCTCTTGATTTACAAGTGTTTCTGCTACATTTTAGCAAGTCAAAATGTCAGCATTTACCTGCTGGCACTCTTTTTGTAAATTTTTCCTAAAAAAAGGACTAAATTTACAAATAGTTAATACCCAATTTATGGACGATAATTTTTCACCAAAGGTAAGAGATGTGATCACTTTCAGTAAAGAAGAAGCCTTACGGTTAGGTCATGACTTTATTGGAACAGAACATCTTTTGTTAGGTTTGATTAGAAAAGGAGATGGAAAAGCGATTGAAATTCTAGAGACATTTGATGTCAATTTAGATATCGTTAGAAAAAAGTTAGAGCAATTAAATCCGTCCGCTCCTTCTCTAGAAGGAAATCAAAAAAAGAGTTTACATCTAACAAGGCAGGCTGAAAAAGCGTTAAAAACCACTTTTCTTGAGGCAAAACTATATCAAAGTGATGCCATAGATACAGCACATTTGCTTTTATGCATTCTCAGAAATGAAAATGACCCAAGCACTAAACTTTTAAATAAATTTGATGTTGATTACGATCAGGCAAAGGCCCTTTATAAAGAGTTACATGTAGAAAATACGGATGAAGATTTACCAATCAACCCCATATCAGAAACTCCCTCAGATGACGATGAATTTGCTTCCTCTGAAAAGCAAACTCCATACGACGGAAATCAAAAAGGGAAAGCTACTAAAAAATCTAAAACTCCCGTTTTAGACAATTTTGGACGAGACCTAACGGCCCTTGCTGAGACGGGTAAATTAGATCCTGTTGTAGGAAGACACAAAGAAATTGAAAGAGTCTCTCAAATTTTAAGTCGAAGAAAGAAAAACAACCCAATGCTTATCGGGGAACCAGGTGTGGGTAAATCTGCTATTGCTGAAGGATTGGCCTTGCGTATCGTAAATAGAAAGGTCTCTCGAATTCTTTTTGACAAGCGAATTGTTTCTTTGGATTTGGCCAGCCTAGTTGCTGGAACTAAATACCGAGGGCAGTTTGAAGAGCGTATGAAAGCGTTGATGAATGAGCTGGAAAAAAATGAAGACATTATTTTGTTTATTGACGAAATCCACACCATCGTGGGAGCTGGGGGAGCTACTGGTTCTCTTGACGCTTCTAACATGTTGAAACCTGCCCTTGCGAGAGGAGAAATTCAATGTATAGGTGCCACAACCTTGGATGAATACAGAACCAATATTGAAAAAGATGGTGCCCTAGAACGTCGTTTTCAAAAAGTGATCGTAGATCCAACTAGTGTAGAAGAAACCATTCAGATCCTACACAACATCAAGGGTAAATATGAAGCTCATCATAATGTTGATTTTACAGACGAAGCTATTGAAGCTTGTGTAAAATTAACCAATCGATATATGACAGACAGATACCTACCAGATAAGGCTATTGATGCAATGGATGAGGCAGGATCTAGAATACATATTACGAATATCGTTGTTCCCAAACAGGTTTTAGAACTAGAATCTCAACTAGACTTGATTCGAGAACGTAAGACTAATGCGGTAAATGGTCAGAAATATGAAGAAGCGGCTAAGTTACGTGATGATGAAAAGAACATAGAAGCTGCTTTGGATTCTGCCCAAAAACAATGGGAAGACGATTCTAAATTAAACCGTGAAACTGTTACTGAAGACAATGTGGCCGAAGTGGTTTCCATGATGACAGGTATTCCTGTGAATAGAGTTGCCGAAGCAGAAAGTCATCGATTGGGTGAACTCCCTCAAATGATTAAAGGAAAAGTTATTGGTCAGGGTGAAGCAGTAACTAAAGTGGTGAAAGCTATCCAAAGAAATCGAGTAGGGTTAAAAGACCCTAACAAACCCATTGGTTCTTTTATTTTTTTGGGACAGACAGGAGTTGGGAAAACTCAATTGGCCAAAGTATTGGCTAGAGAGTTGTTCGATTCAGAAGAGTCTTTGATTCGAATTGACATGAGTGAGTATATGGAGAAGTTTGCTATTTCTAGATTAATTGGTGCCCCTCCTGGTTATGTAGGATACGAAGAAGGTGGCCAGTTAACTGAAAAAGTTCGCAGAAAACCCTACTCTGTAGTTCTCTTAGATGAGATTGAAAAAGCACATCCCGATGTATTTAATATGCTATTACAAATCTTAGATGACGGACATATCACTGATAGCTTAGGAAGAAAAATCGATTTTAGAAATACAATTATTATCATGACTTCTAACATTGGAGCTCGTCAGTTGAAGGATTTTGGATCTGGAGTTGGATTTGGAACGGCTGCTAAAAAAGAACAAGCAGAAGAGCATGCAAAAGGAATTATTGAGGGAGCTTTAAAGAAATCTTTTGCTCCTGAATTCTTAAACAGAATTGATGATGTTATTGTATTCAATGCTTTGGAAAGAGAAGACATTCATTCAATTATTGATATTGAATTAGATAAACTCTTACAACGTATAGCGGACTTAGGTTACACCTTGAAATTGAGTGAAAAAGCCAAAGATTATATCGCCGACAAAGGTTTTGATAAAAAATATGGAGCACGTCCTTTAAAGAGAGCCATTCAAAAGTACATAGAAGATGCTCTTGCTGAGGAAATTGTCAATTCTAAGTTAACAGAAGGTGATACCATTTCTATGGATTTGAATGAGAAGAAAAACGAACTCACTATCAAAATTAAAAAAGGAAAGAAGGCTGAAGAAACAAGAACAGAAGCTTCTTCTGAAGAATAAAAAAATCCCAAACGAGAGTTTGGGATTTTTTATTTAGATTTATCCTAACTATAAATCAAAATTCTATGAAAATTAAACTTCTCACATTCTCTCTTTTATTTTTTATCTCAACTTCTATCACTCAAGAGTCAAAAACAGATTTATTATGTGGTAAAAAATGGTACGCAAAGTATGCAACTATAGATGGAATTAAAACACCTATACCTCCTGGTGAACAGAATGAATTATGGATGCTTTTTTACAAAGATGGTAAACAAGTGGCTAGTGTTGGTGATGATAAAAAAATAGGTCAATGGAAGTTCTCCAAGAATAAAGATTCTATTGATTTTACAACTGAGGCAGGAAAAAGAAAATTCATGCCAATTGATACTTTAACCGAAAAGAAATTGAATTTAGTTTTTATTGATCAAAATCAAAAAATAACTATCTACTTTGAAAAAAAGGAATAAAAATTCCAAACCAAGAGTTAATTAGGTATAAATACCTGTTTTTACTTCAATAATTGATTCTTCTGCTATTTTCGTTTAATTTTCATAATTATCAACTAACTAAACGATTATGAAAAATGTAAAAAAAGTCGCTGCTATTACTGCTATTGCTGCAGCATTAAGTATTACCGCATACAATACTTTTGGGGGTGATACTCCTACTAAAAAACATACAAATAAATTCTTATTTCTTTCGGATATTCATTTAGATTCTAATACTCAAAAAACTGATTATGGTGATGATACGGGAATGATTCTGTGGAATGCATTTTTAGCGAAAGCAGATTCTGTTATTGAAGAAAATAACCCTGACTTTATTGTTTACACAGGAGACCTACCATCTCATATACCTTGCTGCTATGCTGTATCTGAAAGCATTAGAAAGATCCATAATAAAAACATAGAAACAATATTGACTGGTTTAAGAGATTTATCGACCAGACATAAAAAAGCTTTTATGTATTTACCTGGTAATAATGATGGAATTGCAGGCGACTATGCTTCATTTCAAGATGAAGATGGTAAAACTCCTTTATCATTGATTCCAGAAAACAACAATCCTTATCAAGCCCTAAACATTAATAGATCGGGCACTCAAGCTCCATACATGATCAATGGAAAACACATCAAAAAAGGTTACTACTCAGCAATGTTAGTTGATGGTTTACGATTGATTGC
>Ga0213866_10002783_pt1 | contig 12134 bp, 16 predicted proteins | sample PICome_11_FD_160079 | JGI IMG/M metagenome (GOLD analysis project Ga0213866, IMG submission 160079) | Coastal seawater microbial communities near Pivers Island, North Carolina, United States - PICO284 | ecosystem: Environmental > Aquatic > Marine > Coastal | place: USA: North Carolina... | reverse complement strand
GATTGCCCGAGCAAACAAAGCCTTGAAAGACAAGGTGAAGTGTACGCCGCGAGGCATCCAGATCAATAAAATGCTGAATTACGGCCTGACTGCCGAGCAGATCATGGATGTGTTGCAGCTTAATGAGGTGCAAGTTTCCGCGACAATCGAGCGGTTCAAGCTGCCTCGCCCAGTGACCGATCTGGTGTTTCATCAGAAGGTTAGGAATTAAGTCGTGTGGGCCGTGCTGTAGTGTCGGGATACAAGCGGAAAGGTAGCAACCAACAAAACCGAATTGATTGCGCACCACGGCCCACCGCGACAATTTAGCAAAACAGGGAGTGAGTACAATGGAATTTTTTACAGCATTCTACATTGAATACACAGTGCGCGGCATGGATATACAGTCGTATATACTGCTGCCCTCTTATGAGGCATGTCAGGTTATGATCCGCGACAATGAGGACATGTCGGAATACATGTACGCAGACGGTGATGTGAACATGTGGTGCATAAGGACTGACAAATTGTCGCAGTCTATGCGGCCTAAGCTACGCCCTAACCAGTGACTTTTGTGGTATGCTCTTAATTAGCCAATACAAAAGGAGCCGCCCTTGCCATACAAGGACAAGGGAAAGCGGAAACAACATGCTAAAGAGTACGGCGCGGGCTGGTATCAGCGGAACCGTGAGAAAACTCTTGAGCGCACGAAAAAGCGAAAGAAAGAGCAGCGCGAGAAGTTTCAAGAATACAAAGCAGGCTTGGCCTGCTTTTTTTGTGGAATACAGCACCCAGCAGTTATAGACTTCCACCACCCAGAAGCATCGGGCGATAAGAAGGTTAGTGAATTGTTAAAGCGAGGGAGCATTAAGAAAGCATATGAAGAGGCCAACAAATGCATTCCGCTTTGCGCCAACTGCCATCGCATCTATCATTGGACTGAAAGAGAGGGAGAAAAAGATGAGTGACATACCAGAGTATTTTACAATCGCAGCCAAGATTGTTGAACGAGCAGAGCGCGGCTTACCGCAGGATCGTTGGATGAGAGGCGACAAAGAGCAAGAGGCACTTGTTCGTGCTTACATTGCTTTATTAAACATTTGTTCAAATATGCATGCCGACATGATCCAACGCGGATCAGACGCAATGGATATTGATTAAGACAGCCAGCCGTAAATCTTTTGCGTCTGCTCAATCCGATCATACAGCCCGTGATTGCCGCCATTGATCCTCTTGGTCAAATCCTCAATCACTCCAACATCTGTGCCTTTGTCTGCAATCTTCCACAGATTGTTTTTATCAAAGAACCAAATTGCGCTTTCAAATGCGTAGTCGTTCTCAACCAGTGATGGGTCTTGCAGCACTTCTGGAAGGCGCATTTCTGTGGCAAACGATTTATAGTTGTTATGGCCAGTGAGCTGAATGAACCCACGGCCTAAAAACTTTGCAGCCTCTTCCTCTGTTTCGTTGCCCATACGGCCTGCATAGACCTTGCCTGCCAGCTTTGCTGTATTCTTTGCGTATGGCACAGCATCCTCAACTGTCGGGAAGCGCGACGGCCAGACCGCTTGAATACGCTCAGGAGTACTATAATAAAGACTTTCTTTAGTACGCTTAAACCCCGCACTTTCGTGCGAACACTGCCCCAGAATGTGGGCAGCTCGTAGTGGGGTAAAGTCATAGTGCTTCATAATCGCTTTGGCAGTGTTAGGGCCAAATGCGCCGTCTGGCGTTGCCCCGCACTTTGCTTGCAGCGTTTTCATTGCTTCGCTCATTTCTTTAGACCTCTCATTGTACGAATACCAAAGCTGGCAGCGATGCTTGCATACATTCCCCACTGCACCCACAGCGGTGTTGTCTCAAGGTTTGCAAATCCCTGTGCCATTGTGTCCTGCATAGCTGGGATGAAGTTGGCAACCAGTATGATGACGAACACAATTGTCCACAGTTCGTCTTTCCAACTATCTTTGCTGGCCTCGATTGCAGCCTGCTCCCAGTCGATCTCACCTGTCGCCTGCTTTAACTTGATCTCAGCGTTTGCTTTTTGAATGGCTGTCTTGCCGTCGATGTATGACGTAGCAAGACCAGATAACGCCTGCACGATGCCACCAATCATTTTGCGGCCTCCTTATTCATCCAGATGCCAAAGCAGCCTGTGAGTGCGCCCATACAGACGCTAACAAGCCCTGCTTGGCCATTCGTAGGGTCAGGCAAGGACATGTACCAGTGGACGCTTTGGTAGGTTAAGATCGTCACGACTAACATCATCAGTCGTGGGAATATTTTATAATCATCAATTATTGTTGCTGGCATATTTGTCTGCAATCCTCTTATTGCTGGTGATTATGACGACCTTTCCATCTCTGTCATACACCACATATTTGTTTACCACTTCCCCATGTATACACCTAAATAGTAAATTGCCAAAATTACGCCACCAAAGGCGACTAGCCCAGCGACAGCATAACCGATAATTTCCATCTTTTTCTGGTGGGCTTCATGCGCAGCCCTCTTTGCAGCTTGCCTTTGCTTGCGAGCTTCTAGCTGCCACTGCTGCCAGCGTTGCCATGTGCCTGGCTCGCAGTATAGTCTTACATAGCTTTCGAGTTCAGCGCGTTTCTGGCGTATTTGTTCTAATGCTTGGAACTCTTCCCAATCGCCCTCTGCGCCACCAGCGATTGCAGTAAGTGGACTGTTCTTCTTTTTCTGTACGGCTTCTTTTACATCTTCTTCCGCAGAAAGAAACTTACCCACTGCGCCGATAAGGCCCGCAGTCTCTTTACCATTACCAAGAGCAGTTTTGATAACCGAATAAGCGGCGTTCGCAGCGGCAATGCTCTCAAGTATAGCCATGTCATTTCACAAGAGCATCATTCAGCAGAATAATCTCCAGCCTTTGCACTGATAATTGTAATTCGTTAGTGGTCTTAATGTTCCACCCTATTAGGCCCATGACCGCTGCAAAAAGCACTGATATGATTGCTTTTTGATCCATCTGTTTGCGTATTTATTTGCGCAAAGCCTGCTCGATATTGTCGAGCTTTGTGAATATTGCGGCGATGGTAGTTTTCATCTCTTTCATCTCACGATCATGTGATGTCTTTGTGGCCTCTTGAAGTGACTTGAGAACTGCTATGTCAGTGTGATGATTGTTCTGCTTATTGAACATATAAACAACAACCCCAGCAATCGGCAAAACGATCCACTGCATCACAGCATTTATCATCTCAAAGTTCACTTCCATCAGTAGCTACCTTCCCACACGCGCAGGCTTTTGAACTCGTTACTCATTAACTTCCTTTTTAACACATCTTTTACTGCTTGTGTATCTGTCCATGCTACTCCAGCCTCTTTTAGCCAAATATTTAGCATAGCCATGTCCACGTTGCCGACATGCTTGTAATCGGAAGCAAACGAGTTCTCTGTGCGTTGCCGAGCATACTCGGCGTCTTTTAGAGCTACTGTTGCGTCATGCGTCTTCTTAACAATGATTTGATCGCCATCAACGTATATTTTTTCTTTGATTTTAGTTGAGGTGTTTGCCATCTTCCCATGCCTCATTGATATCTGGTGTGGATGGATCATCAGCCTTTAGCGTACCGTCTGCCTTACGCGCACGCTTACGTTTCACTGGCGCTTTCTTTGCTACAGGCTTTTTAGGCGTAGGCTTTTCAGTCGGTAATTCTGGCAAAATTTCAAGTGCATTTGGCTTAGTTGTTAAAATGCGTTTTATTTCTGCTTCTGGCAGATCAACAATATCACCGTTTTTAACACGACCCGCACATGTGGACATGCTGCGGTACTTAACTAAAACTCTCATTGCAATCTCCTTTAAAAAGAGGGGCCGCTAAGCCCCTCTAATAACGTTATGACGTTATGATGTTGTGTTGTCGAACACGCCGCCGTTTGCAGCTTCGTTCTTCGCGCACAGTGTAAGTTCTGTGACAACTTGGCGTTTTGTTGCGTCACCAGTTGTCGCCAACTCGATGTTTTTAGTTGGGCGTAGTGTTGCAACTTCCCACATGTCGTCTTGCATGATGAAGACGTCACGAGAACGGTTTTCACGAGAAGGCATGAACTCAATAGTTCCCCAAGGAGTTACATACACTGCAAGTGACTTAACAACACGCTCGTCGCCAGCTTGTACTGATGAACGCTGGTTGTTGTTACCTGTGAAACCTAGCGCAACATTCATTTGGAATGCTGATAGGTATACAGTGTCAGGGTTGCCACCGTTTTCCCAGATAGACTGCATAACACCATCAAAGCGTGCTTGTGAGAACGCGATCAATGTTGTTGTTTCGTCTGTACGAGCGTCTGTGCCGTCACCAGTTGGGTCTGCACCTTCGTTAGCACCAAAGTCTGTGTTTGATGTCAACCATGCAGGCGCACCAGCAAGCTCACGCGCAACAGTTGCAGAACCCGCAACTTTTGCGTTGTTGTCGAAAAGTGCTTTCTCGATGTCCAACTTTTGCTCTTTGGCGATCTTCAGTGTCTGATACGCAATTTCTTGCGCACGACCCGCTTTGTCCAAACCTTCATCTGTATCTGGAACAGTTACAGCGTTTTTGAAGATTTGTGTACGGTTGTTCAGACGAGATGTAGCTGTTGCTGCATCTGCTGTCGTATCGTCACCTTCGATATGCGCATTGGCCGCAGAACTGCGCAACGCGTCAGTTTGCCATTCAACCAAAGTGTTTGACGCAGATGTTTTGCGACACTTAGTGTAGAACGGTGTTTCTTCTGGTGAGATGTTGGTGATAATATCACTCAAATCCTCACGGATGCCGACAGCATCGTAGCTGTCAAATGTGTTGGTTGGTTGTGCCATGGTTTCTTACTCCAGTTTAAGGCTTCATCATTAGACTGAGGGCGTCCTCAATCCGACCAGATTTACGCAGCTTAGCTTGCTGCTTCTTGCGAGCCGCAGCTTCACCATCTCCTGCACGACGCTTAGCGCCAGCCTTCACAACAGTCTTAGGGGCTTCGCCCTTGGTTGCTTGCAACTTCTTGTCCTGCAAACGACGCCATTTCATTGCATCGTTCAATGCACGCACATAACGCGCATCAGTCACACCTTGAATTTCTTGTTCAGTAAATCCGTAATGTGACCCAGTTTTTATCAAGTCAGCCTTGAGCTTGTCGCCCTTTTCAGGATCGGCAATCTCAGGGATGTGCTGCTGCAAAAGTTTAGCTTGCTCTTGCAGGTAGGTTTCCCGCTGCTGTTGAGCTGCTGCATTTTGCTGCTGCTGTAGTTGCTTTATTTGTGCAACACGTTGGTTATACTGCCCTACTTGCTCATCATAGTTCATTTTAGCTTCCATATAACCAATGGGGTCACTATCGAACATTTCTTTAGATGGAGGTTTTGGTGGCGTCATACCAATTTGTTGTGTCGTCTGTTGCAGCTGCAGGAATTGCTGTCGCTGCTCAGCTAATTGTTGCGCTTGTGCCTTGTTTTGCTTTTCAAGTTGCGCAACTTCTTGCATGCGTTGATTGATGTAACCCTGACCCGCAGCCGACTGTTTCAACTGATCCAGTGTCCACATTTCTTCTTTGCCGTTTACTTTAACGGGGATGAAATTGGTTTCCTCAGTCGCTTCAATCTCTGGAGTGGTATCTAATTCAACGTCATCTAAATCAACATCGTCATCATCGCTCTCAAACTCTTGAGTTGGCTCTTCTGCTTCAGTTGGTTCATCAATAACCTCAACCTCTTCTGCTTCGGCTGCCTGCTCAACAGGTGCCTCGGCTTCTGGGGCTTCAGTCGGTTCAGTAATTAGGCTTACTGCTTCCTCAATAGTAGTCGCATTTTCCACGGTGCTACTTCCTTATTTTTTACGATCTAAAAGTGTCTCTGCCGCAATCGCGGCGTCAAGGTTCACTTCGATCAAGTTAAGCGCACGAATGATTGCATGCGCCTCTTCACGCCGCTCAACTTCGTGAGCTGCGCTGTTTGCAAAAACCATCATCTGGCTTTCACGAACCTCTTGAACGAACTGCCCGAAAGCAGTGTCGTTCTTTAATCTTTTGGCCTCATCAGCCTTTATGCGTATGTCTGTACTCACGCTCACCGACCTCTAGCAATGTTTGCAACTTGGCGCACTTTGTCTTGCTCGGCTTTGATCCGCGCAACATCTACGTTTGTGCCATACTGACCATAAATTTTGGCAGCATCAACCAAAAGGTCTTGAGCCATTTGGTCACGCTTGCGGTCATCTTCTGCCGCAGCTTTCTGAGCATCTAACTGCATTTTCATTGCATCAGACTGCATCTTAGCTTGCGCCTTGATTTGCTCAGCCTGCAAGAATGCTGCATTCGGATCGGGCTGACCTTGCGCCATCTGCGCCTGCTGTTGCTGCTGCAACATCAACATCTGCTGTTCAATCTCAGGTGTGATCGGTGCAAAGTAGCGTTCTGCATTACGAACACCTGACGCGGCTAGAACGTCTGCCAGAGTGTTACGAATGTTTGTCAGCGAAACCAACCCATTCATTGGGCCGTAGTTCTGATATACTTGTTGCTGGATTTGCAAGACGCCTTGCAGCGCGGCAGCTTTTTCTTGCTCTCTGCCAGTGCCTAAGCCAACATTCACCTGCACATCCATGTCTGCGTTCCAGACACGCGGATCAACAGGCACGAACTGTCCATTCATGCGCATCAGTTGTTCCTCGTCTGTGTGCTTAACATGCAGACGCAGTAGCAGGCCGAACATACGACGCATGCCCTCTGACAGATTGCGAACCATAACCTCAACCTGCGCAGCCGCTGCATCAACTGTTGCTTGAACTCCTGCCGCAGTGGTTGACTGCATGGCATCTGGATTTAGTGCGACATTCTGTGTCACTCCAGTTTTCTGCTCAACCAGCGCATCCATGTACTGCAATGCGCCTAGCGTCTGGCCTGCTGTGAATGGAACCGCTAGGTCTTGAACCGCACCTGGCTGACGCATACGGACGATTGCGCCGATCTCGTTGTTTAGCACATCGTCAATATTGACTGCCCCATCAACGATCCCAATGCGTGGGTTGTTTGTCATGGCTACGTTATCAAGCACGCCACGAATGATTGATGTGGCTGCGTCTTGATCGTCCATAATCAGCTCAGCTAGTGAACGACCATACATTGTGTGTGGCTCTGGATCGACTTCAAAGACAGCAAACGGCACTTCGTCTACTCGATCAAAGTCCAGCAGCTTGTAGTTTGACCCACCGCAAATAAAGCGGTGTAGAACTGGAACGCCTGTGCCTTCTACGTCCAAACGCATATAGGCTTCAGTAATGGCTACGTTGCGCATTGCTGGATCGCCTGACTGATCCTCGTAGTCGTCTTGTGAGTAGCCACGACGCTCAATGTCTTCTGCTTCAGATATGTCTGACGCGCCGTACAGGCTGTCTAGGTCATAGACTTCCTCAAATGGGTAGCCCATCTCTACAAGCTCACCTACACGAACCTCAGAGCGGTGACAGACAACGTAAGCATCTTCTAGCGTCCGAGCCTGTGAGTTTACGAAAAACTCCTCTGGCGGCACGCTCTCAATGCGCAGCTTGCCCTCTGGGATGGATCGGCTGACTTTTAGCGAGTAGCTTGGCAGCTCAACTTCCATGCCCATCTGATCCATCTCAACTGTCATGGTCATTGTTTCTTCAATGACTGAGATGCCCATATCAGACAGGATGTAATCACGCTCTTCTTGCGTTAGGTCTGTGTAGCTGTAAGTTTCTGTGCGGTATCGAGTGTCCCAGTAGACTTTCACGATCCCTTGCTTTTTGACCAGAGCGTCATGGAATGCATCGTTTAGAACGCGGAAGCCGTCATTCTGATTGAACACATAGTGCATATAGTCTGTCGCCTGCTCGGCAAAAGCCACATCCTCTGGGCCTTTGGGGATGAACTCAACAGGCCGAGCAGTTGACATGAATACGCGCATTAAGCTGGGTTTGACTGCGCGTACTGTATCGCGAACCTTTGTTGCTACGACGCTAGACCGTCCGTCCTCGTAGCCAATATCAACCTCACCGTCAAAGTAGCGCTGGGCTTTGATCCTGTCGTTTGTGATCTCGCTTTCTACAAAATCAACAGCCTGCGCAATCGCGTCTTGAACGATCCCTTCGACTTCTGTGAAACTTTTTGCTTTAGGTTCCATTCTATTCTCCGCGAGTTGCGCCGTATGTCATTACGCCTGCTGTTGTAAGCGCATCCACGATCTGCTGCGCTCTTGTCGGGTCTTGTAGTCGCTTGGCTTCATTTAACAATATCGGCACAATTTTGTCACGCTCTGCGCCTTGCATTGTAAGCAATTCGCCAATCTCTCTGTTAAGGTTTGAGCGACGAGAGCCATATAGAACTTCGTTAATCATGCGATTGACAGGCTCATTAATAATGCCTTGGTAAGCTCTGCGTAACGGTGAGGGAGCCTGCATGCTATCAGGCTCACGAAGGTCTGCAAGGTCTTTGGCAGCTTCACTTCTGAATGTTGTTTGTGATCCTTCTAGGACATCACTGCGAGTTTTGCTAAACTCTTTTTCAGAGAAAAGACGCTGAATAACTGCGTCGGCGTCAGGCTTACCAAGCAGAAGCTCTAACTTTTCGCGGTTCCATGCTTTATCAAACTGCTGCCAAGCTGACGCTGCGTCACTGCGTGATGTACCCATTAGGGCAGCTAAGTATTCACGAGCGCCTTTTTTATAAGCGTCAACCTCAACTGGCTTCATTTTCTTCAGCATGTCTGATAGGTCTTGCGGTGACATTGCAGACGTTGCCCCACCAGAGAAAGTGTTTCGACCTTCGTCCAATGCACGCTGAATTGATGAGCTTTCTGCGTAGCCTGCACGAGCTTTTGAGTAGTTAGGTATTGTGTCCAGACGACGATCCATGTCATCTATCAGTGGCATTAGTTGGCGCACTTTGTTAGACTGCCCAGCTATTTTTGCAGATGTAATTGCATCCGACAACGCGCTTCGAGCGTTATGCAACTTCGTTGCTGAAATTTCGCCTTCTTGGCCTAAGTTGCGCAAAACTGTGTTTAGTGAACTTTTGACGTTGCTAGCTGCCTCATCTGCCATCATTACGATCCCAGAACGCAACGCACTTACATCAAACTTTTCTTCTGACGCTAGTGCGGCATCATACATTGGGCCAAGCTCCGAAGACTTCCGCGCTGCCTCTGCCTGCCGCGCTGCATAGGCTGCATCTGCTGGCCCCATTGCCTCAGTAACTGTCTCAGCTACACGCTCACCTGCGCCACCTGCTCGTGCTTCAATCTCTTGACGCAGAACATCTGCGCCCTCACCTTCCATAGTCGCTAAACCCTGCGCTCGGCTGCGAGGGGAGCCTGGAATGTCGGCAATCATGCCTTCTGGGCCTAAAGACTGAAGATACTGCTGAATGTCTTGGCCAGCAACCTGTGGGCGCTGAACAGCGCGACCCATGCGACGTAAAGCTGCCCCGCTAACGCCCTGCTGACCGCCGCGAATAATGTCTTGCACACCACGAGTTACACCGCCTGCAATTTGACCTGCAACTGGTGCTGCTGCGCCTGCCACGCCGCCAATAATTGGGGCAGATGGTGGTATGTTTGTCACACGAGGCACAAAGCCCCCTTCGCCCCTACCAAATTCAGGTAACGATGCAACTGCTGCGCCTGTGCCTGCGCTAGTAGCCATTCTGCCAACTGTACCCATGCCTTGGGTCAGTTTAGCTACCCCACCAGCAGGCAAAACTGCGCTAGCTACACTGCCAGACAACTCACCTCTTGCATACTGCTCTGGAGCTGCGACTTGCAGTGCTTCGTCAATACGACGCTGTAAGTCCCGATATTCCGCGTATTTTGCACGCGCTGCCTCAACATCTCCTGACCGCAGAAGCTCGTTTGCAGCATTGTACGCGCCACGAGCTTCGTCATATAGGTTCATAGTCACACCAGAACGAAACCCGCCATATGTAGCGGCAGTTTCTAATCTTGCTTGCTCGGCTGTCTTTCGGCTTGCTCTGGCGCGATTTAGGGCTTTCTGTTCTGCATCAGAAATGGTGCCGTTGCGCTCTAACTCTTCAAGAACCTTGATGGCTTCTAAAACTCGTGACGCCTCTGCGTATGTTGTCTCATTTGCCATCAGTCAATTACTCCCTCTTGCTTCAGAATGTCCATTGCGCCTCCACGATCAAGTGGAGCTGCTTCTGTTGAAGCTGAGTTAAAGAAAGTTCTTACATTAGCAAAAGGATTTGGCAGAGCAGACATTTGGCTGTAGGCTTCTGATGGAGTTATTGTTTGGTCAAGCGCTTTCTGGGCAATCTCACCAACTTTTCGGTCATGCTCAAGAAGCGCAATCATGCTTTCAATAATCAATTTGTTGCCGCCAGGGCGCGCGGCAATACTTGGCAGTGATGCCTTATAAAGAGCCAAGTCTGCGTCAGAGATTGTGCCTGAACCTGGAGGTCTTTGCGCTGGAACAAGCTGACTAATAATCGCCTCAGCCGCTGCCGCAGCGTCTCCTCTGAAGTCGCCCAAGCCAAGTGCGTTGGCGCGTGATGCCAGTCCAGCCATAATTCCAGTATCTGTCTGGTCAAGCAAGCTGCCAAGGCGCTCAACTTGTGCCATGTTCCGCTCTGCCGCGCGTCCAACATTGCGTATTTCACGCAAGTCCTTAACATCGCCTTTTTGTGCCTCTTCTGCAAATGGCGTCAACTCAGGTTGCATGCCGCCTACGGCGTCAATATCAACAATTTGCCCACCTTTACGCTTAACAGTGTATGGCGCATTTGGATTAAGTTTGACGCCTGGAACTAATTTCATAACTTCAGCGCCAGTCATAATCATACTTGTATCGCCAACTTGAGAGCCTTTGCTTCTTTGCGCCAAAACAGCGCTCATTACATTCGCAGCCGACTTAGGATTGGCTTCTACTGCCGCAGCAATCTCTGGATAGCCATTCTTTTTTAGCCACTCAATCGTCTTGTTGGTGCGAGCTGATTGAACGCGCTGTGCGCCACGCTGCTGGATCGCTTCACCTGCACGCATTTCTGGCATAATAAGTGGATCAAGCGCTGCCGCAAACTGCTCGAAACGAGACAGCCCAGTTTCTGGATTGCGCTCAGATGCAAAGTCTAGCAGCCCTCTCAGCTTACTCATCGCACCGCGTTCACTCTGCTGGTTGCCACCCATACTTGCCTGCAAAGGCGCTCTGACTGTTTGATCCATGTTTGTGTCTCCTTGCTGTCCAGCAAAATCTAGCAGCCCTTTTAGTCTTGATCCACGAAACTGCGCAATGCCGTATGCACCCATGCCGCCGCCAGCAGGGTTGTATGCATTTGGGTCTAAGTGCGCATAACTTTCGGTCATTAAGTTGCCGACAATCCCTGACGCTTGTGCAGGCGTGAAACCTTGGCCTGTGAAATATTTGTAAGCCCTTATCACATTCTGCGGCAAATCTGGAGCTTCTTGCCCCATGCCTTTAAACACCTCAAGGGCATATTGCTTACGCCGATCTAAGCCATGACCGCCAGCGCGTTCATACTTTTGTTCAAACAGCTCAGCATAGTCTTGCGGCGTAATTGCACCAGCAGACTTGAAAGCGTCCATTGTCGCGCTCTCAGGCCCACGCAGCTCTTGCATCATGTAATCAAGTTGCGTTTGGAAAGGTATGTTGTAATTCACCGCCATGCTTTGCCTTACTTATACCCAATTGCCTTGCGTTTTGCATCCATGAAAGGACGTATGATGTATTTCAATGCAGGAACCTTGCGAACAACTTTTGCAAATCGAGCGCCGTACTTATCGTATGCATTAAAGAACCAATCAGGTGAGTGGCCCACAAGCCAATCGCGGAACTCCATCCAGCGAGGATCGTCTTCGCCGTAAACTTCACGCGCTACCCAACACAGCGTTGGCAGCATCGTCGCGGCTTGTAAGTAACTAAATAAGCCAGGCTGCGATGTTTGCGTTGTTGTTGATTGATTAGGCACAACCCCAAGCGCTGCTAGTGGCGCAGTAAGTGATGCCTGTGGTGCTGCTGTATAGCCTGCGAACTGCTGACGCGCTGCATCAATCAACGACTGCTGCAATGCCTGTTGCATCAAGCCTTGACGCTCTTGCGCTGCAGTAATTGCTTGACCTGTCTGGAACGCTTGCTGACCCAAACCGCCAAGCTGTGATGCCG
>Ga0213866_10002782_pt1 | contig 12136 bp, 8 predicted proteins | sample PICome_11_FD_160079 | JGI IMG/M metagenome (GOLD analysis project Ga0213866, IMG submission 160079) | Coastal seawater microbial communities near Pivers Island, North Carolina, United States - PICO284 | ecosystem: Environmental > Aquatic > Marine > Coastal | place: USA: North Carolina... | reverse complement strand
GGGCGGCGATGTGCTGGCCGACGCAGCCCGATGCCCCGGTGATCAGGATCCGGGCTGGGGCGGCCTTCAAGCCAGGGCTCCGAGGCGCTCCATCACCGATTTACCTGCCTCAAAAAAGGCGCGGCCGTTGTTTTCCGGGGTACCCGGCAGGATGCCGTGGCCGAGGTTGAGGATGTGCCTGCGGCCGCGGGCCTTGCGCACGGTGTCGTCGATCCGATCGCGGATGGCCTCTGGGGTGCCAAACAGCAGGCCGGGGTCCACGTTGCCCTGCACGCCCAGGTGCTCGGGGAGGCGGGCCAGGCCCTCAGCCATGTCCACTGTCCAGTCCAGCGAAATAATGTCTACGCCCGTGCGGGCCATGCGCTCAAGCACGCCGGCGCTACCGGAGATGTAGAGGATAAAGGGGGTATCTGGATGGGTCTGCTTGACCAGATCCACCACCTTCTTCTGGTAGGGCGCCGCGAAGGTGTCGTAATCCATTGGGCTGAGCTGGCCGGCCCAGGAATCGAACATCTGCACCACCTGGGCGCCCGAATCGATCTGGAAGCGCAGGTAGGCGGCGATCGATTCGGCGAAGTGATCGAGCAGCTTGTGCAGCAGCCCAGGCTCGCGGAAGGCCATGGCCTTGATCACCGCATAGTTCTTGCTGCTCTTGCCCTCCACCGCGTAGGCGGCCAGGGTCCAGGGGGCGCCCACAAAACCCAGCACGGCGGCCTCGTTGCCCACCGCCTGGCGCAGGCGAGTAAGCACATCGCCGACAAAAGACATGGTCTCGGCCGGCTGCAGCGGCCGCAGGGCCTCCACCTGGGCCAGGCTGCGGATGGGCTCCTGGATCAGGGGGCCCTGGCTCTCGACGATGTCGAAGTTGATCCCCATGCCCGGCAGCGGCGTCAGGATGTCAGAGAAGAGGATCACGCCGTCGGGTTGGAAGGCGTGGAAGGGCTGCATCGAGATCTCAAAGGAGAGATCGGGGTTCTCCGAGCGCTCGCGGAAGCCGGGGTGACGGTCGCGCAGGTCGCGGTAGACCTTCATGTAACGGCCGGCCTGGCGCATCATCCACACCGGCGGCCGCTCCACCTGCTCACCTCGGGCGGCGCGCAGCAGCAAGGGGGCGGTTTCGGTCATGGCTGAAAGCGGCACGGAGCGCGAACCTACCCGAGCGAGATGACGCTGCGTTTTTCGTCGCGGCGGAATATCAACACGCTCAGGGGCGGCAGGCAGAGATCCAACGACTGTTCATAGCCGTGGATGCCCCACTCGTCGGTGAACTTGCCGCCTAGGTTGCCCAGGTTGCTGCCGCCGTAGCGCTCGGCGTCGGTGTTAAAGGCCTCCGCGTAGAAGCCCTCGAGCGGCACGCCCACCCGGTAGTGGGAATGGCTCTGGGGGGTGAAGTTGGCCACCACCACCAGCCAGGAGCCGGTGGCGCTTTCGCGCCGCATAAAGCTGATGATCGAGTGGCGGTTGTCGTTGCAATCGATCCACTGGAAGCCGAATTCGCTGAAGTCATCGCCCCAGAGGGCCCGCTCCGACTTGTAGAAGACGTTCAGGTCATCCACCAGCCGCTGCAGGCCCTGGTGGGGGTCGTGTTGCAGCAGATCCCACTGCAGATCCCCCCACACATTCCATTCGGCGCGCTGGCCGAATTCCATGCCCATGAAGATGGTCTTCTTGCCCGGGTGGGTCCACATGTAGGCCAGCAGAGCCCGCACATTGGCAAACTTCTGCCAGTCGTCTCCGGGCATCTTGTGCAGTAGGTGGCTCTTGCCGTGCACCACTTCGTCGTGGCTGAGGGCCAGCATGAAGTTTTCGGTGAAGGCGTACCAGATTGAGAAGGTGACGTTGTTCTGGTGGAACTGGCGGAACCAGGGATCCAGCTCGAAGTAATCGAGCATGTCGTGCATCCAGCCCATGTTCCACTTGAGGTTGAAACCCAGGCCGCCGATGTTGGTGGGCTGGGTCACCATCGGCCAGGTGGTGGATTCCTCGGCGATCGACAGGGCGCCGGGGAAGTGCTCAAACAGCACGTGATTGGCCTGCTGGAGGAAACGCACCGCTTCGGTGTTTTCACGGCCGCCGTGTTCGTTGGGTAGCCACTCACCATCGGGGCGCAGGTAGTCGCGATAGAGCATCGATGCCACCGCATCGACGCGGATGCCATCGATGTGGAATTGCTCGAACCAGAACACCAGGTTTGCTACCAGGAAGTTGCGAACTTCGTTGCGGCTGTAGTTGAAGATCAGGGTGCCCCATTCCTTGTGCTCGCCGATGCGTGGATCGGCGTGCTCATAGAGGTGGGCCCCATCGAAGAAGGCCAGGCCGTGGGCGTCCTTGGGGAAGTGGCCGGGCACCCAGTCGAGGATTACGCCGATGCCTTCGCTGTGGCAACGGTCTACGAAGGCGCGGAATTCATCCGGGCTGCCGAAGCGGCTGGTGGGGGCATACCAGCCAGTCACCTGGTAGCCCCAGGAGCCATCGAAGGGATGCTCGGAGATCGGCATCAGCTCGATGTGGGTGAAGCCGCGGGCTTTCACATAGGGGATCACCCGATCGGCGAGCTCCGGGTAGGTGAGCAGGCGAGCGCCAGGTTTGAGGTCGGCGGCGGGTACGGGCGGTCGGGGGGTGCCGTCGGCTTCGATGAAGGGCTGGTCGGCAGCGCCGTGCATCCAGCTGCCCAGGTGCATCTCGTAGACGGAAACCGGCTGGTCGAGGGGATTGCGGCTGTCGCGCTCCGCCATCCAGGCGCCATCGGCCCAGCTGTGGCTAGAGGGCGCTTCGACGATCGACCCGTTGTTGGGCCGCACTTCATGGCGGCAGCCGTAGGGATCGGCCTTCTGGTAGCAGTGGCCGTTCTGGGCCCGCACTTCATATTTGTAGATCTCGCCTGGCTTCAGCCCCGGGATGAACAGTTCCCAGGTGCCCCCCAGCCGCGATTGCATGGGGTGGTGGCGCCCATCCCAGCTGTTGAAGTTGCCGAGCACCGCCACGCTGCGGGCATTGGGTGCCCACAGGCAGAACTGCACGCCGCTGACGCCGTTCTGCTCCACCACGTGGGCGCCCATTTTGCGCCAGATGTGATGGTGATTCCCCTCGGCGAATAGCAGCCGATCCAGTTCACCCATCCACTCACCACGGAAAGACCAGGGGTCGTGCTGGACATGTTCAATCCCGCCCCGCACCACCCGCACCTGGTAGCCCATGCCCGGATCGCTGCCCAGTTCGACCTCATGGATCCAGGGATGGTTGGGGGTCTGCATCGCCAGGGCCTGGCCGTCGAGCAGGAGCTCCACCATCTCGGCCTCAGGCATCCAGATCCGCACCACCCAGCCGGCGCTCTCCAGGGGCTGGGGACCCAGCACCGCGAAGGGATAGTCGTGGCGGCATTCCGCCAGCCGCTCGGCGTCCTGCACCATCCAATCAAGGCTGAGCACGGACATGAACCAGCAGCGAGCGATTCGCGAGCTTAAGCGGCTGGGGGCTCAGCGAACCGGCTGGGGGGTGATCGGGTCACTGGGGAAGTCGACGCCAATAATCTGATTGTTGTTGTCGAGAATCACAAACAGGCTGTCGGTCAGTCGGTTGAATTCGGTAAAGACCAGAACCAGGTGTTGGTCACTAGTGCTGCCTTTCTCGACAACCCGCTTGATGCGCAAGAAGTCGCCGGTCTGGCGTTGCAGCTGCTGCCACCGGGATTGGAGGCTGGCGACGCTGATTTCCCTTTGCAACTCCAGACTCAAAAAGCCGCGGGCGGAGATGAAGTGGCCAGTGCTGAGGGCCGTCACAAATTTCCTGGCCACCAGGCTGGGGGCCTGATCGGTTAAGTCGATGTGATATCCGCTGATCTGACCGGCGCCATTCAGCACCAGGAACACATCCTGCTTGCCGGCGCTCGTGGTGAGGCTGGCCTCCACGGTGGTGGTGCGCAGGCCGCGCTGGATGCTGAGCAGGTTCCAGCTCAGCAGTTTGGGTTGGGTGCGAATGGTGGCAGCCACCATCGATGGGCTGCTGGCCGCCTTCAGTTCAGGGGAAAACTGGCTGTAGCGCAGGTTGGCATCCCTGCTCTGCACCGCCTTCAGGATCCGGTTCGCAGCCGCCCGGGCCTCCTCCACACTGAGGCCCGGCAGCTTGCTTTCAGCGGCCTGCTCCTGGGCCGCCAGCCCGGTGGCCGGAAGCTCTGGCCCAGCTCCCATGCAGATGGCGGTGGCCAGGGCCAGAAGAGCGAGGCTGGCTGGGTGGCGAGGGGAGCGCAGGTGGCGCATCAGCATCGGGTACACAGTGAGAGAGGCTCAGTTTGCCCCAGGCTCTCCAATTGGCCCAAGGTATCCATCAGCACCCGGATCTAGATCCAGCAGCGGCATCAGTTGCAGGCTCGACCCCTGGAGATCCAGCCTGAGGCTGATCACCCGGTGGCCGGGGCCGCTGGGCCCAGGGGGATCGTCGCCATGGCCAGGGTTGACGGCGATCTGGGGCCAGGCCGCCCCCGCCAGGGAGAGCCGCAGCCGCTGGCCGGCGGCCAGGTTTGCCAGCAGGGGCTGCAGTTGTACCTGCAACACCGAGCTTCGGCCGGGCTGCCGGTGGCAGCGGGCCATGCCGGTGCTGAGCTGGAGGACGCTGGCGTCGGTGCTGTCCAGCACCGAAAGGGCTGCGCAGAGGTCGAAGCTCGGCTGATCGGCCTCCACGGCAATGCTCAGCCGCGGCCGGCCCTCAAGCCGCAGCGGCCGGGGCAGGGGCGCGCTGGTGAAGCAGGCCACATCCCCACGTTGGTCGATGTCGCCCCGCTGGCAGGGTCCCGGGTCGAGCCCCAGGTGCCCCCCCCTGCCCGGAACTGGTCGCCAGGGATCGTGCACCAGGGTCACCTCGCCGCAGCTGGCCTGTGGTGAAACCAGCAGGCCCTCCTGGGAATCGATGGCAGCGAGTCCGCCGCTCGCCAAGCCCCAGACCGGCTGGATTGATGGTGCTGCCGGCGCTTGCCAGCAGTGGCTTCTGGCATCTTCCAGCAGGGCTGGGGCGCCCAGCTCAGGGGGGAGGGGCTGGCGCTGCAGATGGTGTTGGAAGAAGGCCAGTTGCAGGCGATCGATGCCCCCCTGCCAATTGGTATGGCTCCAGGCGCCGATCCGCAGGGTGGGCAGGCCGCCGGCGAGGCGGGATTGGGCCCAGAGGTCCAGGATCCCGCCCAGGTGGGGGTCCCACCAGCCTCCGATCAGCAGCATCGGTTGGCGTAGCAGGGTTGGGGGCGGCCGATGGCAGGGCCAGTTGCCGTTTGCAGGCTCCAGCAGCCAGCGCCTGGCCATGCCCTCGGGATCATGGCGCTCCAGCAGTTCCAGCCCCTCTTCCAGAAAGCTGCCCGTTTCCAGGCTGCGCCTGATCGCGCGCCAACCGCTGCCATCGCCCCGCCTCTGGCAGCGCTGGGCCGCCAGTTGCAGCCCCCAGCCCAGGCCCAGGGCCCACCAGTGGGCGCCCCCTGTCACGGCCCAGTCGCAGCACTCGTTCAGGCCGGTCATGGCCGGCGCCAGGCAATCGGGGATTGCCGTGGGGTCGTCGCTGAGCAGCTGGGTCAGGCCCTGGTAGGAAAAGCCGTAGCAGCCCACCTGGCCGTTGCTGCCCTCAAGCTGGCGGGCCCAGCGGATGCTGTCCGCCCCATCGGCGGCTTCCTGGGCAAATCCCCCGAACTCGCCGCCGGAGTCCCCCTTGCCCCGCACGTCCTGCACCACCACCTGGAAGCCGTGGGAGGCATACCAGCTGGGGTGGGCGTAGGTGATGGTGGAGGCGATTGCCCGCCCGTAGGGCTGGCGCATCAGCAGCACGGGCCAGGGGCCTGGTGCCTGCGGGCTCCAGATGCGACTGGCCAGGCTGGTGCCATCGCGACAGGTCATCCCTTGGTCTTGCCAGCGCACTTGGTCTTGCCAGCGCACCCCGTAGGGGCCAGGGGGCGGGGCCTTCACTCAGCGCACATCTGGGCAGTAGAGCCCGATCACATAAGTGGTGAGCACTTCGGCGTCCATGGGGCTGAGGTTTTCCTGTCGGGCAATTTGGGCGACGGCCTGCTGGGAGGTGGCTGAGAGCCCCTGGGCGTTGAGGTTGCGCAGCTGGGCGCAGAGGGCCTTGGCCCGGTCGGGGTTCTGCTTGACGGACTCCAGCAGTTGGGACTGGGCCTGGGCCCCAGGGGCAAACGGGCTGGCCGCCAAGACCAGCGCCGCCGCCACCCAGGCGAGCTGCCCGGCTCGGGGGCGGGATTTCACGATCAACAATCGGTTACTCCCATTTCAGTTTGCTGGGATGGGCGATTGCGAGGGGGCTGGATCAGTTTGTGGGGCGGCGCTGGGCCCGCTTGATCCAGCTACGCAGGGTCGGGAGGTCAAAGGTTGGGGCTGCCCTGCCGGTGAGGCTGCGCTGCAACCTGCCCATCTGCACCAGTAGCTGCTGGGGATCGGCCCTTGCCAGGCCCTTGGGGCTGGCAATGCCGGCATAGAGCAGCAGGGCCGCTTCGGCGGGTTGCAGATCCACCTCCACCACCAGCCGGGCCTGGCCGCGCAGCTTGATCAGCCTGGCCTCACTGGCTCCGCCCCTGGCGCCGATGCGGCGCAGGTCTGCGTCTTCGAGCACTGCCATCTGGGCCCAACCCTCAATGCCACTTGCCTTTAACTGAACTTGCTCGCGCTCAAAGTGGGCCGGCAGCTGCCACATGGTCAGGGCTGGAGTTCCACTCTGCCAGTGGCCAGGCTGCGGCTGGCTTCCGCCAGCACGACTGGCTTGCTCAGCCCCGGCGCCACCGCTTCCACCCGTCGCAGCCGCACGTGCACCAGGCCATCGGCGCTGTTGCGGCCACTGGTTCGCAGGTTCTCGGCCAGCTGCTGCACGCTGGGCCCTGCGGCGCCCTCGGGGAGATCGGCCGGGGCGGCCGCCACAAGCAGATCGCCGCCATTGTCATAGACAACCGGCACGGTCACAGCTCCCTCCAGGCTTACCCGCTGGGTGTAGCTCACCGAGAAGGCCAGGCAGGAGATTGCCAGCAGGGCTGTGAAGCTGGTGATGCCCACCAGGCGGAAGCGAACCCCCCAGCGGCCCAGGTAGCCGACCATGGTGGTGATGGCTAGCAGGCCGCTGGCGGCGCCCAGCCATTGGCCCGCTGTCAGCAGGATCGGTTCAGCGGCCATTGGGGCTGGTTCTTCGCGTCATGGCTTCTATATTGCGCCAGACACAGCAAGGGGCAGCCCAGGGCAATGGCGGTGTTGCCCCATAAGGATTCCGGCCCCCCCCAGTCGCCTCACCCCTTACCAAAGCTGGGCCGGATCGGGGCGGTCCTGGCCCTCAGCGGTGCCGGGCTGGCTTTGCTGTGCTGGGGGGGTGACCAGGCCCTGCGCCGGCTCTACCAGCATTGGCAGCCCCGGCTGGAGCAATCCCTGGGCAGGGTGCTGGGCCATCCCCTTGAGCTGGGCCCCTACCAGGGGCTGGCTTGGGCCGGGCTGCGGCTAGGACCCAGCCGGATTGGGGCAGGCCCCACCGATGCCTCCAGCGTGGCGGTGCGATCCGTGGCTGTGAGCCTCGATCCCCTAGCCAGCCTGCGCCTGCGCCTGCCTGTGTTGCACGTGACCCTGGCGGGGGTGCGGGCCGACCTGCGCCGCAATCGCCAGGGTCAGTACTGGGTGCCTGGGCGTCTGGCACCGGGTGTCTCCCCTCCCCGTCTGGATCTGCGCCTGCGCCTGGCCGATCCTGCCCTGGTGACGCTGGCGCAGGGGGGGCAGAGCTTTCGCCTCGCCGCCCGGCTTGGCCTGAGGCCCCATCGCCGCAGCCTGGAGATCGATGGTCGGCTGCGGCCCGCCCGCGGCGGCGGCCAGATGGCCCTGCGGCTGGAGGGCAATTGGCAGGAGAGGCGCTGGCAGGCCAACCTGCGCAGCCAGGCCTTTCCGCTGGCGGCCCTGCAGGGGCCCTTGCCTGTTCCAGGCCAGCTCTTCGGTCGCCTCGATGGTCGGGTTGGCCTGAGCTGGCGCGGTGCCCAGCGCTCCTGTCAGGGCCAGCTGCAGTTAGGTCAGATCCAGTGGCGCCCCGGCCCGGGGGGCACCCGGCTGGAGCTGGCTGCGGCGCCGCTGCGCTGCCAGGGGCAACGGTTGGATCTGGCTCGCAGCAACTGGCGCTGGGTTGGGCCGGGCGTCCTCAGGCTCCAGGGCACGGTCGAGGCAACTGGCCTGGTGGAGCCCGGTGGTCTGGCCCTGACTCAGCTGGAGCTGCGCCGTGGCGCCTCCTGGGTGCGATTGGGCGGCCACCTCAATCAACGACTGGACCTCCGCGGCCGCTGGCGCCTCAGCCCCCGCGATCTGCCGCTCCAGGCCGGCCGGCCCGCCTGGCTGCTCGACCAGCTGCTGGGCGGCAGCGTGGAGGCCAGGGGCCCCTGGCGCCAGCCCGAGCTCCAGGCCCGTTTCGGCCAGTCTGAAAACCCCCTTTTGGGTCCCTGGAGCGCCAGCCTCGACTGGCGCCAGGGTCGCCTCGCCCTGCAGCAATTCAGCAATGCCTATCTAAGGGCCCGAGGCGTTTTGCCCCTGGCCCTGCGCCAGGGGAAGGGGCTGGTGCCAGGCCCCCTGGATCTGCAGCTGGACCTGCGGCGCTACCCGCTTTCCCGCCTGGGTCTGCTGGTGGGCAGTCCGCTGCAGGGGGTGTTGGGGGCCTCAGGCCGGGTTCGCGGACCCCTTAGCGCCCTCACACCCGACCTGGATCTCCAGATCGACCAGCCCGGAGCAGGGCCGATCAGTTTGCGGGAAACCTGGCAGGGCCAATGGTTCGGCGATCGGGCCGGCGGCGGCAGGCTGGCCATGGAGGCCCTTGCCCCCGCCCCGAACGGCGAGTTGGTGGCCCGCTTCGATACCCGTTGGGTGCCCCGTCAGGTGCGCCTCGAGCGAGATGGCGGCTGGCTGGAGCTCGTCGGCCGGCCCCGGGGCTATCGCTGGCAGGCCAGCGGCCTGTCCCTGGAGGGCCTGCAGTTGGCCCTCGGTCCCAGGGGCCGCCGCCAACCCTTGCAGGGGCAGCTCAGCGGCCAGGGCCAGCTTGAGTTGCAGCCCCTGGCCTTCAGTGGCGATGTGAGCCTGGATCGACCGGTTTTTCTTGGCGTCTGGGGGAAGACGGCCCAGGCCACCTTCCACTACAGGAACCGCCGCTATCAGGCCCAGGCAGCCCTTTCGCCCCTGGCGGGAGGACAGCTGGAGCTCGATTGGTCGGGACTCTGGAACGGGCCGTTCAGGTCCAGGCTTGAAGGCCGCCAGTTATCGACAATTTTCTTACAGCAGCTGGGCCGTGCCTGGCCCCAGTGGCGGGGCGAGGGGCCGCCAAGGGTCGGCAGCGCCAGTGACATCGGCACCCTGCTGATCGATATCTTCGGCGGCACCCTGGACGACCACCTGCAGGCCCTGAACCTGGCCCGCCAACGGCTGGCGGTAGATCGGGCCGAGCGGGAGCGGCTGCGCACCCCCCTGGAAAAGCTGCAGCGCTTGGCCGGCAGTGTCGATGTGGATCTGGATCTTGAGGGCCCCACCCTGCTGGCGGCCCGCGCCGACCTCGATGCCCGCGCCCATCTCTGGTCAGCCGGCACGGATCGGGACCAGGCCCTCACCCAGCAGCCCCTGCAGGCCCTTTTCCAAGGGCCCCTGCGCCAGGGCACTGGCAGCTTCAGCCTGGCCAACCTGCCCCTGGAGCTGTTGGCCTTGCTGACGCCTATGCCCGCTGGCCTCGGCGGCTTGGCCTCCGCCCGGGGGAGCTACAGCCTCGGCGGCTCCAGGCCCGAGCTCAACCTCAACCTGGCTCTGAAGGACGCCAGGCTGCAGCAAACTCCCCTCGATTTGGAGCGGGGCCTGATCGAGCTCCAGCAGGGACGGCTGCTGGTTGACCTCTCCCTGCGGGCGGCCGGGGCTGCCAGCAGTGTGGATCTGGCCGGCACCGTGCCCCTCGATCCCCGCCAGGAGGGCGTCGAGCTGAGGCTGGCCAGTCGGAATGATGGCCTGCGCTTCCTCACCGGGTTGGCCCAACCTGCCCTGGAGTGGAAAGAGGGCAGCGGCGACCTGCAGCTGCTGGTGCGCGGCAGTGTGGCCGAGCCCATTGCCAACGGTTTCCTGCGCCTGCGTGGCGGCCAGCTGCAGTTCATCGGCCAGCGGTTGCAGGAGGTTGAGGCGATCGTGCTGTTCGACTTCGAGCAGCTACTGCTGCAGGAGTTCAGCGCCAGGGTGGGGGAGAAGGGCTCGGTGCGGGGCAGCGGTTCACTGGGCCTGCTGCGGCCCGGCAAGACGGCCGATGGTCAGGAAGCCAGCCTGGCCGTGGAGCTGGCCGCGGTTCCCTTCGCCATGCCGCGGATCCGGGCCGTGGCCGCAGGCCAGCTGCGCATCGGCGGCAGCCTCAACGCCATGGATATTGGCGGGGAGCTCTCGATTGCCCGGGGCAATATCAACGTGCAGCCCGGCCGCCTGGCCAGTGAGAAGGCGCCTGGGGTGAGCGTGGCCAGCGTGCCGGAGTTGATCGAATCCAGCTGGAACTTCCAGCAACCGCTGGTGCTGCTCGGGCCGGAGGTGGAGGGTGATGCCAGTGGGCTTCTGCGTGCCAGTGTCCCCAACGTCAGGTTTGTGGGCTTTGACAACCTGCGGCTCAGCCTGGGCCCAGACCTCACCGTGGGGGTGCCCAACCTGGCCAGTTTCAATAGCAGCGGCCTGTTGCGGATAGATGGGCGGCTCGACCCCAGCCTGCGACTCCAGGGCGTGGTGCGCCTGCTGCGGGGGCGCCTCAACCTTTTCACCTCCACCTTTGGCCTGGACCCGGATTCCCCCAACGTGGCCGTGTTCACCCCCTCCATGGGCCTGATCCCGTATCTCGACATCTCCCTGCGCACCAGGGTTCCCGACAGCCTGCCGGTGGCCAGTGGGATTGGGCCGGCCGACAACCTGTCGCTGCAGAACTATCAGGCCGAGGGAGCCACCAACAGCCTCGACCAGCTGAATCTGGTGCGGGTCTACCTCAGTGTCAGCGGCCCGGCGGATCGTCTCGCCGACAACCTGGTGCTGCGCAGTTCGCCCCCCCTTTCGCAGGACCGGCTCCTGGCCCTGATCGGTGGCAACACCCTGGTCGGGCTGGCCGGTGGAGGCGGCACCGCCGTGCTGGCCACCGCCCTGGGCCAGACCCTGCTTTCGCCCTTGCTGGGCAGTTTCAGCGATGTGCTTGGGCAGCGGCTGAGCTTCGCCCTCTATCCCACCTACGTGAACCAGGCGGTCAACAGCGGCGCCGAGCGGCGCTCCGGGCGGGTGCCGCCCCAGCTGGTGCTGGGGGCCGAGATCGGCCTGGACATAGACGAGCGCTTTAATGCCTCGGTGCTGGCTGCCCCTAACCGCTCCGACGTGCCACCCCAACTCAACCTCAACTACAGGGCCTCCGAGCTGCTCAACCTGCAGGGATCGGTGGACAGCCAGGGGGCCTGGCAGAGCCAGCTGCAGCTCTTCTTCCGCTTCTGATGAACCAGCTGATCGGCGTGGACCTGGGCGGCAGCGCCCTCAAGCTGGGGCGCTTCAGCCTGGCCGGAGAGTTGCTCGCCGGCCTTGAGGTGCCTACGCCCCAGCCGTCTTTGCCAGGGGCCGTGACCACGGCGATTGTGGAGGCGGTGCAGCAGCTTGACCCCGAGCACCTGGCCGATCGGGTGGGGGTAGGCCATCCCGGCCCCAGCGATGGGGCGGGCCGGGTGGCGCGGATCGCCATCAACCTGCCGGGCTGGCGGGAGGTGCCGCTGGCCGACTGGCTCGAACCCCTCCTGGCTCGCCGCGTCACCCTGGCCAACGATGCCAACTGCGCCCTGCTTGGCGAGCACTGGCTGGGGGCGGCCCGCGACAGGCGCGATGTGTTACTTCTCACCCTCGGCACCGGGGTGGGCGGGGCGGTGCTGATCGACGGCCGGCTGTTCACGGGTCGCCACGGTGCGGCGGCCGAGCCCGGGCTGATCGGCATCGATCCCGAGGGCCCGCCCTGCAACAGCGGCAACAGCGGCTCGATTGAGTCTTATTGCAGCCGCCGCGGCCTGGCCCGCCTCTCTGGGCTGGATCCGGCCGAACTCTGCCGGCGGGCCGATGGCGGCGACGCCGAGGCCCTGGAGGTGTGGCCGGCCTATGGCCGCCTGCCCGGC
>Ga0213866_10002781_pt1 | contig 12137 bp, 9 predicted proteins | sample PICome_11_FD_160079 | JGI IMG/M metagenome (GOLD analysis project Ga0213866, IMG submission 160079) | Coastal seawater microbial communities near Pivers Island, North Carolina, United States - PICO284 | ecosystem: Environmental > Aquatic > Marine > Coastal | place: USA: North Carolina... | reverse complement strand
ACCCCCTGCTATGTCTATTCCGAAGCCGCCATTTTGAAAGCCTACGAGACGCTTGCCTGCCCCGACTCGAAGGCGCGAATGGCACGCATCTGTTATGCCGTGAAGGCCAACTCCAATCTGGCCATCCTAAGACTGCTTGCCAAGGCAGGCGCAGGCTTCGATATCGTCTCAGGTGGTGAGCTGCAAAGAGTCCTGGCCGCGGGGGGTGCCGCGCATCGTGTTGTGTTTTCGGGCGTTGGGAAGTCCAAGCAGGAGCTGCGATTGGCGCTCGAGCAGACCGTGGGCTGCATTAATGTAGAAAGCCTTGCCGAGCTGCAACAGCTTGAAACAGTGGCAGAAGACCTGGGGCTCACCGCGCCTATCTCGATTCGTGTGAATCCCGACATCGACGCAAAGACGCACCCCTACATCTCCACGGGGCTCAAAGAGAATAAGTTCGGGCTTGGTCTTAACGATGCGCTTGAGGCCTACAAGCGCGCACAAAAGAGCAGGCACCTTCGTATCGTTGGTGTGGATTGCCATATCGGCTCGCAGATCACCAGCCTTCAGCCTTTTCAGGACGCCACAAAACGCTTGCTTGCCTTTGTCACCGAGCTTCATCATCTTGGGATTTCCCTTGCGCATATTGATCTCGGTGGTGGACTCGGAATTTGTTACAAAGATGAGCAGCCCCCGTCAGCCGAAGAGCTTAAAAATCAGGGGCTGCAGATGGTGGCCGATTGGGCAGCCACAACCGGCTGCCAAAGCCCTGAGGTGGTCTTTGAGATGGGTCGCTCCATTGTGGGGGCATCCGGTCTTTTATTAAGCCAAGTGCTTTTGCTCAAGCCATCAGGCGACCCCACTGCAAAAAACTTCGCCATCGTGGACGCCGCCATGAACGACCTTATGCGACCAAGCCTCTACCAGGCCTGGCACGACCTTGTGTTGTTGCACCCTCGCCAGTCGGTCGCCCGGGCTCAGACCTGGGATGTGGTGGGCCCCGTGTGCGAGACGGGTGATTGGCTCGCTCGGGAACGCAGCCTTGAACTGTCGGAAGGCGACCTACTTGCCTTTGCGTCTGCCGGCGCCTACGGCAGCACCATGGGTTCGAATTACAACAGCCGCGCACGTCCGCCAGAGGTTCTCATTCGATCCGATGGGTCCGTAAACCTTATTCGGCGAAGAGAAACCTTTCAGGAACTTATCGAGCTTGAGAAAATCCCCCAAGACTTGTGGTCTTGAATGGCTGCCAACGCGGTGAACTACTTACTAAGATCGACTCGCCTTAAACTTTAAAAGCCAAGCTGCAAGGGCAACTAAGCCGAAAGCCATTGGTTCAATAAAATCGTTCTTGCCCGCCTTGTGAAGTACGTAGTGAAGAATAGATAAAGCAACGATAAGGCCAATCAGCCTGTGAAGCTGCTTCCACCTCGGCCCTAGCTTTATCATGCTTAGCCGGTTCGAGGTAAGGCCAAGCGCAAGCATAAGTAGAAGCGCCACCGTGCCCACGGTCACAAAGGGCCGGCGAAAGAAGTCGACCACCACCTGCCAGGTGTCTTGATCTTGCTCGAAGAGCCAATAGGCAAGAAGATGCAGCACCGCATAGCCAAGGGCCCAAAGGCCCACTACGCGACGCACCGAAACAAGACCAAAGGGTTTGGCTTTGTAACCGAGTTGGCTGGCCAAGCCCTGCCATAGCCGCTCCATTGGCGTCATGGCGTAAGCAAAGAGAAGCAGGACGAGACTTGCTTGACCAAGGCCACGAATGATGACCTCTTGAGGGTTGGCGCCCAGATCGACCAGCCCAAGCACTACAAGACTGCCAAGCACCAAGGGCAGAGCGGCCCAGGTCTGAATACTTGGGGACAACAAGCTAGTAGTACCTTCGAAGGTCCATGCCCGTGTAAAGAGATGCAACCTGCTCAGCGTAGCCGTTGAACATTAAGGTGGGTCGACGGGGTGCAAACAGGCCTCCCTCCCCAATGCGTCGCTCGGTGGCCTGCGACCATCGGCGGTGGGGCACCTCGGGGTTTACGTTCGAGTAAAAACCGTACTCGTGGGCAGCCGCTTTTTGCCAGCTTATAGTTGGCTGCCGTTCAACGAAGTTGATGGACACGATTGACTTTGCGCTTTTGAAGCCATACTTCCATGGCACAACAAGTCGAATGGGCGCGCCATTCTGGGCCGCCAAGGTCTTCCCGTAGGCTCCAACAGCAAGCAGGGTGAGGTCGTGAGCGGCCTCATCCATCCGCAGTCCTTCTCGGTATGGCCATTGCAGAACATCCGATCGAAGTCCCGGCATCTGCTTCTCATCGGCCAGACTTACAAGCTGAAGGTACTTCGCGGAGCCAAGTGGCTGAACGCGCTTTATAAGGGCGTTCAGAGGAATGCCCAGCCACGGGACAACCATCGACCAGCCCTCCACACAACGCAGCCGGTAGACCCGCTCCTCCACCGCGGCAAGCTTAAGAAGTTCCTGCATATCAAAGATCTGCGGTTTGGCGACAAGGCCCTCGACGCGCAGGGTCCATGGATCGACAAGAAGGCGCGACGGGGCCTTCTCGGCAGGGTCGGATTTGTCCGTTCCAAACTCATAGAAATTGTTGTAGCTAAGAAAATGATGCTCCTCGGTGGGCTTATCCATCACCCTCCAAGAACTTGGCTGAGCACCCAGAGGCTTTGGTACCGCAAGCGAGGCGGCCGAACCCACTGATGGCGTGGACCCAAGCCCTAAAGCTATTCCTGGAGTGGAAAGCAGCGTGCCCGTTATACGACGCCTATTGGAAAAAAAAGCCTCGGGTGTTATCTCCGAGGCCTTCGGTGCGGATGGGCCTGCAGCAGGCTTAAAGCTGCCCATAGGAATGCAGACCCGAGAGGAACATATTGACGCCAAGAAAAGCAAAACCAGTAATAAGTAGGCCAATTAAGGACCAGTAGGCTGCGAACTGACCTCGAAGCCCCTTCACCATCCGAAGATGCAACCAGGCGGCGTAGTTCAGCCAGACGATCAGTGCCCAGGTTTCCTTGGGGTCCCACTGCCAGTAGGTTCCCCAGGCCTCGGCCGCCCACAAAGCTCCCAGAATGGTGGCAACGGTAAAGAAGGCAAAACCAATCGCGATGGCGCGGTACATGACATCGTCAAGCACTTCGAGGCTTGGCAACTTCTCGGAGATGCGGCGACGAAAGACGATGACGGCACCAACAAAAACTGCCGAAACCCCAAAGTAAAGCGCCCAATAGTCGGGCATTCCCGACTGACGGAAGACAAGGGGTTCTGCGCAAAGCAAGATGCCGAGAATAAACAGCGGAATAAACGACTTCAGGGAGGTCTCTTCAGCCTTGGACTTGATTAGGTAAGCAAAACCGACCATGGCAGCAATGGAGAAGGTACCGTAACCAACGAAATTGGCAGGTACGTGTATTTTCATCCACCAAGACTGCAAGGCTGGCACGAGAGGCTGTATTTCATGGGCAGAGCGCGTTGCCGAGTACCACAACAAAAAGCCGACTGCAGCAACGACAATTAGAGAAACAAAGCCCCCTAGGGCACGCGTCTGATACCGACGCTCGTAGTACAAATAAAACATGGACGTAATCACGGAAAACAAAATAAACACTTCGTAGAGATTACTGACCGGAATGTATCCAACATCGGGTGAAATAAGGTAGGACTCGTACCAGCGCACAAGCAGGCCTACAAAACCCATAACGCAGGCGGACCATGCTGTTACGGACCCCATCCAAAGGGCGGTCTGACCCCTCGAGAATGTTCCGATCCAGTACATCACCGAAGAGAACAGAAACAGGACGGACATCCATAAAATGGCAGACTGCGACGCCAAGAAATACTTCAGCAAGAACTTTTCTTCTGCGCCTTGTGATGTTCCGCCGTAGGTGGCAATGCCAATAAGGGCCAGAACCGCGCAGCCCAGGAAGTAGGGGCGTAGGGCCGGCCAGAGCCAGCCAAGGAAGGTAATGGATGGCACACAGGCCCAGAGAATAACCGTCTCATAGATGTCCATGGACGCCCCGTACTGCTGACTTACATAGCCCGCACCCAGCGCGAGAACAAAAATGAACCCAAAATCGAGGAGTCCCAGTCGTCCGCGCCCCACGGCGTGGACCGACGGCATGGCCAGTTCGGGGGTTGATGCTGTATTGGCCGTTGCAGTGTTCATTTCATTCTCCCGCAGTTACGCCTTTGCTAATGAGGCTTGATGGAGGCACGAAGCTCCTGAAATTCGCGATCAAAGTCAAGCGAATGGCGTGTCGTTGAGGCTGCCACACGCACCGAATCAACCTGACCTGACCCATTGATACCACGCCACACCCAGACACGACGCTCTGGGATGTAGAGCATGGCGAAAATCCCGATGATTAGCAAGAAACAGCCCAGATAGACAGTGGTCTTTCCCGGTGAGCGTGTAACCTGAAAAACGGAGGCCTGGACCTGTTCAAAGTTATCGAGCATCACCAGAAGCGGCGCTCCGAAGATCTGGCTGTCGCTGTAGGCATTGAGTGCACGCTGAGTGAAATTAAGCGTGGTGTCATTCTGTTCAAGCCTTGGCAGGCCATCGTTAAGACGGGCAAGTTGCCAGACCTCCCAGAAGGCAGAGGTGAGCATACGCACAACGACATCGGCAGCCCTGTCCCGCTCAGCCTCGGGTACGGTCTGTTCTAAAAGGTCTGCTAAGCCCTGAAGACCGCCCTCGGCGACGGCATCAAGTGACCGCTGTGCGCTGCTTGCCAGGGCTGATGCAAGATTGTCTGGGGCAGAGCGCTGGGCAAAGATCTCGGCTGCTTTCTGTCGCACCTCGGGGCTCGCCATGGCCTCACGAAGCCTCATGTACTCAGTGAGTGACCTATTCTCATCAGCGGGGATACGAAGATAACGAAAGCTTTCGTCCGGGCTACCCCGAACCCCAATAAGGAAGACCGGGGTTCCATCAAGATCAACCGGTAGCATGTAGCTGTGAAATTCTTTGGCCTGACCGGCTGTATCGCGAAGCTTATAGTTGAAGCTTGGGCCAACATTACGCAGATTCTCCTTCGTAGATAGGCTGACGGCAGGCGATAAAACGGTAGCCACATGTTTCTTGAAGGGGTCCTCAATGGGTGGCTGATCGTTAATGTTTTCGACATTGATAGCCTTAAATCCCGACACCTCCAGGGCAAGCGTCTGGTTCTGGCTTCGCAGTGGTAAAGACTGGCCTACTGCAAGCTCGATAGGAAGCCTCTGGCGGGCGGGTCCGGTGAGCGGGTGTGCGATGAGTTTGAGTTTCGAGCCACCATCGTCGAAGCTGGACTGATAAATTGCAATACCCCGATGGATCAGGGGCTTATTGACCTCGATGGTGGTCTCTCTCACCGTTCCATCCAGCTTGTCTTTAAGAACAACATCGCTGGCAAAGAGCTTGGGCATGCCCGTGCTGTAGTACTCAACCCGGAAGGCCTTAAGGGTAAGTTCAAAGGGCAGGTCGAGCAAAAAGGCACCGCCGGGTTGATTGATCACGGCCAGGTCGGAGGTCTGACCCTCAGGGATTAAGAGGTTTGCACGGTAAGTAGGCGTGGCCTGAGGCATCTTGGCAGAAGCGGGCAGATCCTCGATCGTTGCGACCTCAGCCAGATTGACGGGCGCCTTTTGCCACCACCACGCTGCAAGACGCGTCGGAATCTCACTATCGAGCAACCCGCCAAGCGAGATCACGACAATGGCAAGGTGAGCCGCTATATAGCCAAGCCGATTGGAACCCCCTTTTTTTCCCACAACGACTGGCAGACTGCTGTCCTGAGAAGAACTCGTCTTAATGGCATAACCGTGTGACTTAAGCCAGTCGGTGGCGTGGTGAACGGTTAGAAGGGCCTGTGCCTCGTTTTCTACCGGATTCTCGTGACGATGACGGAAAGCGATAAAAGCTCGGTCACGAACGTGCAGCGGCCAGGATCGAGCCTCCCGCACCATTTTGGGTGTATTACGAATGAGACAGAGAGTCGTTGAAATAAGCATGAGCGCCATGAAAACCAGAAACCACGGCGCGTTGTACACACGAAAAACATCGAATGCACCAAAGACCTCTGCCCAAAAGGCACCAAACTGGTTAACGTAGTTAATGTCGGGGGAGGCCTGCGGAACGATTGTGCCAATGGCACTTGCAATGCAGAGAACCGACAATGCGGAAATTGCAAAACGCATCGAACTGAGAAGCTCAATGGTCTCGCGCACCCAGGCAGACCCGTGCCTGAGTTCTATACCGCCGGTTGAAGGCTTATCGGAGTCCTGCAAGGTACTCTGCTACAGCCTTCATGTCGCCCTCGTTCATACCTTTGGCAATTGACATCATCTGGGAGCTGTTCGCCCGCTCACCCGACTTAAATGCTGCCAAGGTTGCTGCCGTGTAATCGGCATGTTGGCCAGAGAGCCTTGGGTACTGCGCAGGAATGCCGTTGCCGTTGGGGCCATGGCAGCCTGCGCAAGCGGGAACACCCTTTGAGGGAATGCCTGCTCGATAGATACGCTGACCGCTCTCAATAATGTCTTTGTCCTTGGAATACGAAGGCTTAATGGCCTGCGCAGCATAAAAGGCCGCCACGTTACGAATGTCGTCTTCAGACAATGCTGTGGCGAAGACCCCCATGACAGCATTGGCGCGTTCTGCGCCATCTGCGCCAGGCTTCACCTTGAAGTTGTGAAGCTGCTTAGCCAGATAACCCGCATGTTGTCTAGCCAGAATGGGGTAGATTGAAATGACGCTGTTGCCATCGGCTGCGTGGCAGGCGACACAAGCAGCTGCGGCAATGGCCTGGCCCTTGGCTAGGTCAGCCACGGCGACCTTTTCCGGCGCTGCCGCCTGCAGAGCAGTCGTTGAAAGCGAGACCGCAGCAAAGGCCATTGCAAAAAAGGCTGCCTGAATGGTTCTTGAGGCCTTGGCCGCGAGCTTACTTGAGTGGGCAAAGATGGGACTTGAGGCGGTGATGAGACGGCAAGTGGATGCTTGTGTAATCATGGTTTCAATAGCCTTTAACCTTGTGGTCACTTAAATGACTCGTATGAGAGTTCGTAAACTGCTAAGTGGTTCAATATGAGATGTCTAGTTTAGTGCAAACCCGCAGTCCGAATGCCCCTAGCCCCCCCTCCGCCGAGGCCGACTGGCTCTCTCGTCGGCTTTCCGCCATTGAGTTCCTAAAAAGTGCCGCCCGTGTTGATCAGCTTCCGAGCCCTTCAGCGCCTGAGTTTGCTATTGCCGGGCGCTCAAACGCGGGAAAGTCCACCACACTGAATGTACTTTGCCAAAGGCGGCGGCTCGCCTTCGCGAGCAAAACCCCTGGTCGCACACGGCTAATCAACCTTTTCGGGCTCTTTGATAAAGAGGAAGAAGTTGGCCGCCTTGTCGACTTACCTGGCTATGGGTACGCCGCAGTAAGCAAGGTTATGCAAAAGCAGTGGCAGTTGGAATTGTCGCGCTACCTTGCTACGCGGACGAATTTGATGGGGCTCATTCTGGTCTGCGACTGTCGGCACCCCTTGGGCATTCTCGACACGCAGCTTCTCGACTGGTTTGGGCCGCGACGCAGGCCTGTTCATATCTTACTAACTAAGGCCGACAAGCTCGGGCGCCAACAACAAGCTCAAACGCTTCGGGCTGTTAATGCACGTATTAAAGATAACGGGGCCCAATGGGGTGGTTCGGTTTCGGCCTCGCTTTTCTCGGGCCTTAAACAGACCGGACGAGACGAGCTGCTTGAGACACTCGCCGACTGGTTAGGGCAAAAAAAAGCCGGTAGCGAGGCTACCGGCGATAATGCCTTTGTGAAGGCGCCCGCTCAGGGAGGAGAAGCGGGAGACATGACGTCTGTTGTCTAGGACAGAACGTCACAAAGGAAGTTTTACAGAATTCTGAAAAAAATGCATCTTTTTTTTACGAGTTACCCCAAAAAATTTGAGAGTCCTCGAGGCTCGGTCATAAGGAGCCTCTGGCATGCCCCTTTCTAGCTACCCAGGCTTTCGAGCCCGCAGGCAACGACGTGACGACTGGTCGCGACGCCTAGTTAGCGAAAACTCACTTACAATCAATGACCTAATTTATCCGGTTTTCGTTACTGAAGGCACCAAGCGACGCGAAAAGGTGTCAAGCATGCCCGGCGTTGAACGGCTAAGCCTTGATCTTTTAATGCCCCTTGCGGAAGAGGCAAGCATGCTTGAAATTCCGGTTCTCGCGGTTTTTCCCGTCATTGAGGCGGAGAAAAAAGACCTTGCTGGTAGTGAGTCTTTTAACCCGGGTGGGCTAGTGCCTAGGACAGTGAGCGCGCTAAAAAAAGAGTTCCCCAAGCTTGGGGTGATGACCGATGTTGCCCTTGACCCCTACACCAGCCATGGTCAGGATGGCCTTATCGATGACCAGGGGCGGCTCTTAAACGATGAGACGGTCGAGGTTCTGGTGAAACAAGCCCTCGTCCAGGCCCAGGCCGGTGCAGACATCGTCGCCCCGTCCGACATGATGGATGGCCGAATCGGGGCCATCCGCAGGGGCTTGGAGGCCAACGGCCAAATTCACACACGCATCATGGCCTACGCGGCAAAGTACGCATCAAGCTTCTACGGCCCTTTTCGCGACGCGGTGGGCTCAGGGGCCAACCTGGGAAAAGCCGACAAGAAGACCTACCAGATGGACCCCGCCAATGGCGATGAGGCACTACGTGAGGTGGGCATGGACATCGCCGAGGGTGCGGACATGGTGATGGTAAAGCCTGGGATGCCCTACCTGGATATCGTCTACCGCGTTCGGCAGGCCTTCGGAATGCCTACCTTCGCCTACCAAGTGAGTGGGGAATACAGCATGATCAAAGCGGCCTCAGCTCAAGGCTGGCTGGATGAGCGCCAGGTGGTCTTGGAGTCTTTGCTTGGTTTTAAAAGGGCTGGAGCCCACGGGATTCTTAGCTACTTTGCACCGGACGTGGCGCGCTGGCTTCGTGATAAACAATGACCACTCGTTTTAGTAGCGAGGTTTAGGAACGGGCTGCATTCGAAGTTCGGCCGCCCGCGCATGGGCGGCAAGACCCTCGCCCCAGGCAAGCTCTGAAGCCACCAAGCCCAAAGCCTGGGCCGACTCTTTGGACACTTTCAGCATGCTGGTGCGCTTTTGAAAGTCGTACACCCCAAGAGGCGAGGAAAAGCGCGCACTGCGCATGGTGGGCAGCACGTGGTTGGGACCTGCACAATAATCGCCTAAAGACTCCGAGGCATAAGGCCCCATAAAAATAGCGCCCGCATGCCGAATCTTTTCAGCCCATTGCTCGGGACAGTGCGTAAGAATTTCAAGGTGCTCGGGCGCCGCCAGAGTGGCGAGCTCACAGGCCTCTTGCAGAGACTGAACATCAACAATCAATCCTCGATCGGCAAGTGACTTCTCAATTACTGCACGGCGTGGCATTTCAGGCAAGAGCGTCTCGATAGCCTCTAACACGTCAAGACTGTGCTGAGGATCGGAGCTCAACAAAATGGACTGGGCCATTTCATCGTGCTCGGCCTGAGAAAAAAGGTCCATCGCCACCCATTGAGGCGAGACAGACCCATCGGAAATAACCAAAATTTCAGAAGGGCCGGCAATCATGTCAATGCCAACTCGGCCAAACACTTGGCGCTTGGCCTCCGCCACATAAGCGTTTCCGGGTCCCACAATTTTATCGACTGCTGGCACCGACTCGGTTCCATAGGCAAGGGCACCCACCGCCTGGGCACCGCCAATGGTAAATATTCGATCGACACCGGCTAAGAATGCCGCGGCCAGCACCAGCTCATTACGCTCACCCCGTGGGGTTGGCACCACCATAATGAGTTCACGAACACCCGCCACCTTGGCAGGGATGGCATTCATGAGGACGGAGGAAGGGTAGGCCGCCTTCCCCCCTGGAACATAGAGCCCGGCGCGGTCGATGGGCGTTATGCGCTGGCCAAGTTCAGAGCCCTTACCATCATCCACTGACCAGGAACTCTGTTTCTGAGCCTCGTGGAAACGCCGGATACGCTCAGCTGCGGTCTCAAGCGCCTCGCGCTTGGCCGTATCAAGGCCGTTAAAGGCCTCCTGCATCTGTTCAAAAGGAACTTCAAGCTGCGCCATGGAGGACACGGAAAGACCATCCCATTGACCCGTGTAACGAATAACAGCCTCATCACCCTGACGACGGACATCAGCAAGAACCGAACGAACAGCATCAATAACGGAGGCATCCAGGCTTGGCTCAAAGGCAAGCCTGTCTTGAAAGAGCTTGTGGAATTTAGCCTGCTGGCTATTGAGGTGAAGCATCATGGCAAAGCTACCCCTGAGTTGTGGCGGCCTGAAAGGCCTGAATCAAAGGCACAATTGTCGTCTGGTGGAGCTTTAAAGAGGCCTGATTCACCACAAGCCGAGAGGACACCTCGGTAATGGGAGTAATTTCAGTCAGCCCATTGGCGGCAAGAGTAGCCCCAGTGGAGACCAGATCAACAATAACGTCCGCGAGGCCCATGATGGGCGCGAGCTCCATGGAGCCGTAGAGCTTAATAAGATCGGCGTGAATGCCTTGGCTGGAAAAGTAATCTCTTGCCAGTCGGGTGTACTTGGTTGCCACGCGCAATCGGCTACCCGCCACAAGGCGACGGGCTGCATCGAAGTCTTTTGCTGCTGCAAGGCTTAAGCGACAGCGGCCAATTCCAAGGTCAACTGGCTGGTAAAGACCCTCGAGCCCCTGTTCCTGAAGAACATCAGAGCCCACCAGACCAAGGTCGGCACCGCCATAACGCACATAGGTGGGCACATCGCTTGCACGCACCAAGAGAAGCTGAACATCGTTTCGAATGCTCGGAACAACGAGGCGGCGGGTCTTCTCGGGGTCTTCACTAGGAGCGATACCGACCGACTTCAGCAAGGGCAAGGCCTCGGTCAGAATTCGACCCTTGGATAGTGCAACGGTAATCATGCGGCAGACTTCACTCGACGAACCCGACCACCAAGCGCAATAAGCTTGTCCTCCATACGGTCGTAGCCACGGTCCAGGTGATAGATGCGATCGATCTCCGTCTCACCTTCGGCGACCAGGCCCGCGATGACAAGGCCCGCAGAGGCCCTTAGGTCGGTGGCCATGACCGCAGCACCGGTCAACTTCTTAACCCCCTGAATAATGGCGGTGTGCCCATCAATACGTATCTGTGCTCCAAGCCGTTGAAGCTCTTGTACATGCATAAACCGATTCTCAAAAATAGTCTCTGCCACCGTACTTGTACCCTGTGCAATGGTATTGACAGCCATAAACTGGGCCTGCATATCTGTTGCAAAGCCCGGGTAGGGTGCTGTGCGAATATCAACGGGCAAGGGCCTTTTATCGGCCTTTGCCCACAAACCATCGTCGGTGGCGCGCACCTGCAAGCCGGACTGCCGGAGCTTGTCGAGGGTGGCCGCCATATGCGCTTCACAGACGCCCTTTAATAAAATCTCGCCACCCGTTGCCATCACCGCACAAAGAAAGGTTCCGGCCTCGATTCGGTCGGGCATGACGCAGTGGTCTGCGCCGCGCAACTCGCGAACGCCTTCAACAACAATACGATCGGTACCTGCACCCGAAATTTTTGCACCCATCGCAATAAGGCACTGGGCAAGATCAACCACCTCCGGCTCACGCGCAGCATTGTCAATGACCGTGCAGCCATCGGCCAGGCAGGCGGCCATCATGAGGTTTTCTGTGCCCGTCACCGTGACCATGTCGGTGGCAATGTGAGCGCCCTTAAGCCGGGAGGCCCGAGCCACTAGATAGCCCTTTTGCACCTCAACCGAAGCCCCCATGGCCTGAAGGCCTCGAATATGCTGATCGACTGGCCTTTGTCCAATGGCGCAACCGCCCGGCAGGCTCACAAGCGCATGACCAAAGCGAGCCAGCATGGGGCCAAGCACTAAGATTGAGGCACGCATCGTCTTTACAAGCTCATAGGGCGCCTCAAGCTTGTCAACGCCTCCCGCCTCAAGCTTGAGAATCTCTTGAGCAGAGCCCTCGCTTGATAAGGTTTGCACAGTGACTCCCATGCCAGTAAGAAGCTTGGTCATGGTGCGAACATCCCTTAGGGGCGGAAGATTTCGAACAACCAGAGGCTGGGAACTTAAGAGGCTTGCACAAAGAATGGGAAGCGCGGC
>Ga0213866_10002780_pt1 | contig 12138 bp, 12 predicted proteins | sample PICome_11_FD_160079 | JGI IMG/M metagenome (GOLD analysis project Ga0213866, IMG submission 160079) | Coastal seawater microbial communities near Pivers Island, North Carolina, United States - PICO284 | ecosystem: Environmental > Aquatic > Marine > Coastal | place: USA: North Carolina... | reverse complement strand
TGAGACGAATTATCTGAAGTATGGATTAAATCTACTGCCACAAAAGAGCAACTTATCGAACAGCTTGAGGACTGGTGTAAGCGTGCAGAAGCTTCTGGAATTATTGCTTTAAAAGAGTTCTCTCATAGATTACGCCGTTACGCCTAGTTTGCTCCTTTAGTACCGTACCGTTCAATACAAAAAAGCCCGCTAAACGCGGGCTTTTTATTTCAATCTGAATCGAGCCTAATTACCTCAACTTAGTCTCTTTGTAGATAACATGCTTCCTAACGACAGGATCGAATTTCTTGATCTCCATTTTCTCTGGCATGTTGCGCTTATTCTTAGTCGTTGTATAAAAGTGTCCCGTACCAGCCGAGGACTCTAATTTAATTTTATCTCTCATAATATTCCCTTAAATTGCCTTTCGAGCCCGCATATCGGCCAAAACAGCATCAATTCCCTTCTTGTCAATTAAACGCAATCCCGCCTGGGTAAGCCGGAGCCTGACCCACCGATTCTCGCTTGCTACCCAGATCCGCTTTGAATGAAGATTAGGCAAAAATCGGCGCTTATTCCTATTATTCGCGTGGGAAACGTTGTTACCGGATACCGGCTTTTTTCCGGTCACTTGACACACTCTAGACATAGCTTAAAGGCCTTTGATTCAACTGTTACTATTCAGAAAACCAAGCTTTATACCATAGTATTGCGTTTTTTGGCAATATATTCTCCTCTAAAGTTAAGATTGTAGTGGCTGATGACTCGCACTAATTGGGGGCCTGAGTCTTGTGTCAAATGCTTACCAGGTGTAAATTACACGTGGGAAAGAAACATTTCCCATCCTCTACCGCAATAAGCGTTAATAATTAGGTTGAGGATGAAAATCTTGGGGGCACGTGAGCTTTCAAATACTCAGAGTGAGGTAGTACTGCCTCATAGTGGGATTACTGAGTAATTAACAGCCTTGTGTTCTTGTTCGAACAAGAAGCGAAGAGGAGTACTTAATATGAAGAAAGTTCTTAGTTTAGTAATGGGTGTTGCGGCTCTAGCAGTTGCTTCAACTGCTACTGCAGGAGCAACAAAAGCCTACTGGGCAACCAGTGGAATGTTTGGTCCCTTTGCAATTAATGGCCTCATTCCAACAATACCCGCAGACGAAGTACGGGATGTCACTATTCCTGTAAGTATGTGGATTATTGAGCATGATAAAGGTCTAGTTGTTTTTGATACAGGAAATAACATAGAAGTTGTTAACAACTGCAAAAACTACTGGGCGCCAGGTCTGTGTGATTTCTTAAAGCCATCTCAAACTGCAGATACAACTATCGACGGATGGCTCAAGAAATTGGGTTACACGACAGACGATGTGAAAGTGGTTGTTACTTCTCACGCTCACTTGGATCATGCTGGAAACTTAAAAATGTTTCCAAATGCAATTCATGCATTCCAAAAAGCAGAGTTGTATCAAGGATGGTGGCCTGAGAAGTTCCAAGGTCGTGACGGAACTGGTCCATTCGTAAAAGCTGACATGGAAGGTACCAGAGACTATAATTTCCTTGAGTTAGATGGGGATTACGACCTATTCGGCGACGGCAGTATGGTGATATTAAGCACACCAGGACACACCCTTGGACACCAGTCCATGCAAGTGACTTTGGATTCTGGTAAGCGAATGCTAATCGCTCAAGATGCAATTTGGATGCAAGAGAATCTTGACGGGCATGCTGCCGGCTTAAACTTCAGCGTGCAGGCATATACCAATTCTGTGAATCGGTTGAAATTCATGAAAGACCTCCAAAATATTCCATTAATGATGGGCCACGATGAAAATCAGTGGGCTGCAGGTGGAGATCGTTGGTACAAGTAATACGTTATAGCTAACGTAAAACTGCTGCCCCCCTCACGGGGGGTTTTTTTTAGCTCCAATTATTAATCGGAAACTGTACAAATACCGTGTCAAATCAACCTACACTGATATCTGTTGACTCTGTTACCAAGAGGTATGGGAGCAAAGAGATAATTCACAACATTTCCTTTGATGTAAAAAAAGGGGAAATCGTTGGCTTTCTTGGTCCGAATGGAGCAGGGAAAACTACTACGATGCGTATGATTTCTGGGTTCACCGCGCCCACTACAGGCAAGGTAGTTGTCGCTGGGCACGATATGTCCCACGATAACTATGAAGGAGCGAAGAAAATAGGATACCTTCCCGAACATCCGCCTCTCTACGAAGTGTTAAACGTCAGACGCTATCTACAATTTGTTTCCAAAGTTAAGCGCATTAAGCGATCTCGAGTCAATTCAGAACTTGACCGTGTAATGACAGCGTGTCGACTGGAAGCAGTAAGAGATAAAGAGATTTATAAACTATCAAAAGGGTATCGCCAGCGAGTAGGGCTGGCTCAAGCGCTCCTAGGCGATCCGGACGTTCTGTTGCTCGATGAACCAACCGCAGGTTTAGATCCCGGACAAATCCAAGAAACCCGAGAAGTCATTCGGTCTTTCGGTCAAGATCACGCGGTTCTTCTGAGCACACACATACTGCCTGAGGTAACCCTCATTTGTCAGCGTATAGCGATCATCAACGATGGTCGTATCCTTGCCGTTGATTCTCCGGAGGCTTTGCAATCTGCTTCAGACAGTACAAACAACGTATTGATCGAAATGAGCGGGGATAACCAGACAATCGAGAAAGCAATTAGAGATGTAAACGGCGTAAAAGACGTAAAGTTCTCACCGGTTAAGAACAAAGAAACGCATTTTCAAGTGGATTGCCATGTTGAATCAAGAGATGGAATTGAATCCGACCTGGCGAAAGTAGTAACTGGTCATGGGGCGTTACATAGTCTCTCAAGGCAGAAACCCACTCTTGAAAATGTATTTTTAAAATATATTAACGATGGTACGCATCCAAAAGAGACAAAACTATGAATGGCGTAACCGCAGTACTAAATAAAGAACTCACGAACTATTTCCAATCGCCAATTGCATACTTTATCGTTGCAGTGTTTCTGCTGGGCACGGGATATTTCTTTATTGATCATGTATTCCTAAGAGGTTCAGCCTCGATGGACACAACGTTGCAAAGTATGGGTGTCTTACTTATCACCGTTGTGCCTGCGATATCCATGCGCTTATTTTCTGCGGAATACAGCGGCCGGACCATAGAGCTTCTGATGACGCTACCACTCAAAAAATGGGAAATCGTTTTAGGTAAGTATCTAGGTGCATTAAGTATTTTTTTAATCATGACGCTAACTACCTGTATCAATCTTATTCCATTAGTACTGTACGGCAACCCCGACATCCTAAACATCATTTCGGGCTACGTGGGATTCATTTTGCTGGGAATGGCGTGTATTGCGATCGGTCAATTATTTTCCTCTTTAACTGAAAATCAAATTATTGCTGCACTCATGACTTGGCCCGTACTACTTGGTTTTTGGTTTGTCGGCAAGTTTAAATCATTCCAACAGACGGCCTGGCTGAGAAGCTTATCCGACTACCTGTCATTTAGCGGGCATTATGGCGACTTTCTTCGAGGACTTATTCGATCAGAGGGTGTGATTTTTTTCTTAGCGGTGACGACAATCGCCCTGGTACTTAACACAGCGTATATGCGGGGAAGACGATAACCATGGATCAGTCATTTCGTAATCTATTGATTCTAATACTCGGAATCACCTTCCTAATTTTAAGCGTAATTATGGATGCGATATTGGTAGACACCTTAGTGATCGCCAATACGCTATTAGTTGCAGGTCTGCTCGTAACCATCACCGGGGTTTACCTACTCCGCGCCGAGCTCAATCTGTTTTTTAAAAAACAACGGGGTGAAGCGCTCGCTTGGTCAGTAGGCATGGTTGGAATCGTGTTTGCAGTATGCTACTTGTCAATCAAGTATCCCTTCCGTATTGATATGACCGAGGGAGATCTATATTCCCTCTCGGCAGAGACTGCAGACATGCTGGAGAGTTTAGATACTCCTGTCCATATCAGCTTCTTCCATGATCCTATGATGCGGGATACTGTCGAGTTCTATCAATTAATTGCCTCAAAGTCTGACCAAGTTACGGTTGAATTTCATGATCCAATGCTAAATCCATCCATTGCCAGAATGAAAGGTATTGAATTTGCAGGAACCGCGTTATTGGAGAGCGAGGGTCGTCAGTTACAAGTCAATACTCCTCATGAGAGTGATATCGCAAATGGAATTTTAAAGATTTCCAGAGGAATACAACAAACCATTTGCTTCTTAGACGGGCATGGTGAACCAGATCCTTTTAGTTTAGAGCAGCACGACCACATAGAGGGTGATAGCGGTCACGATCATGGGCTTGGTACGCAATACGTTCTGCATGAGCGACACGGTATGGCAAAGTTACGTAATAGTCTCGAATCAATGAACTATGTCGTTAGTAAAGTCACTTTGGCGCAAGGCAAGGGCTTAGAGGACGATTGCGCTGTATTTATAGTCGCTGGGCCTCAAACTGCTCTTATGCAATCTGAGGTCCAATGGATTGATCAATACATAAAAGATGGAAACAATGTTCTATTTATGCTTGATCCATTTGTGACGACCGGCCTTGAACCCATCGTCGAAAAATTGGGGGTCATTTTAGATGATAATTTGGTTCTTGATGAAGAGAGTCATTTCTGGGCTGATATATCGTCACCAGCAGTAACAAAATATAATTTACACTCCATTACAGATAACCTAACGCTTACCTTTTTCCCAGGGGCACGATCGCTGTCTCCTACTGAGGTACCCGTAGCTAATACAAGAGTTCGTCCACTTATCAATACATCTCGTAAAAGTTACGGAGAAACAGACATCACAGAACCAGGATACGAGGAAGGGGTTGATCCAAAGGGCCCTCTCACCTTAATGGTAATCGTGAATCGTAATCCTCATTATGGGAAAAATGCAGAAACTGCAATTAAGGAGTTACAAGAAGGCACGACCGATAGCACGGCAGAAACCACGTCAGAGGATGCGACAGTCATCAGCTCTAGGATCGCGATCATTGGAGATTCCGATTTTGCAACTAACTCTTTTTTCCATGTTATGGGCAATGGGAAACTTTTATTGAGTACTATCAACTATCTTGCTGCACAAGAAGATCTAATTGGATTAGAACCAAAATCGCTTGATATAGCTAGAGTTAATCTGACAAATACACAAATGAAGGGAACATTCGTTTTATCAATTATTCTGATTCCTGCGTTGATGGCCATTATCGGTATCGCCGTCTGGTGGAGAAGACGATAATGCGTTCAAATCTGACCCTCAAGGTCGTATGGGTCATCTTATTTTGGCTAATTGCATTCATCGTTTTCATTAACTTAAATCAAAGTGGGGACGAAACAAAAGATAACCATGCTGGACACGGCGATCACAAAAATGTGTTTGAAAGTGGCGCCCTACTTCCTGTTGGGCTATCTGAAATTTTTTCTGTGGAGCTTGTTTATCAAGGGAATTTGTATCTCTTGGAAAAGGATGAAGCCGGACACTGGTTTTACCATGCTCATGGCGCGACAAACGGAGTATTAGAATCGCATGAGCACGTGGCCACGCCTGATGAAAACGAAACCATCTCTGTTTCATTAATGGGTCTCGAAAACGCTAGAGTAGAGAGGCGCCTTAAAACTAGAGAGAAAGACGCATATGGCGTTACAAAACCATCTTTAATCTCGCTTCTCTATGGCTGGGATAAGTCACGACCTATCAGCCAATTTGCGTTTGGTGACTTAGCGACGGACCGCCTAAGTCGATATATTCATCTCGTTGGCTCAGATCAAGTAGCCACAATTGCAGACTACCAATATACAAACCTAATTGAATTAGTAGAGAAGATACAAACAATCAATCAAGAAGCCAGTCGAGAAATATCAAAATCGCGAACAGACAAATAACGAGAGATAAGGATTGGTGTAGACTGATTAGGCTTATAAAGTTTTCATTTAGCGATTTACCAAAAAAACAGAAATGAACGAGCTAAACGGTAAACGTATTCTCCTCGGTGTCACCGGAGGTATCGCGGCATATAAGGCGGCTGAACTCATTCGATTATTGAGCAAAGAAGGAGTAGACGTTCGCGTAGTCATGACGAACTCTGGAGCAGAGTTTATCTCGCCCTTGACCCTACAAGCTTTGAGCGGGAATCCTGTCCACACGTCAATGTGGGATCAATCTATTCCAAATGGCATGCCCCACATCGAGCTATCTCGAGATTGCGACTTAGTATTAGTCGCGCCGGCAACCGCCGACTTTATGGCGAAGTTAGCGACCGGACGCGCAGATGACCTATTGACTACTCTGTGTCTTGCTAGAGATTGTCCGCTCATACTCGCGCCTGCAATGAACAAACAAATGTGGGAAAACTCGTCTACACAACGAAACTTAGATACCTTACTGCAAGACGGTGTCCATTTTGTGGGTCCTGACAGCGGCATACAAGCGTGTGGGGAGCAAGGCGTAGGTCGTATGACCGAACCCGAGTTAATCACAAATGAGATCATCTCATGGTTCCAGCCAAAACTCCTACAGAATAAGAATATAGTGGTAACCGCAGGGCCTACCTATGAAGCCATCGACGCAGTACGTGGCATAACTAATGCGAGCTCAGGAAAAATGGGGTACGCCGTTGCCCAAGCCGCACGTGATTCAGGTGCGAACGTTACACTTATTTCGGGTAAAACTAACCTTACGCCACCGTCTCAAGCACGCTTCATCTCAATAGTTTCAGCCAAAGACATGCTCGATGCAGTCCTTCAAGAAATTGACCATGCCGATATATTTATTTCCGTGGCTGCCGTTGCAGATTTTAGCGTCAGAAATCCAAGTGCGCATAAAATAAAAAAATCACAACAAAAACTTAATATTGAGTTTGAAGAAACGCCGGATATTTTAAAGACAGTAGCTAGTCGAGAAAACCGTCCTTTCTGTGTCGGTTTTGCGGCGGAGAGTCAGGATGTTGAAGAATATGCGAAAAAGAAAAGAATTGAAAAAGATATACCTCTCATTGTGGCTAATCTCGTCACTGAGGCGCTCAATAGTGATACCAACTCGCTTATCCTAATCGACAATGATGGATCGAAAAAACTACCGCCAAGTCCTAAACTTGAGCAAGCCCGCCAGTTGATGACACATATCAGCGATCTCTTAAAAAAACAGTGAAACCAACCAATAAAGACTAATGAACACATTAGACATCAAAGTGATTGATCCGAGAATTAAAAACCAACTTCCAGAATATTCTACTTCGGGTTCCGCCGGATTAGACTTAAGGGCATGTATTGATGCACAGATGAAAATCGAGCCGGGTCAAACTGTATTAGTGCCTACGGGCTTTGCCATTAATATCGAAGACCCTAAATACGCCGCTGTAATACTGCCTCGCTCAGGACTTGGGCATAAACATGGAATTGTGCTTGGAAACCTAGTCGGTCTTATCGACTCGGATTACCAGGGTCAGATTATGGTGTCTGTTTGGAACAGAGGATCAGAATCTTTTAATATCGAACCGATGGATCGTATCGCGCAGTTAGTAGTGATCCCTGTAGTGCAGGTTAAATTTAATCTAGTGGACGATTTTGATAAAAGCACCCGGGGCTCAGGGGGATTTGGTAGCACAGGGCACCAATAAAAAAAACCGGCTCACCGCCGGTTTTTTTAACTTCAACTTAATCCTTAATCGGGAAAGACCATGGCCTCTTCTTTGATATAGGGATCCTTTATTTCACCCGACGCAATACGCCTAGTTTCCTCGGATCGCATATAAGCAACAATCGACAGGATATCCATTCCAGAAATCGTCGTGCCAAACGCACCCATAGCACCGCCAAGACTTTTGTTTGTGATACCAACTGAGATTGTAGTCAAAATAGCCATATTACTGTTCGCAGAATACGCAAATTTTCCACACGTCAAGCAGGGACCTTTACCACCTTTACCTGCGCCACCGTGACAAAAAGAACATCTACGGTCGTACCACTGTTTACCGTTTTGCACTAAGCAATCCTTCTCGATTTCTAGTGCTAAATCGGCTTCGTTGCTTTTGTGCATTGTTCCGGAATATGCTTGATCAATGCACTCCTGTGTGAGCGTTTGATCCGCTAAGGTGGATTCTTGAGCATGGACAGTGCCTACGCTCACATTTACCAGAAATCCGACCCCAACTAATACAGCAACAAATGCGCTGAAACGTCGAAGGATCGATAAAAATGAAATACTTAACATTACTAATTGCCTCCCCGCTAATATTATCTACTACAAATGTTCTCAGTCTTCCAACGGAGGAAAATATGGAACATCGTACTTCTCTACTATCTTCGCTATTGTACCGTTTTCGGTTAATGTCTCAATACCCTTATTGATGAAATCTAGAAGAGTTTTATCCTGCTTTCGAACAACAAATTTAAGATCCCACAGTTGTTGACCTAAACCGTCGGCAACGAATTCTTCGCCTACTGCATCATATAACTGGCTAGCACTATAGTTTTTCGACAACTCGAAGATAGCCTCTGGGTGGCGCTTTTTTGCTTGCGAAGGTGCGTGCGAGAATACAATGGCCACGTTGGTTTCACCCCGAATCATATCTCGCATCACTCGAGCATTATCCGCTTGTAGAGCACGCTTGATACCACGGTCATGGAGCCATGCATCCATTGGCGTAGACATTTGAACCCCGATAGGAATACCTCTATCAATGATTTCCTTAATGGTTAGATCTGATGCTTCATTCTGCGTAACCATAACGTATCCCACAGCCATATACGCCTCAGTGAACTTCAACTGCCCCATTAACACGTCATCTTCGCCGTTATCCCCGACCCCAGCGAATAAATGACATCGGCCTTTTATGATCGAGTTACGGAGCGCACGTGACATGCCGCCTCGGGTACCCGTATCAGCCCAAGACATCTCAAGTTCAAAACCACCGAGTTTAGCCAATTCGCCCATAATTTCTACGTCGAACCCCGGTGGGGTGACATTTTTAACTGAATAAGGGTAGGAGTAAGGGTCTGCACAAACTGTCATCTTGCCCCGTTCTTGAATTTTATCAAAGGTACTTTGCACTTCATTCGCTGAACCAAGCAGCGGTAAAGTACCAAATGCGATACTAATTAAAACTTTTAACCATTTATGATTTAACAAATCTATCTCCCGGAAACTGCAATTGACGCTAAGAAAGATCAATTTACGTCCCCTTAGTTCATACTATTTTAAATAACCAACGCTAACGGACTCTTATCTCCGTTTGAAGATCAATACCCTACTGATCATCCGTTTGTAAAACTCTTTTGATAAAAATAAGGGAGGACTAAAAAGTCCTCCCTCACTTAGCTATTACAACTACTTCTCAGTAGCGTCTAAACAATTAACCTTAGTTAACTGAGAAGACCATTAAGCCACCACCTTTGGTGTGTGTCTTAAGGAAGTTTGCGTAGTAGAGAGGCCAGATACCACCACCACCAGCACCGTATACGATGGCAACATACTGCTTACCTTCCATAGTGTATGTGGTTGGGTTACCGTGAATACCTGTACCAACGTTGAATGACCATAGGTGTTCACCTGTTTCGTCATTAACAGCGTTGAATCGGCCTTCTGGATCACCATAGAATGCAAGACCACCAGCGGTACTCAAGAGTCCACTAGTTGCTGGCCAGCTCTGTGACTTAGTCCAAGCAAGCTTACCGGTAGCCACATCAAACGCCTTAATTAAACCAGCTCCAGCGTTGAACGTAATAACTTTAGCACCTAGATACCACTCACCACGCTTCCATTCCATTTTCTTGGCCTGAAGGTCCATAGTGAAGTTGTAGATTGGTACATAAGCCATCTTAGTTCGAAGACTAACTGAGAGTGGGTGCCACTCTTTACCGCCGTCAAGTGATGGTGCGATGTTTTGTGTTACACGATCGTAAACAACATCCATTTCTGGGTAGTTGAAAACTGGTCGGCAATTTCCGTTCTCTGGACTAATTGGCTCTTTGACCCAGTTAACGTCATTCATCGCTGTAGCCCATAGACAAACCATCTCATTACCTGAAGCAGTCTTCACAGTGTTTCGACGGTCAATACCATAGATATGGCCATTTCTGTCTCCGTGAACAAATAACTTCTTACCACCGAGGTCGATCTGAACATTCTCGTTCACGCCATCATAATCGTATGGATCGTTTGGAGTGTACTGGAAGTATCGATCGATTTTTCCAGAGTCAGCATCAACTACAAGTGTAGAGTTTGAGAAGAGGTTATCTCCTGGTCGGACGTGACGATCAAAGTCAGGACCTGGGTTTCCAACTGGCCAGAAAAGCTGGTTGGTTTCTTTATCATAAGAACCCGTAATCCATGTTGATCCACCACCGTACTTCCAAGAATCACCACCCCAAGTATCGTTACCAGGCTCGCCTGGTCCAGGAATAGTGTATGTCTTCCAAGCAGGAGCGCCAGTATCTGCATCAATTGCAGCTAACCAGCCACGAACACCATATTCAGCACCAGCTGTACCGAAAACGATTTTTCCGTTAACAGCAAGCGGCATAATGGTGAATGTTTCAGCGTAGGTGTAATCACCAATTTTCTTATCCCAAACAACATCACCTGTCTGGTTGTCTAGTGCAACAACGTGAGCATCCAGTGTCGCGAGGTAAACTTTGTTCTTGTATACCGCAACACCACGGTTCACAACGTCACAACACAACTTTGGGAACACATCACCTGGGAGCTCACGCTCGTATTTCCAAATGATATCGCCCGTTGCACCATTCACAGCCATTACGCGGTTGAATGAAGTTGTTACGTATAGAGTGCCGTTAACAGCAACAGCCTGACTGTCCTGGCCTTCGAGAATGCCGAATGACAAGTTCCAAGCTGGAGTTAATGATTTCACGTTATCACGATTAATCTGTGACAACTGGCTATAACGGGTCATTTGATAATCTTTACCGTAATGCAACCAGTTTTGTGAATCGACGTCAGCGTTCATCAACATGTCGTCTGTTACATAGTTCGGATAGAGCGAAGACTCTAGTCTATCCACACCAATAGCAGAAGCCATGCTGGTAGCGCCTAACATAGCTAGTGCGGCTGTTGAAACCGCTACGCGCTTAAAGTTATGCATGTAATACACCTCCCATTGAGACAACTCAAATATGACAGCAAATAAGCCGAGATTTACTGGCCCCCCCGAAATCATAAATTGAGTCTGATTTAGTTTGTTTAGTTAACTAGTTTTCAAACCACTTACTTAAAGTCAATTACTGATCCAGCAACAATTTATAACTAGACTAGAAATTTAAACTTCTCGTGAGTTAAACGGTAGTAGAACCGGTTGCTTGTGTCAACTGCAGGAAAACAATAATTTACATGTTTCTGCTGGTCTAAAAAATCACCTGCTTAACAAATTGTGCACTGCAATAAACAGATTATTCATCAAACTTTGGTATATTGGTGGCTGGTAAAAGTTCATTCCCATATTATGTTTCGACTGGTCATACTGAGTCCTGCTAGAAACATGCATTAAACTGCAAAAAATGCGATTAAATGGCACAAAGATGAATAAATGTCTCGGAATAAATTGGATAGCAGGGTTCTTGTGTACGCTGGTTTTTGCTACGCACAATGGAAATTTAATCGCAGACCCCCTGCTCACGTACCCAATTGTTATTAACGGCTTGAAGCTGAGGGTAGAGGTCGCTAATGAGCCTGAAACTCGAGCTAAGGGCCTCATGAACCGTAGTGTTCTAGCTAACGATCGCGGAATGATTTTTGTATTTCCCGGCGAGACACATTTTTCGATATGGATGAAAAACACCCCAATCGATTTGACGGTTATCTTTGCCAATAAATATGGCCGCATCATTAATATCGAACACATGACAAGAAACACTCTAGAGTCACATTCGCCAGAAAGTCCTGCGATGTTCGCTATCGAAGTAAGTCAGGAATCACTAATCGCTAAAAATGCGAAGCCTGGTGATCTCATCTGGGGGTTAGAACACTTACCCGCAGCAAGAAACTGAAGATTACCGAACTCCGACCACGCACAGTTTTTTTAGTGATTGGCTCTGGGCTCAATTGATTCGTTAAAAAGTCTTTGAGCGATCAACCAATTTCCGACATGATTTAAGTGACAAAAATCGAGA
>Ga0213866_10002779_pt1 | contig 12138 bp, 15 predicted proteins | sample PICome_11_FD_160079 | JGI IMG/M metagenome (GOLD analysis project Ga0213866, IMG submission 160079) | Coastal seawater microbial communities near Pivers Island, North Carolina, United States - PICO284 | ecosystem: Environmental > Aquatic > Marine > Coastal | place: USA: North Carolina... | reverse complement strand
GCTGCAATTGTAACTTCTAGACCCTGAATTTTAGCAAAGACAGGAAGGTAATTAGATATTAAGGCAACATGAAGCCCACATACAAAAAAACCTAAGATTAAGAATTGATAGCTTTTATCTTGAAAAGCTTGCTTGATCACATCTGAAATTTTTCTTGGAGTATATTTTTTTATATTTTGATTTTTTGGTTTCGGTATCAAAAAAATCAAAGACATTGGAATAAATAATAAAAATGAAATAGAAACTATTTGAAATGATAAGCTCCATTGGAAAGTGGAAACTAAAAACTGATTAATAGGTGTAAAAATAAACATTCCGGACGCAGCCAGGGACATTAAAATTCCTGTTACCGTACTTCTTGTTTTGTCATCCTCAAAATATTTTGAAACTCCGCCAATGATAACCGGTACAGAAATAATTCCAGCAGATAGACCTCCTATAACTCCTAGACCCAAAAGAAAATGAACAGGATCAACAGCAGATGAAGTAACATAAAAACTAAGAGAAATTCCAATAAATCCTACCATTAAGGTCTTTACATATCCTTTTTGTTCTGCGAACGCTCCCGCAATAGGTGACATACACCCCCAAAGTAAATTAAAAATTCCATAGGTAAGTCCAATCATCGATGCGCCAAATATGGTAGAACTTAGTAAGTCTGGAACGTAAATTCCTAAGGACATGCGAAAACCATTTCCTACAGAAAGAATTAAACCCGCAACTAAAATCAAAAAGAATGATTTCATTGACATAAATTATAGAAAAGTAATAAAAAAAATATGTTTATTTTTATAAGTAAAATCAATATAGTCCCTCGCTATGGGATATCCAAAAAAACATCGCGGACGCAGAAAAATTGGTTCAAGAAAGCGTCGAGCTAAGAGAAGAGCGAAAAAGAAGTAGTCTTTAGATTATTTTATTCAATAAAATCAACTATTTAAGATTTCATAAAGTTCCAAATACTCTTCACTCTCGTCTCCGGCAACTTCTTTAAGCCTCATTAACATTTCAACAGCTTTGTCTTTTCTATTAGTCTCATAGTAAAGTTCCCCTAAATATTCTAAAGCACCAATATGATCAGAGTCTAATTCTAGAGCTTTTAAATAATGCTCTTCGGCCAATTCAAAATCAGGGTTTTTTTGCTTTCGGGTAGCATAACCGAGGTAATTATAAAGATCTGCTTTTGTATACCCATCCGGTGTTTCAGATAATAAATTATTTAAAGCTTTAATAGCGTTTTCGTATTTTTCTGATTTGATTAAATTCTCCGCTTTTAAGTACTCCTGATTTGCATCAATTGAACTACTTGAGCCTGCGCCATAAACTAAGGATTGAGAAAATAAAAAAAAGATTAGAATGATTAATTTCATGTTACCTTTTTATACTCTCATTGTTATAGTCAGATTAAAGAAAAGTTATGGTTAAATTAAATCGACGATCATTTATTGCCCTAACGCTAGGGTGTGTATTAACAGGAGCAAGACCTTTAATGTCTATAGAAAAACTACAATTAACCGATGCAGAGTGGCAAGCACGTCTGAGTGAAGAAGAATATTATATCCTCAGAAAAGAAGGGACGGAAAGACCTGGAACTAGCGTCCTTAATGATGAAAAAAGAAAAGGAAATTATCATTGTGTAGGATGCGAACAAGCCCTTTTTAGTTCTGAGATGAAATTTGATAGTGGTACCGGCTGGCCTTCTTTTTTTGACTATTTGCCCAATGCCTTAGAATTTAAAACAGATTTTAAACTTGTGATCCCCCGCAAAGAATATCATTGTTCAAAATGCGGCGGTCATCACGGCCACGTGTTTAAAGACGGTCCAGAACCTACGGGTCTGCGTTATTGCAATAACGGTTTAGTGTTAAATTTTATACCGGATTAATTTTTTTTGATTAGCAAATAAACGGAAAATACAGCCAAAGCAATTTTGAGCAATTCACTATAAATAAAAGGAACTAGTCCAGCCATGACAGCTTTCTCTAATCCAATAAATCCTGCTAAGTGAACTATTCCACAAATAAAAGTGATAATCGCGCCGGCAAAGAGCACCAGGGCAATTTTGGTAATTTTTTTGCTAAATAAATTTTTAGAAAAATAAGCAATGGCTAGTGAGGCCAAAACCATTCCATATAAAAAACCAAAAGTTGGGGATAATAAATAACCGATGCCCCCGCCTGCAGCAAATACTGGTAAACCCATGAGACCCAAAACAACATAAGTAAGAGTAGAATAGAAACCAACCATACCCATAGAAGCGGCAATGAAGTACACGACAAAAGTTTGAAAAGTCATCGGAACCGGATAAAAAGGAATAGATACTTTACTAGATACAGACAAAAGAATTATACCTAATAAAAAGAAAGCTATTTTTGAAATATTACTGGATGAGTACTGGTCAAGGACCGAGGTATTGTTTCTAAATTTCATTACTATTTTTTATAATTTTGGATAGGTTTTGGCAATATTTATAATTGGGCAAGGATCAGATCCTTCAGTTTCAACATATCCTTGTTAAAAAGTCTTATACCCTCAGCTAATTTAAAGGAGGCCATTTGGTTTTCATTTAAATGCCACCTATAAGAACTTTCATTCACATTAATCCTTTTTAACTCGCAGACTGAGGCGGTCTGAGCGGATAATTTGGGCTCTAATTCCCCAGAAGTTTGATTTAATTCTTCTAAAAGAGCTGGGCTAATAGTTAGTTTATCACAGCCTGCCAAATTTATTATTTCTTCTTTATTTCGAAAAGATGCTGCCATTACCACAGTTTTAAAATTAAATTTTTTGAAATAATTATAAATTTTTTCAACACTTTCTACCCCAGGATCATTGGAAGAGTCATACTCTTTGGAAGTATTTGACTTGAACCAATCTAAAATTCTTCCAACAAAAGGTGAAATTAAAAAGGCGCCAGCTTCAGCACAAGCGACAGCCTGCGTTAAGGAGAATATTAAGGTACAATTACAACTAATCCCCTCTGACTCCAATTTTTTTACTGCCTGAATACCTTCCCAGGTCCCGGCCACTTTAATTAAAATTCTATTCTTTGGTATTCCTGCGTGATCATAGCTGTTAATGATCTGTTTAGCTTTTTCATATGTGGCATGGGTGTCAAATGATAAGTTGGCATCAACTTCTGTTGATACATAACCTGGTACGATTTTAGAGAGTTCAATACCAAAGGCGATGGCAAGTTGATCGGAGATAAAATCAACTTGGTCAGTTGATTTATGAAATTTTCTACTTTTGGAGTTGGAAATGACCTCATTAACAAGCTTGTCATATTTTTTTGATTGAACAGCCTTATAGATTAACGATGGGTTTGTTGTGCAGTCATCAGGACTGAATTTTTGGATACTATCAATATCACCTGTATCGGCAACTACTGAAGATATTTTTTTGAGGCTTTCAAGTTGAGTTGTCATAAAAATAAATAATCTTTCTTAATAAAATTTTAACCTGTATATTAATAATTTATACCATGAAAAAAACAATCGTCATCTGTGGATTAGCTGATATTCAGCATTGCGTTGATAAATACAATCCCGATAAAATGTTAACCATTATCAATCAGAACTTCTCTCCCGAGACCCCCAAGGGCATGAATGAAACCAGACACATAAAAATGCTAATTGATGATATTTCTGAACCAAGAGAAGGTTTTATTCTTCCTCAAAAACATCATGCCCAGGCTTTACTGGACTTTACTGATGACTGGGATACATCAAAACCCTTATTGGTGCATTGTCATATGGGAATCAGTCGATCAACTTCTACCAGTCTTGGGGTTGCGGCCAAATTTGATCCAGACAATATTGAGTCAATTATTGAAAATTTAAAAGAGATTGCGCCTCATGCGAGTCCAAATAAAATTATGACCCAATATTATGATGAAATTTTAGGACTCAATAACAGGCTTTTTAGCTCCCTTTCCTACTTTGATCCCGAACCCATTGAAGAAAGTCGAGTTGTTGAATTAAAGTTTTAAACTGAACTCATGTCTCATATTCAATGTGAAATTTGTCAAAAAAAAATAACTGAACCTTTATATTGGGCTGACCCCAAATTTTACGATATTCCCAAAAAATTGTTTTTTTGTAGTTCCAAATGCTCCCTCGTTTACTATGAAAAAATTAAAGATTTATTCAAAAATCCTTAAAAAATAATGCTTTTAGCTATGGTTATTATGCACAGCTGATTTCATTGAACTGCAATTTGATTTTTTAAAAAAAATAGGTATAAACACTCAATCTTAAAACTAGCTCCAACCTTATTCCTATCCTTACTTATATTCCTCCGGGGCTAGTTTTACGATAATTTCCCTTTTGTTTAATTTTCATTTAGGTAGTTTGCTTATTAGAATTTTTTTTTAAACCTATGAGTGATCAATTTATTTTTTGGGACTTAGAAACCACCGGTCGAAACGATAAGTATGATCAAATAACGCAAGTAGGTGCCGTTCTAACCAACCAAGACTTCGAGGTAAAAGATAAATTAGAAATTCACTCCAAACTTCGTGAGGGAAAGTGGTTTGAACCTGGTGCACTTATAACCACAGGTGTTGATCCGATTAGTTTATTCAAAAACAACTACCCAAATTATTATGAGGCAAGTGCACAACTTTACGAAACATTTCAACAATGGTCTTCGCCATCTGCCATTTTTATTGGTTTCAATAATATAAACTTTGACGAACCTTTTTTAAGACAAGCCTTATATCAAAATTTAATGCCTGAACTTTATATGACTGTCACAAATAATAATACCAGGATGGATGTATTTGATATTTTAAGATTAGTCTCTGTCTATAGCCCTGAGCACATTAAATTTAATGAAGACGATCAGGGGTATCCTATTCTTAAACTCGATCAAATATTCAAACTCAATAATATTTCAATTAGCTATGAAGCCGGGCCTCATGATGCTGTCTTTGATAGTCTAGTCACATTGGAGTTAAATAAAATTTTAAGTATTCGCTGTCCTCAAATTTGGAATGCCGCCTATGAATTTCGTTTACGAGAAACTCCCAAAAAATTTATGCTTTCTAATTTAGTATTCACTAATACAACTTTTTGGGGAAGAAGGCCCACCATTAAAGCCCAAACCTTAATTGGAGGCATCCCAGGGAAAAATCATCATTATTTGGTCTATAATCTTTTCTTTGATCCTAAAAAACTTCAAGATTTAGACGACAAAGAACTTTTAAAAAAAATGAACGATGGGGCAAAAAGAATTTGTGAGGTATTTGATGGTTCTAAGTCGAAGACATTATTAAGCGAAAGTTATTGTTTTAAAGACACTAAGTTTGCAGAAATTGGTGTCGATGAATTACGCCTCAGAGCCAACTTTATTAAAAACAATGAAGAATTTTGCACTCGGTTAATCCAACTTCATCTAGATAATCAAAAATCTTGGCCTGAACCATTCCATATTGAAGAGAGAATTTTTGAGAGTTTCCCCTCCCCACAAGATAAAAAATTAATGATTGATTTTCATACTGCTTCAAATTCTAAAAAATATGAAGTATCTCAGCAATTTAAAGATGAAAGATATAAAGAATTAGCCATAAGGATTATTTACGAGATAGCTCCTCAAACTCTGCCTGAGCAAGAAAAAAGAAATTATGAATTAGAAATACAGGAAAGATTTAATGACGATGATAAAGCAAAATGGAATTCTAAAAATAGAATTTTAGCAAGCTTGGAGACAGATTTAGATAAAATGATTGAGGACGAAAATGAAAGAGTCCAATTTAAACAACGAGTTATTACATTTTTAAATAATGAATCAGCTAAGTGGGGTTAAAAAAAAAGATGAATTAATATTCATCCAAAAAACACTAAAAAAGATAACCAATCAAGATCTTGATATTGAATATATTGAGAAAAATTATTTAAAAATTTTATTTAAATTAAAATTTAAAAAAAAAATTATGGTAGCTGGATCTCAAGGTTCAGGAAAATCATCACTATCAAAACTAATAAAGCTTTATCTAGAGAAGTTTTATTACAAAAGCGTCGTGATAATAAGCATGGATGATTTTTACCTTTCTAAAAGGCAAAGAATGCAACTTTCTAAAAATATACACCCCTTATTCCTTACTAGGGGAGCTCCTGGAACACATGATTTAGAATTATTAAATAAAAAAATATTGCAAATTTTTGATAAAAAATTTCCTGTTTATTTACCCATTTTTGACAAAGTCACAGATACAAGAAAAAGAACCTATAGGAAAGTTTTGAAAGGGGATGTTATAATATTTGAAGGATGGTGTGCTGGCGCTCAGCCAGTTAATCACAGTTACCTTCAGAAAAATTTTAATAATCTTGAGAAGTACAAAGATAAGAATTTTATTTGGAGAAATTCTTATAACAAGTATTTAAATGAATACCAAAAAATATTCTCACAATTCAATTATTTTATCTATTTTCAATTTAATCAGTGGAGTCATGTTCTAGATTGGAAATATAAACAGGAATTAGAATTAAGAGATAAAAAAAAAGACTTAGCGCTTAAAAAATATCTAAAAGAATTTATTCAATACTATGAAAAAGTATCTAAATGGATGCATTTAAAAGTTCCTAAATATTGTAACATTTTAATTAAACTAAATGCTCATCAAAAAATTAAATCGATAAAATTAAAATGAAAAGTTATTTAATTTTTTCAGACTTAGATGGCACATTTTTGCATCATCAAAACTACTCATTTGGTAAAAATGATTTGGTAATTGAAAAATTAAAAAAAAATAACAACCAAATAATATTTAACTCTAGTAAAACCTATTCTGAAATAAAATTAATTCTAAAAAAGCTCAAATTAACAATGATGCCCTTTAGCTGCGAAAATGGTGCAATTTTATATTTCCCAAAGAAAATTTTTAAAAAAATAAAAAAATCACAAAGCTTTGAAGATTATTGGAAAATAAATTTAACAAATAAAAATTCATTGAAATGGTATAGAATTCTAAAAAAATTAAAAAAAGATTTTAGTTTTGAACTAATTTGCGATCTATCTAAAAAAGATCTACTAAAATTAACTAATCTCAAAAATATCAAACAAATGCTTAACAGAGAAGCAAGTCAACTTATTGTTTGGAAAGATAACAAAAAAAAATTTAATGAATTTTCAAGAATAATTAAAATTAAGCATAAAGGCTCGTTAAATCAAGGTGGAAGGTTTATCCAAATATCATCCCCATGCAATAAAAGAATAGCTACAAAAGAAATATGTAATGTTTATCATGAATCATTTCATGATAAGTATTATCAACCATTTATAGCCCTTGGTGATAATAAGAATGATAGAGATATGTTAAATTTTGCAAAATACCCCTGTGTAATAGAAAACAAATATTCCACTCCTATTAAGCTAAATTCCTTAAAGAAAAATGTTTTTTATTCACAAAAAGAAGCTCCATGGGGTTGGCGCGAGTCTTTGATGCATGTTGATAAGAAACTCGATGGAAAAATTAATCCATGAGTGATTTTCATCAAAACGGAGTTATTGCAACACTTCATAATTTCAAAGAAAAAAGTCTAGATCAAATAGAGTCAGATTTATTGAAATTTTCCTCTAAAAATCCTATGACACTTATTTTGCCCTCTCTTTATTCTGAGCTTGAAAGGCCTGCTCTTACTTACATTGTAAATACTCTCAAAAAAATCAAATATATTAAAAATATTGTTATTGGATTAGATCAAGCGACTAAAAGTGAATTTAAAAAAGCGAAAAAATTTTTTCAAGTTTTACCACAGAATACTTATATTCTTTGGAACGACGGACCTCGATTAAAAAAGATTCATCAAAGTCTTCATCAATTAAACCTTTCTCCAGAAGAAAAAGGCAAAGGGAGAAATATTTGGTACTGTATGGGATTTGTTATTTCTCTTAGTGAAGGTGGTGCTGTTGCTATGCATGACTGCGATATCGTTACCTATGATCGTACTCTTCCTGCAAAGCTTTTTTATCCCGTAGCCAATCCAAATTTTCATTTTGATTTTTGTAAAGGTTATTATCCAAGAGTTGCTCAACAAAAAATGAATGGTCGCGTAACTCGTTTACTTGTCACTCCTTTATTAAAATCACTTCAAAAAATTGTTGGTCACAATGAGTACCTTCATTTTTTAGATTGTTTTAAATATCCACTAGCTGGAGAATTCTCTTTTAAATATGATCTACTCAGTGATATTAGAATTCCTCATGACTGGGGATTAGAAATAGGAATTCTCTCAGAGATGTATCGTAATTTTGCAAGCAATCGAATTTGTCAAGTCGATATAGCTGATACATACGAACATAAACATCAAGAAGTATCAAAAAATAATAAAAATAAAGGTTTATCAAAAATGACTATTGATATTTCTAAAGCTATTTTCAGAAAACTTGCAACACAAGGTCATGTTTTCTCAAACGAGACTTTTCGGTCTTTAAAGGCAACCTACTACCGTATGGCCCTGGATATGATTCAGATTTATAAAAGTGATGCTGAGATGAACGGATTAAAATTTGATGTACATAAAGAAGAGGAAATGGTTGAGCTATTTGCCCAAAATATCATTGAGTCTGGAAAAATATACTTAGAGTCTCCTACTGCATCACCAAATATGCCAACTTGGAGAAGAATAGAAAGCGCTGCCCCGAGTATTTTAAAAGATTTAAACTCCAGCGTTCTGGCTGATTTACAAGATTAATTTACTCCACCTAAGTAAACATTTTTAATGTATTGCCCATAGTCTGATTTGCTAAATTTTTGAGCGATGATTAAAAGCTGATTTTTATCAATGAAACCTTTTTCATAAGCAGCAATTTCATAAGATCCCATTTTTATTTCATTTTCTTTTTCATAATTTTTGACTTTTTGAGCCGCTTCAAGTAAAGCATCTGCATTTCCTGTATCATGCCATACAATAGTTTCATCAAGTCTTTGAAGGGCTAGTTTATTTTGAGATAAATAAATTTCGATTAAATCAGTAATTTCTAATTCTCCTCTTGCTGAAGGCTTGAGATTTTTTACTAATTCACAAGCGTTTGAGTCAAAAAAATACATCCCTGGGATGATTAAATTACTTTTAGGGTTAGAAGGTTTTTCCTCTATACCTATGATATTATCTTTGTCATCTAATTCGATTACTCCAAATTTTTCTGGATCAGGTACAGGAAGACCAAATACACTACTTCCAATTTGATGCATTTTGCCCAATGCCTGTTCTGCATAATTAAAATATTTTTTTCCTAAAAATATATTATCACTCAATGCTAATACTGATGAGGCTCCATTTAAATAATCCTCAGCGATAAAATAAGCATCTGAAATTCCTCTTTGTATTTTTTGTACCTTATAGGAAAAATTTAAACCCACTTCTTGTCCAGACCCAAAAGTTTTTTGAAAAATAGGCAAGTCATCTTCTTGAACAATAAAAAGAATATCTCTAATCCCAATACGCACTAAAGTTTCTAAGGGATAATAAATCATGGGTTTATCATAAAGAGGTAGAAGAGGTTTGGAGGCAGGCAATGTTGCAGGCATTAATCTAGTACCCTTGCCTGCAGCAAGGATAATTCCTTTTGTATCAACTGACATAATTAATTAAATATCAATATAGCGGGCAGCAAGATCACTGCAAAGCCTATTAAAACAAAATTAATTTTTTTATTGCTCTGAGAAGAGTCGAAGATATCTCTAAAAGATATGAAGTTAAGTAATTTATTAGATCCATCTACAATCGGTAAATGTCTAATATTATTCGATTTCATTAATCTTAAAGCCTCGATTTGACTAGTTTTTTTTGTAACAGTAATTACTTGGCTCGTCATAATATCCTTAGCTGTAACAAGATCAGAGTCTCGACCGTTTTTTACTAATTTGCGGACAATATCTCTTTCAGAGACAACACCTAATAATTGACTATTTTCATCAACAATAGGAACGGCTCCAATATCTTGAAGATCCATCATATCCGCTATTTCGCTGACTGTGGATTCAGGACCAAAGAAACGGCAAATTGCATTTAATTTGACTTTTTCAATATCTCCAATTGAGTTCATCAGTTCAATATAATTGAAAACACCTAGTCTTAAATTAACATTTTTGAAGCACTATTTAGCTTCAAAAATCTTAATTAATTGAATATCTTTATTCCCATAACATGTTTCGTTTTTTCAAATTAAAAAAATGGTTTTTATGGGCTTGGGGTGGTAGTGCTACCATATTAATAAGTCTTTGGTTACAAGTTCAAATCGACGTTAAAATTAATGAATGGTTTGGAACCTTTTACGACATGATCCAAAAGGCTTTAGCTGAACCGAATTCAATTACTATCGAAGAGTACTGGGGAGGGTTATTGTCCTTTATTACTCTTGCAGCTGTTTATGTTGGTATAGCTGTCTTGGTTAGTTATTTTACTGCACACTTTTTGTTTCGATGGCGAACAGCAATGGTTGAGTGGTATCACAGTGTCTATAATTATGCCCGAAAAATAGAAGGAGCCTCCCAGCGTGTTCAAGAGGATACCATCAAATTTAGTCGAATTATGGAAGGGCTTGGAACCAGTTTAATTGAATCATTAATGGTAATTGTTGAATTTCTTCCTATTCTTTTAGGACTCAGTATCGGAATACCAATTTTCTTTTTTGGCGATTGGGAATATGGTCTTGTAGTAGGTGCCCTCATATGGTCCGTTGGAGGCACATTCTTTTTAATTTTATTGGGGATGATTTTAAGATTAGTTGGGGTTGAGTATGATCTTCAAAAACAAGAGGCAGCCTACCGAAAAATCCTCGTAATAGCAGAGGATGACGAAACTATTCGCCCAAAAAGAATTGATGAACTATTCAATGATGTGCGAAAAATTCATTTTACTTCCTATATCCGTTATCTTTATTTTAATATAGGTAGGATTGCCTATCTCCAGGCAAATGTTTTAAGTGCATATGTATTTTTAGCTCCAGCCATTGTAGCAGGAGTGGTCACCTTAGGTGTGATGCAACAAATTATTAGAGCCTTTGGAAGAGTAGAAGGATCCATGCAATATCTTTTAAAATCATGGCCTACCATCATAGAACTTGTTAGTGTCTATAAACGATTAAGAGAGTTTGAACGTCAGCTAAAATCTACGACAGATACTGCCAAGGTGCCTGAGTAAAAATCTTAGACATTGTATAAATTGCACTAATAGCAATTATCAGGATTACTACCCACACCCACTTATTCTTACTTTCGTAATTTTCACCGTTTTTACTTGAGTCAGCCATTAATTCTACTTATTACAAAATTATTAAAAAATCAATTAGGCTTTTTTTATAAATCGAGTCCGCGTGATTTCTTCATAGTCTTTAAATAATTTTTGAGCCAATAAATTACTTTTTTCTACACCTTTTATAACTATGTCGAGTTTCTTTTCTTTAGCAATAGACTCGATTTTATTAATTAAGGAACGTGCTACCCCTATTTTACGAAAATCAGGAAGTACAAAAAGAACATCAATTTCTATGATTTTTTGAAAATAGGTCTCATTCACTCGCCCTACAATAATTCCCATAAATTTATCTTCATTTTTTGCAGCAAAAGCAAAAAAATTGTCTTGGAAAATATTACTCCAGAACATGTCAAAATTAATATTATCGAACTGAAAAGTATGGGATGGAGGGGTCTGATTAATAATTTCTTTCCAACTTTGAATGTGAATTTCTTTTGGTTTTTCAATAGTAAACATATGATTTAACTCTATCAATTCCCTATAGACTCTGAAAGTATTTATTATTGAGTATCTTGATCTAGAAGATATAGTCCCCACTTCTTATATATAAAGACATGTTTGAAAAGCTAAAAAAGTATTTTGAATCTATAAAATCACGTGATCCTGCGGCTACCTCCTTGTTGTTAGTTTTACTAACTTATCCAGGAGTCAAGGCAGTCTTTTTTCATCGAATAGCTAATTTTATTTGGGAGCTCAATCTCAAAATCCCTGCCAGAATGATATCTCAATTATCTCGTTTTTTAACTGGGATTGAAATTCACCCAGCAGCAAAGATTGGCAAAAATTTATTTATTGATCATGGGATGGGAGTGGTAATTGGCGAGACTGCTGAAATCGGTGATAATGTCACTTTATATCATGGAGTTACTTTAGGAGG
>Ga0213866_10002778_pt1 | contig 12142 bp, 13 predicted proteins | sample PICome_11_FD_160079 | JGI IMG/M metagenome (GOLD analysis project Ga0213866, IMG submission 160079) | Coastal seawater microbial communities near Pivers Island, North Carolina, United States - PICO284 | ecosystem: Environmental > Aquatic > Marine > Coastal | place: USA: North Carolina... | reverse complement strand
TACACCAGCAATAACAACTTCATTAAATTTTACAATAGGTTTCATATATTTATGCATAGAAACATTCCATTCAACATCCGTAACAATTACTTCAGCTTGTTCATGTGTTAATATAGATTTAAATGCAAAAGCATATTTAGGATTTTTACCATTAATAAGTTTATGAATTTTATTATTATATACAACAATACCATCAACTTCATAATCACTTTCATTTCTTCTTAATTCTAAATGATTAGATAATGAATGTAAATTAATATTATCTAAATCCCATAATACATAATTAGCACATTTGATATTATTTTTAGTAAAATAATTAAAAACATCTTCAATTTTCATTTTAGGAGATAGTATATCATATGCTAAAAATTCAATATTACTCATTAAATCTTTATTTATAATTTTAGAATGAATAGCACCAGCGACAACATTCCTAGCATTAGAACCAATATCTTTTATTTTTTCCCAATTAGTTCTTGAAATAATTAATTCACCTCTAATAGCAAATTTCTTATCAGTAATATTAGGAAATGTAATATAATTTCTTAAATGTGATATATCTTGTCCTTCATTACCATTACCTCTTGTATAAATTTTAATATTATCATCATTTTTATAAAATAAACATGAAATACCATCTAATTTATCAGATATAATAGATGAACCATCGTAATTTTTTTTCCAATTATCAATAGCTTTTTCATCATCTTTAATTTTATCTAAAGAACCCATCCAATAAGGTAGTTTAACTTTAGTTTCTTCATCAGCGCCGACTCTTTTAAAATAAGAATTTTTAGGGTCTAATTTCTTAAGATAATCTTTAATTAAATCGTACATATCATCACTAACAATTGTTGAACCTGTATTAAAAAATGCAGTATCGCATTGTTGTAAAAAAGAAATAATATCTTTTTTATTTTTAGTTTTTAAATAATTAATAGGATCTTTTAATAATGATTGTATATCCATTATTACTTATAAATATATAATAATATCATTTTTTTTATAAAACATATTTAGAAACATTATGCAAGGAGGGAGAACAACGAATTCTAGAAGTAATTCTACTAGAACAAGAAATAATGATAATAATGATAACAATAATAGAAATAGTTCTCCTAGAACAAGAAATAATAATATAAATAGTTCTCCTAGAACAAGAAATAATAATATAAATAGTTCTCCTAGAACAAGAAATAATAATAGAAATAGTTCTCCTAGAACAAGAAATACGCATAATAGTAGTCCTCCTAATAGTCCTAATAGTCCTAATATTTCACAAACAGAGATATGTCAAATATGCAGATACAGATATAATAATACAGGTAGACAAAAAACACAATTAAGTTGTGGTCATCACGAAATTTGTAAAAAATGTATAAATACAATGTGTCCCAGAGAAACTTCTTGTAGATGTCCGTTTTGTAGAAGAAGTATAACAAATCCATACCTCTCAGGTGGTAAAATGAATACAAAACCCATTGTTAAAAATAAAAAAGATAAGATTAAGATAAATCGTAAAACTACAAAATAATATATAATTTAAAAGTATTTTAGAAGTTTTCATAATGTTCGATGAGTGATTTGCAAAATTTTTTTGGTAAATTTCTATTTTTTCCAGACAAATTTTTGAGTTCTTCAATGAATTCTAGTTTTTTTTTTGTAAAAGCTTCATATAGTTTTGAACTATTTTGCATTGTAATAGTTGGATGATTAATATGAATGATAGTGAAAAGCAAAGACCATATTGAGGCTCTAAGCAATTGTTTAGTGTTTTCTGAGTAACCACAGAATATAGTAAACATTTGAGTAGTAGTTACGTCTAAGATATATTTCGTATATTTTTTGAAAATATCTTGTGGTAGTACGGTGTAATAGTTGTGAATATCTTTTAATTTTTGAATAATTGCAGTATGTTTTTGTTCGACAGCAAGTATTCCCAATTCAAGAAAGTCATATATAATAATGATGTGATCGGTTATCTCACGATTGGTAAAAGTAATATTAAATCTGTTAGAACTAGAGAAATTATTGTGAAACAGACTATTTCTTTTTTTAACAATATTGTGTTTTTTGTATATATGTTTAAATGCAAATTCTGCAATTCTAAAATTATATTCGGAAGGTAATAAATTTTTTTTTTTTTCTTTATCCATCCTGAATTTTTTACACACTTCTCGCAAGTGATAAGAATTTCTAAGAAATTCGTTATAATTTTTTTCTTTTTTGTAGAAATCTTGATAAGAATGATTGTAAAATGTCTTTGAAACTAAAGAGATATTAGATATCGTATTTATATCATTTATAATAGTGTCAGATTTATAAGTAATAGAAGTCATATTTGGTAAATAATGGAGGATATATTCAAAAATATCATTATTGTTGTAAATGGAATTCATAATCGTATAAAGTATTTATAGTTTGTTGAAAGTCAATTAGTTTCTGAGATTAGGTTTGCTGAGGTTAAGTATTTTTTGCAATATTTTTTTCATTTTTTTTTTAAGTTCTCTGATTTTCCAGACATTTGTATTTTATGATTGTGGTAAAAATGTATTTAAAAATAAGAGAACAACAAAAAAATTGATTAACCATCAAATATATTACTATTTAGATGCCTTTATACGGAACAGAACTGCAACGCTTTGCATCTATTTTCTTTAAAAATTTAGATGATAATCTAATATTTAAATATAATAAATTTGATATTATTGATATCAAAAGAACAGAAAAACGATTAGATGAAAAAATTAAATACCTAGATGAAATATGGATGGAAATGATATATGAAGGCGAATATGCGGAATATTATGATAAATTTGCAAAAGAAAATAACGAAGATGAACTCTTAAAAGAAAGCGATTATATTTTATTTGATTTAGACGAATACCATATAGATATAGCAAATGGTAATTATAGAACATGGATATATGAAAAAGAAGTAGCTGATATAAAAATTAAATTAAAAAAAACAAAAGAAAAAATTCAAAATGATATAAATGATTTAAATATTAGAGCAGGTATTATAATAGCATTTTTAAGAGATTATAAAGAATAAACAACCATATAACATTTATTGTTATTTTTCAAAAAATTTTTATTACCATTATTAAAAACTTTAATATCTAGATCATCATACATAACAAAATTTTCATCTATTTCATTCTTACATATAGCATAATAATGTCCTCCATTTAAATCTCCAATATGACACCCAATTGACTTAATATTATAAGAAACTTCTTGTTCGTGATTAGATAATATGCAACCATTTTTAATATTAATATTTTCATTAATATCAATTTTAGCATTATTTTTTTTATTAATATAATTATATCTTTTTAAGAAAAAAACTAAAACATTAGGTACTTTCCATAATTTTTGCATTTTTTTATATTTAGTACATTTATTACATTTGTCACATTTCCATTCATCTTTGTTAGTAGTATGTCTTAAATAATCTCTAAATAATGAAGTTAATGAAATAGATTCGTCAGTATCTTTTAAATCAAGTTGAATGGCAGTAAATGGTTCAAAATTATAACTATTATTATTACATTCAGTACATTCAATAATATTTAAAATAACACCTTGAACATTTTGTAACCATAAACTATTTTTGTTATTATTAAAATTATTAATAATATAATCAGCTTTGATATTAATTTGTTTATCTGTAATTTTTAAATTATCAAAATATTTTTCGTATTTTATTTTGGGAATATAATCTGATATTTCATCTGAAATTTTTTCAAATAATAATAACCATAATTCAGTTAAATCTAACTGTTCGCCAAAATTAAATACTGTTAAATTATCAAATAAATTTTTAACAAATTTATTAGGACTTAATGAATTATTATCATTATACATAATATTAAGAATTTCTTTTAATTCAATTGCCAATGTATTATTAGCAACATCTTGATTTAATATACTATTTCTAAGAAAAGCATTTCTACAAATAATTTGTATTAAAGTATTAATAGCGCACGTATTACCTAAGTTTTGCAATCCTTGCATTATTAATAATAAATAATATTTATTATTTTATATAAAAAATAAAAAATGATATATTATATAATATTAATTATAACACAATGTCATTTGAAGTGGAAAGGAAGCAATTTTACGATACTATTTACGATGATGATATAAACGACTATATTAATGGTGATTTTATTGCAAATATAAAAAAGAAAAATCTAGAGAAGGAAGAACAAGATATTGTTAATATGTCAATAACAATTGATTATTATTTTCATAAATATAATATTGAAAATAATAAAGAAAATGTTGAAAAATATATGGGTATGTATAATGAAATTATTAATAACAATTTTGTAATTATTGGTAAGGAAAATAAAATTCCATTTTATAAAACAAAAGAAGGAATTGAACATGATAAAGAAATCAAAGAAAATGAGGAATATGAAAATGATAAAAAATTACATTATCAACAATATTTTATGAGATATAGAGATATTGATTATATCATTGAATATTACAAAAAAATTATTGAAGAATTTGAAAATAAGGAATATGATATAGATGAAAATAATACAAATATCAGTGATGATGAAAGTTATACATCAGATATTGAGGATTACATGTATGATGAATATTGTGAAGATTATAATGAAGAAGACGAATATTATGATGAAGGAGAATATTATTAAATATTTAAAAAAATGATTAATATAATTAATTATCTATTTTTTAATTATGTCAATAAATAGTAATAATAATAAAATAAGAGAAGACTACAAAAATTTACTTTCAAAAAAAACGAAGTTAAGTCAAATTGAATTGGATGATTTAGAAATAGGAATATTTAATTCTTCATTAGATTATGCAACTGAAAATAAAATACAATTATCTTGGCAATGTCAACAATTTATAGAAATATATACAAATATTGCAAGATGTATTTATAGTAATTTAGTAAGAAAAACATAAATAAATAATAAAAACTTATATTCGCGATTAAAAAAAAAAGAGTTTATGCCGCACGAATTGGCATATATGAAACGCGAAGAGTTATTTCCTGAAAAATGGCACTTAATTATTGAGAAGGAAAAATTAAAATTAAAAGAAGCATATGAATTTAAACAGGTTTCAATGTCCGATTTAATTAAATGTGGTAAATGTAAAAATAATAAAGTATCTTACCAAGAATTACAAACTCGTTCGGGAGATGAATCAATGACAATTTTCTTTACATGTATTGTTTGTGGACATAAATGGAAAACATAATTTATTACTTAAGATTTAGTACTAAATTATATAATATATGCAATTTTAATGAAAAAAGAAATTAAAAAACATTATACAAATATTGACAATATATATAATTATATTTTAGGACATAATTTTACTAATATTAGTTTGTTTTATAATTGTATGATTGAATTAATAATACTACTTAAAAATACACTGTGTGAAATAAGTAATATATACAGTAAATATGTATTATTTCCAGAATTAGAAAAAATTTATAATTTATAATCAATTAAATAAGTTGATAAATTATTTGGGATAGATGTTAAATTACCTTTTAATATATTATTTATTTTTTTTAAGATTTTATTATGATCATCACATCTATTAAATTTTCTTGTTTTTGTTGTTCTAAAATAACATACATTATTTTTATTATACAAAATATATGTTTTTAATTTTTCTATATCATCAATAGAAAATTCGTGAACATCATTATTTTCTTTATTAATATTAATAACATTATAATCTAATTTTAAACCTTCGCTAGTATCTTTATAACCATTTATAATTATTTCATCATTATGAACTTTTAAATGACATTTTTTACATAAAATAACTAAATTATGTTCAATATTTTTGTGATAATTCTTAAAAAATCCATTATTATCAGCATTACATTGAAAATTAATATGATGTGTGTCACTACTTTCACTATTACATAATGTACATTTTTCAATATTTAAATTTTTATTATAATGAGATTTATCCAATCCAATAATAAAATTGTCCGTTCCTTGTAATTCTTTTCTAATTTTTTCAGCATTTATCATAAAATTAATTGGCATATCAAGTGCTTTACAAACTTCAATACCATATACACTTGAACCAGAACCTTCTTTTAATTTTCTTTCATAATATATAATATCATTAACAACTGATATATGTAAATGAAATACATCAAGTTTTTTATTATCAATATAATCTTTTAATAAATTAATTTTTGTAAGTTCATGCAAATGTGTTGCTAATATAAAACTACTTGATTTTGATAATAAGTTATCTATTGCAGATGCAACAATTGCTATTCCGGAAGTAGATTCGGTACCATTGCATATTTCGTCACCAAGTATTAAACTATACTTATTAGATCTTTTTAAAATATTTCTAAGTTCGATCATTTCTACAGTAAAACTACTTAAACCTTTGTAAATATTATCACTACCGAAAATTCTAGTAAATACATGATGATATGGTTCATAAATAAAATTTTCAGACGATACATACATACCACTTTGAGCCATTATAATATTTAATCCAATTGCTTTCATTAATGAACTTTTTCCAGAAGAATTAACACCATAAAGTAAAATACCTTTTTCAGATAATTCAATATCATTGCCAATATATTCTTTATTTTGATTAATTCTTTCAATAATTGGATGTCTAATAGATTTTGCATTAATAAAACCCAAATTCTTTTCAGCAAAGTGAGGTCTATAATATCTATAATCATATGAATTCCGTGCATTACAACATGTTATATCAATATCGGCAATACTATTAATAATATCATCAAGAATATTATTAAATTTTTGTATAAAACTTGACATAAAATCCTTATAATAATTTATTGATAATTGTGATAATTCAGATATAGTATCATTTAATTTTTTTGAGTAATCATTCAAATCAGTAGTACTAATTTTAATATAACCTTGTTGTTGTGATATAATATTTATTTGATTATTATAAGATATTGATTGTAAATTTTGAAATCTTTTTTTTGTTATTTGAATATGATAACCTTCCCTATCAGTATATTCTAATTTACAAAAAGTATCTTTATCATTATTTTTTCCAATATCAATAATATCAGTAACTATATTATTTATTTTCTTCATTAAGTTATTTTGTAATTCATCTAATTCATCAATCTTTTCATATAACCCTTTATTAAAAATAGAACCTTTTATTTCTAGTATATTATATTTGCATGCAGAATCTATATTTATTACAACATTATAGTAATTAATAATATCATCAATTTTTAAAACATTATTTGAATATTCCAAAATTTCACAAATATCTTTTGCATTTTGCAAGGATATATCAAAACCATACCATTCATGAGGATGTAGTTTAAGCAATGTTAATTTTCTTTTTATTCTTTCTAAATCTAATATTTTGCTTAATTTTTTAGAAATTTTTTTATATAAATTATCATTAAGAAATAATTCTATTTTATCATATCTTTCTTTTAGTTCTTTTTTACAAATAATAGGATTTAATAATCTATCTTTAAATAATCTTGAACCAAATGATGTATTACATCTATTTAAAATGTCAAGAAGTGGTTTATCATTATTATTCAAACTAATGATATTTAGTTGTAAAGTACTATCATATTCTAAATTCAAATATTTATTAATTTCAAGAATTTCAGGTCTATAAATATCATGTAATATATCTGAATTATGATCATATGCAAATTGTAATAAATAACAAAATGATATTCTAGCAAAATTTAAAAATTCTAAATTCAATAAATCAATTATTGAAAGTTGTGTTTTAACACTTTTATAAACCTTCTTCAATATTTTTTCTTGATATTTAATATCTTGCATAATATCAATATATTCATATTTATTCCATAATTTATGAATTAATATACTATTTAAATTTAAATTTAAAATTATTTCTTCTTTATCTTTTTCATTTAAACTATTATCACATAAAAACACAATTTCACATGGATTATAATTGATAATTAACCTATATACTTCATTATTAACCAGATCAATATCATCTTTACTTGAACCAACTTCATATACATAACATCTTCCTGTACTAATATCAATAAATGAAATGCCCACAACTAATAAATTATTTATTTTTTCATAGTATATAGACATCAAATAGTTATTTTTTTTTGTATCTGAATTGATATTCATCCCTGGACTCATTATTTCAGTTACTTTTCTTTCTGGATTAGGAGGTTCAGTTACTTGTTCAATCATTACAATAGTGTAATTATTTTGTAATAATATATTTTGATATTTTGCAATTGTATAAAGTGGAAACCCCGCCATTAAAGGATTATGAGTATTAACTTCAACAACAGATTTATTTTTTTTTGATATTGTAATATTACATATATCAGCAATTTTATAAATTTCACTATCTGTATCATCAGTTATTGAATATAATTCAAAAAACGACCCCACTTGCATTAAAACAATTGTTTTATCTCCATATTTTTTTTTATATTCTTTCATATAAAAAACATAGTCATCTATTATCATTATGATATAGATAATATATATTATTAAATTCTTATATATTCATATAACTCAAAATAAAAAAAATTGATAAATTTATTAATATTAAAAAAATTAATAAATACAAAATATGGATTTAAATATTCTAGAGTTTTTTATCGACGAATCAAAAAATTTTTTAGGAGGTGTTGTAAATAAAATTGGTTCTACAAAATTTAATAATATTTATTATAGATATTTAGATTATTACGAGTTAAACAAATCTATTTGTAATTTTAAAACTGTTAATTATTTTGCAATTATGTTGCCAGTATTCATATGTTTTGTATTATATATTATAATAATATTTATTACAAAAAATGTGTTTAATTATTATTTGCTAGAAAAAAAGAAACACGTCATAATAAATAATAAAAGAAAATGTTCTACTTATGCAATGGTTGATTATAGAAAAAATAAAATACATAAAAAAAATTTCAACAATTTAAACAACAAATCGTATCCTTGAAAAAATTCACCAAATATTTCACTACGAAGGAATACAAATATAACAGCGATTCAACTAAACAGTAATTATATAGATTGTTTAGAATCTTGACAGATTGTCTTCTAATTATATTGTATTTTTACCCTTTATGTAAAACATAGGATTTTTTTTCCCCCATCTTTCAGGGTAATTTAATATTTTTAAATTTGAATCAATTTTTATTAATTTATACATTTTTTAATACATTTTTAATAATATAATATAGTAATTTAATAGAAATGACTGAATATAAATTGGTAAAACATAAAGTTATTTTAGAAAAAAATAGAAACATTTACAAAAAAAAAGGAAGTAATAAAGAATATGTAAAATATAAATGTAAAATGATGAATGTGGTAAAATATAAAAAAATGAAAACTAAAAAATTACCAAAAAAAAGAAAATTATCAAGAAAAAGAGGAGGGAATTATGTAACAACACAATTTGAGAGCTTAAAAGACCATGAAAAAGCATATGTGTTATTAAGAGGAATTCAAGATCAATTCAATAAACAAGAATATTCGTGGAGACACCGTATCAACCCTCGTACTGAGGCATTAATAGAGTTAAATAATTATCATATAAGTTTAATTATTAACCACGAAAAACACTTAAACGATAAAAAAATCAATCTCTATGCATTTCTTGGTAGACTGATAAAGATTAATATAACACATATACCTAAAACAGTTTCACATCTCTCTCCATATGACAAACCTATCAGTCCTGTGAAATCTAGTCATAACAGTCCTGTGAAATCCAGTCCTATCAGACAACGCATAGGTAGCAATATTGGATACATTTCTCGTTACATATCCGGGATTCCCATAGAAGGCAACACATGTGATGAAAAAGACGGTAATGAAAAAAAAGTGCATTGTAGAGTATATCACGAAAAAACTAAACAATACTTAGTAGATCCGGATGGAAAGTGTTATAAAAAAAATCAATGTATAGTAAATGCAGAAGGTATTAAAAGTTATGACAATGGAGTCATTTCCGCAATCACGAGGGGGGACAATGCACAAAATGCTGCGTACGCCGCCGCCGCTACACGAAAAGGCGGTAAGAAAAGAATGATTAAATAAATCCGTAAAAACTAAAAAATTAAATAAATACCATAACATTATAAAATTCTTCACTTGAAATAGTTTCTTTTTCAATTAATAATTTAGCAACATTTCTAATATTATCAATATTATTTTCAAGAATATTTTTTACATGTTTATAACTTTTATTAACAATTTTCAATATTTCTTTATCAATTTTATTTTGTAATGATTTTGATATTTCATTTTCATTAATACCATATGTACCTATTTCTTTAGACATTCCATAATCAATAATCATACTTCTTGCAATTGACGAAACTTTTTCTAAATCATTACTTGCTCCCGTAGTAATTTCGTCTGCACCAAAGATAATTTCTTCTGCAACTCTTCCGCCTAAAGCAACTAAAATAAGCGATTCTAAATAATCTTTTGTTAATAATCCAGATGCAATTCTTTCTTCATCAGGAGTAAAAATTGTTAATCCTCCAGCATTACCTCTTGGTGCAATTGAAATCCTTGAAACTTTGTCATAATTTTTTTTATATGCTGCAACAATTGCATGTCCTGCTTCATGAACTGCAATAATTTCTTTCATTTTCAAAGAGTTATTATTATTTTTCTTATGTGATCCTAAAGTAATTCTATCTAATGCCGATATAATATCATAATTAGTAATAGTTGTTGCATTATTTCTTACTGTAAATATAGCAGCTTCGTTCATTAAATTTTCAAGCGAAGCACCTGAAAAATTTGGTGTACTTTTAGCAATTTCGCGTAGATTCACATTTTTAGATAATGGTTTATTTTTAGCATATAATTTTAAAATTTCTAATCTACCTTCGTAATCAGGATTATCAATATATACTCTTCTGTCAAATCTACCGGCTCTTAATAAAGCATTATCTAATATATCAGCTCTATTTGTTGCAGCAATTACAATAACGCCTGTATTACCTTGAAAACCATCCATTTCTGTAAGTAACTGATTTAGAGTTTGTTCTCTCTCATCATTTCCCATCCCCATTCCACTACTTCTTTTTCTTCCAATAGAATCAATTTCATCAATAAAAACAATACATGGAGCGTTTTCTTTAGCATCTTTAAATAATGTTCTAACTCTTGAAGCACCCGTTCCAGCAAATAATTCAATAAATTCTGAACCAGATACAGAGAAAAATGGAACACCGGATTCTCCAGCAACAGCTCGTGCAAGTAAAGTTTTTCCTGTTCCTGGAGGTCCTTCTAAAATAATTCCTCTTGGAATTTGTGCACCTAATTTAGTAAATCTTTCCTCGTCTTTCAAAAATTGAACAACTTCAACGAGTTCTAATTTTGCAGTATCAATTCCAACAACATCATTAAATTTTACATTAGTTTTTTTTATCATTTTAAGATTTTCATTTTGATTCATAATCATATTATTGCCAAATCCAACATTATTTCTGGTAAATATTCTTAATACTTGAATAATTACTAAAAAAACTATTAAATATAAAACAATTCCTTGTAACGCTTTTGTATATTCAATAATGTCTTTATTTTGTACTTCAACAATTACATTATTATCAAGTAATGTATCCATTAATTTATTATCATATGGTAATAAATCTATTTTAAATATTTTTTCTTTATCATCTTGTAATAATATTTTTTTGCCATCATCCATGAAAAATGTTTTTTTTATGTGACCATCTTCAACTTGTTTAATAAATTCACCATATCTAATATTTTCAATTTCTTGTTTTTTAAAGAATTTATTAATATAAGGTTTAGCATTCTCAAGAAGACATAAGGGTTTTAAATTAAATTTTTTAATATGAATAGTATTAACAAAACTATATACATAATTAAAATATAAAACTATAAATAAAAAAAAAAATTTATTCATATTATAATCATAAAATATGATTTAAACTTATATATTTTTTTGGAAAAAAGTATAAGTTAATTATTTTTTTACTACTTGGTTATTTTTTTTTTATAGGTATTGGTAAATAGTTTACTTTAGGACTTTGATGCTGAATATTTTCTTCCCGTTTTGGGGAAGTTTTTTTTATAGGTATTGG
>Ga0213866_10002777_pt1 | contig 12144 bp, 6 predicted proteins | sample PICome_11_FD_160079 | JGI IMG/M metagenome (GOLD analysis project Ga0213866, IMG submission 160079) | Coastal seawater microbial communities near Pivers Island, North Carolina, United States - PICO284 | ecosystem: Environmental > Aquatic > Marine > Coastal | place: USA: North Carolina... | reverse complement strand
TACATGGCGGGTCTCCTGATCTCGTGTTGCAAAGGACATCCTCGTAGGATGCCACCTGTTGAGACGGGCGACCCGCTACATAGTTTCACTCCTGTCGGTGCTCGCATTCCGATGCGATTGATCTTGGCGCGCAGAATCTCGCAGGGAGTGCGGAAAGCTCGCAGGCGATTCTGATTGGTTAACTGATGTGCCTGGCTTTCTCGCATTCAGCAATGTCGCTCGATTCAAGAGATGAGTGGTTCGCGCAGAGGCGCAGGGACGCAGCGCCTGGCGGATGAGCTGGGATGCCGTGGCAAGTTTGAGTTAGTCGATCAGAGCGACGAGCCTTCTGATTCTTCAATAATCTGAAGAACAGAAACATCTATCTGCGCTGATAAACTAAGCCTCAGCCAGCAATCGCCACGTCACTTCTCTCGCGCTCTCCGCGTCTTAGTTCAGCGCCCTCTGCGAGATTTCTTGGCGCACCTAAACTTTGGCCCTAGGGATTTCGGATCTCACGCAGAGCTCGCCGAGTGAAGACGCAGAGCGCGCGAGAGACCTACTCCAATGATTCATCGCGAGGGCAATGCGAATGGGGAAGGTCAGCTCTTTCTATCAATTCAAAGAGGCAAGCAAGCAGATGCCGGTGATTGGATCAGCTTGATCCGATAGCGCTTCATCCGCCAGGCGCTGCGGCCCTGCGCCTTTGCGCGAACCACATCTTCTCTGAAATTGAATAGCGCTGCTGAACACGAGGAAGCTAAGCGCTTCGATCAGCGAAACAGAATCGCCTGCGAGATATCGCGCGCCAAGAACAATCGCATCGGAATGCGATCACCGGCAAGAGCCGGTTCCACTGCGAGAAGCGAAGCGTCACCTGCGGCTAGCGCAGCTTGCTTCAACTCCCTACAATGCTCGATTCTCTTGTATTCGGTCCGGGTTGCCTCGGGCCGAATGCTGTTTCCCGACGACGAGCACGAGACGAGTACGCCATGTCACCGCAAGAACTGATCATCAAGAAGCGCGAAGGACTCACGCTTCAGAGCGACGAAATCAAAGCCATCGTTGCGGGCATCACCGACGAAACGTGGACCGAAGGCCAGGCCGCCGCGTTTGCCATGGCCACCTACTTTCGCGGCATGGAAACGCCCGAGATGGCAGCCTTCATGCAGGCGATGGCCAACTCCGGCACAGTGATGGATTGGAGCGATGCTGGCTTCGATGGCCCGGTGATCGACAAGCATTCCACCGGCGGCGTGGGCGACAAAGTCAGTCTGATGCTCGCGCCGATGATGGCAGCGTGTGGGTGCTTTGTTCCGATGATCTCTGGCCGCGCACTTGGTCATTCGGGCGGCACGCTGGACAAGCTGGATGCGATTCCCGGCTATGTGAGTCAGCCAGATCTCGACACGCTGCGCCGCGTGGTGAAGAGCGTGGGCTGCGCGATCATCGGCCAGACCAGCGATCTCGCGCCCGCTGATCGCCGCCTCTACAGCATTCGCGATACCAGCGGCACGGTCGAGATTCGCGAGATGGTGGTGTGCTCGATCCTCTCGAAGAAGGTCGCCGAGGGACTCGATGCGCTGGTGATGGACGTGAAGTTCGGCAACGGCGCGTTCATGCAGGACTTCGAGAAAGCACACGCGCTCGCGACCGCGCTCGTCGAAGTGGCTGGGCTCGCTACGCCTACGCTACCCACAACCGCCTGCATGACCGACATGAATCAGGTGCTCGGCCTGACCGCAGGCCACACCAACGAAATGCGGGAGGCGATCGACTACCTCACCGGCAAGCATCGCGATGAGCGGCTGCACGAAGTCACGATCACGCTCTGCGCGCATGCGCTCTTGCTGGCGAAGCTCGCTGATTCGATTGAAGATGCGCGCGCCAAGGCGCAAGCCTCGCTGGATAGTGGAAGAGCGACGGAGCTTTTCGCGAAGATGGTGCGCGAGCTGCATGGCCCGAGCGATCTGATCGAGCGTGCGAGCGAGCTTCTGCCTTACGCCGAAGTTGAGATCGCCGTCGAGCCTGCGCAAGCGGGCTACTTGAGCGCGGTGGATGCGCGCGAGATCGGGTACGCAGTGATCGCGCTCGGCGGCGGTCGCCTCAAGCCGACGGACAAGATCGATCATCTCGTCGGCATCAGCGACTTCCGCAACATCGGCGATCAAGTTGGCCCCGGCGCGCCGATCTGCAAGATCAACGCGCGCACGCAAGCCAAGGCTGAAGAGATCTCAGCGCGCGTGCTCAAAGCGTGTGGCGTGAGCGCTGACGCGCCGAAGCTGACGCCGGTGATTCGCGAAATCATCAAGCAGTAATACGCGTGTGAGGACGATGAGCGCGTCATGCCGAGCGCGCTTAGATCGGTTCTCGATTTGCTTTGGGCTGGGTGTCGTCATCCTGACCGGAGGCGCAGCCGCAGGGGAGGGGTCCCTTTTCGAGTAGCTGAGAGCATTTCTCGATTTGGTTTCGACGGCGTGCGCCGTCATTCCGAACGCCATAGGCGGAGGAATCACCTCTACCTTCAGTCGCGCTTCCCACGATTGCACACAAAATGCTTCGCGATTAGCGATACGTATGCAAAGAAAGTGCAGCCTTGCTCGCAAGGGTGATCCCTCTGCCTATGGCGTTCGGGATGACGGTGATGAGCCCAAAGCAAATTGAGAATTGCTCTGAGCTCTGCGTTGCGTTCGCCGATGGCGCTGAGCTCCGCCTCTTGGAAGCTTCGCTTCCTGAGAGACGGCTCTTTCGTTGCGCAGTCTCGCGCTGCGAGACGTGCTCACTCCAGAGTCCTCCCTCCCTTGCGCTGCCTTCGGGACGACGGCGTGGCTAGGAGCGGGCTTTGACGTCTTCGCTATCCAGCATGCGGGCAAGGGCTTCAGGATCGCTGATCGGCGAGGAGCCGTTCTTTGCGCTGCACACGTAAACGCAGACCGAGCCGCCAGCGCTGACCTGGCGCTTGGTGTAGGGAATCAGCTCCAAGATTTCAGCGGCTTCGCTCTCCTTGCGCATCGCGATCGCCGTCCGCGGCATGAAGCGTCGGCGCAGCACATCAAGGAACTCGCTGAGCGGAGGCGTGCCTTCCTTCGGCGAATCAGGCACGGAGATGATGATCTCTTGGCCCTTGGCCATCATCAGTTCAAGCGACACCATCATTTGCGGGAAGTTCGACGGGCGCTGCTTCATCTCGCGCGAAAAGCCTTGCAGGATATCGCTCGCGGCTTGCTCGAAATCGTCGCGCTCGCAAAGGCGACCGAGGCGCAGCAGCAGCTCCGCAGCGATCGCATTGCCGTTGGGACCAAACTCGTCAGTCAACTCTTTGCGTCGAGCGACAAGGCCGTCCGTCACGTCCTGCGCGAAGTAGAGGCCGCCGCCGCGCAAGTCGGCGAAGCGACCGAGGAAGTCTTCGCAAAGCTCAATCGCGATGTTCAGAAGCGGCAGGTCGAAGGTGACCTGGTAGACGTCAAACGCAGCTTTGGCGAGGTAGGTGTAGTCATCCAGGAAGGCTGGCTGGAAGGCTTTACCAGTCGCGCAGCAGTGAAAGAGCTCGCCTTCGTCATCTCGCAGATTGGCCAGCAGGAAGTCGAGCAGCTCGCGAGCGCGCGTGATGTAGGAGTCGTCCTTCAGAATCCAACCGGCGCGAGCAAGGGCAGAAACCATTGCGGCGTTGTGCGAGGTGATCAGCTTGTCGTCCGTCGCAGGCGGCTTGCGATTGGCGCTGCGGTGCTCCAGCAGCTTGGCCAGCAATTCGCCAACGCGAGGATTCACCAAGTCCGGATCAGTGGCAGCCAAGCCCCCGACGCCAGCGACGCCGCGCTGACCGAAGTGCAGGATGTTGCGGCCATTGTGAGCGTCGGTGGACTCGTCAGTGTAGTTGCCGCCATCCATGAAGCCGTAAAGGTTCGAGATGATCGCAGCGTCGCTCTCGCCAAGAATTCCGACCAACTCGTTGTCGGCGTAGGTGTAGAACTCGGCGCGCGGGTCTTTGTCCGAAGCGCCATCAGGGTCTGCGCCAACGGCGGTGAGGAATGCTGGCGTGCCCTCAATCGGCATGTCGCGCAGCACGAAGTCGAGCGCGGTCCGTACCACTTTGCGGTAGAAGGGATCGCCACTTTGCTGCACCGCTTCCAAGAAAGCTTGGATGACGCGAGCCTGATCGCCAAGCGCTTTGCCGAAGTGCGGCTGATGCCAGCGATCATCGACCGAATAGCGATGGAATCCCCCACCGACGTGATCGCGGATACCACCTCGCGCCAGGCGTCGCAGGGTCAAGTTGATCATGCCGTTGATGCGTTCGGCGCCAGGCAGATGGCGAGCGCGTTGCAGGAACGCGAGCTCTGAGGTGGGCAGGAACTTCGGCCTGCGACCGAATCCGCCGTAGGTGGTGTCGAACTGGCGAACGAAGTGCGTGAGCGTGGTTTTGAGCGTGTCGATGCCCAGCTTCTTCGCCTCTTCGTCGAGCACGCCGGCTGATTCGGCTGTCTTAAGGAAGGCGGCCATGCGCTCGGCGTCTTCCGCAACGCTTCCGCGCCGATCCTTCCAAGCACCGAGCACACGCTGCATGGCAGAGATGAAGCCGATCTTGTTTGGGCTATCGAGGGGAGGCATGAATGCTGCGAGAAAGAAGGGCCTGCGCAAATCATCCATAACGACAGAGAGCGGCCAGCCGCCACTGCGCCCTGCTCCTTTTGCGCCATATTGATAGATCGCGTCTACGTCGGGGCGAAGCTCGCGATCGAGTTTGACGGGGATGAAAAGCTCGTTGAGCAGACGCGCAACTGCTGGATCGGCAAATGTTTGCCGCTTCATCTGCTCGCACCAGTGGCAGGTGCGGTAGCCGATTGTCAGAAAGACGGGCTTGTCTTGTTCGCGCGCACGCTGGAACGCTTCTTCGCCCCAAGGCATCCAGTTGATCTGGCGGACCATGGTGTCGCGTCTGAAGATGGCGGTTTTGGTGACCTGCTTTTTGCCGCTATCTTGCGGTTCAGCGGGCGGCTGTTGATTGGCGGCGTCATTCATGCCTTGCGTATCCATCCCGTCCATCTTCGCTGGGCCGATATCTGCGTCAATTTTATGATATTGCCCATTGTGGGTTAGCACAATTGTTTCAGAGCGTGATCCATTTTGCAACACTCGATCAAGAGCGCAGCAAAGGCTTTGAGCTGAGCGCCGATTTGAGCAGCATCGGATCAGAATTCAAATCATCTTATATGCCTATTTGATTCATGGATCTGCCATCTCGTCTGGAAGGGCACTAAGCGCGGCGGCTAGGCGTCTTTTTCCGCTTGCAAGCTGGACCGCAGGCGCTAGATTCTTACTCGGGTCACCTGCGAGTGAATTTCCGAACCTGGTCAGGGCAGAAATGCAGCAGCCATAAGGTTTGAACCTGTGCAGGCGGCCCACTTTTCGTTTTAGGGAACGCCACTCGGGTGCGCCCCAGCGATCGCAATTCATCTTCGAGAAAAGTCTTCTCGGTCTTGTCTAGTAGTCGCGATAGCCTATGCTCTCTGAGCGCTGAGCTGGTTTGACCCGCGAGTGCGTGTTACCAATCACATGCTTCTTTGCTGCGACGGGAGTCGCTGCGAAAGGAAAAGAAATGAGCGAATCAGCTCCTTCCAACGATTTCGTGTCCGCGAACCCGGCCGCGTCTGACAAACCCGCAAAAGCGAAAACGACCTCCGGCCCACCAATCAGCGGGCATCCGGAAGCTCACACGCCTCGCGCCAAAGAGGGCAAAGCCTTCTTCGCGCAGTTGGATAGTGAACGCCCCAGCGGCGGTGACGATGACGATCATGATGACGAGGATGTTGCCCCTTCTGGACGCGCTCCTGGCCAGCGGCACGAGCTGCCGATTGATTTGCGGCAGGCTCCAGGCGAAGGCGACGAGCGCTTGCAGAAGATTCTCGCGCGTGTGGGTTTCGGCTCGCGTCGCAAATGCGAAGAGCTGATTCTCGAGGGACGCGTTGCCGTCAACGGCATCAAGCACGATCAACTCGGTGCCAAGGCCAACATCAATCGCGATGCGATCACCGTCGATGGCGAGCGAATCAAAGAGCCCAAGCCCGTTTACTTCATTATCAACAAGCCCAAGGGCTGGTACTGCACGGATGACGTGCCGGACAAGAAGATCCTCGATCTGATCCCCGGCGAGCACCCGCGCCTCTTCACCGTCGGCCGTCTCGACAAGTCCTGTGAAGGCCTAATGCTGGCGACCAACGATGGCCGCGTGGCGAACGTGCTGACGCATCCGCGCTACAAGGTGCCGAAGATTTACAAGGTGATCGTCAAGGGTCACATCAAGTTTGAAGAGGTCGCGCAGATCGAGCGCGCGCTCTTCCACTCCATCCGTGGCGGCGCTTTCGAGCGCATCAAAGTCCTCAAGCGCACGCCCAAATCGAGCGGCCTCCGCTTGATCGTGTACGAAGGATTGCCGCCGAGCTTCCGCGATATCTGCAACCGCTTCGGGCACTCGGTTAGCCGCGTGACTCGCGTGAAAGTCGGCCCGCTGGAGCTGGGTGGATTGACGCCCGGCCAAACGCGCAAGCTCGCGCCGGAAGAAGTGCTGGGCCTGACGCGCTTTGCTGACGAAGTTGAATCGGGCAAGAAGACGGTGAATGAGAAGCGTCTCGTCACCGCAGCTTGGATCAAGCAGGCAAGCGAGCGCACGCCGACCTTTGACCCGAAGGAAAAGGGCAACCGCTCGACCAGCTCAACGCCTGCGACCGGTCAGAAGAAGAAGCGCATCCAGATGGGCAAGCCTTCGCGCGATGGTGCAAAGCGCCCAGGCTCGGGCGCTCGTTCGAAGCCGTCGGCGGGGCGCAGGTAATCCCTTTCCATCAAAATGATAGATAGCAGGAGCTGGGAGACCGCGTGCCTTGAGTCGCACCTTCTGGCTCACACGCTCATCGATCCCCGCTATCATACGCCTAGGGAGTGCGGAGCCGCTTTTCGTCGTGTGAGGATTCACTACACAGTTTGCGTAATAAGCGGTGTGTTGGCAATATCGGCGCAGCAATTTCATTCCGACACGACTTGACGCATTGGGCGACGCATGAACATCTCAGCGCCACGATTTCTTACGCACAAAGCCCTCGCAATCGGCGTCTTGGCCGTCGCCGCGCTGCTTGCTGGATGTGGCGAAGTTGACCCAGCACCAGCGGCTCCAGCTACCTTCACCATTCTTGAAGACGGCGCCGATGCAATTGTTTGGGGAGGCGGCGCATCGCGCGTCGGCACCACGATCAACATCGCGCTGATTGATGCTGAAACCGGCGATGCAGTCAGCGCAAGCGATGGCGTGCAGATCATCTTCAGCGCTGCGGATGGCGGCGATCTTAGCCTTGTCGATCTGCCCGGCGATTCGCTGAGCTTCTCGGTCGATGCGCTGCAACCTCAGTGGATGAGCGTCGTTGATACGCAACAAGCGCGCACGATCAGCTTCTTCGGCAACGCGCAAGCGCCGCTGCGCCGCGAGTACGCCGTGCCGATCACGCGCCCAGTCAGCTACGATCTGAGCGTGCTGAATCTGCCCGCGAGCGTTGGGCTTGGCACGTCGACGCTGCAAGTTTTGGTGAACGGCAAGGACGTCAGCGCCTCGGCTACTCTGGATGAGGGCAGCGCGCAAATCACCCTTTCTAGCGGACTCGATCTGATTGATGCAGGCAGCTTCCGCAAGGGCCAGCCGGTGATGGTGTGCGCGCTGGTGCGCGACGCATCGACCGGACGCATCCAAGACGGCGTGGCCTTTGTCGATCAAGTTGGCATCACCGCTGATACGCAAGATTGGGTCAGCTTTTCGCTGATTGAAGCGGGCACAACGCCGGGCGGTCGTCGGCAAGTGCCGATGAGCTTCTCTTCCTTTGTTGAAGGCCAAGTGCTTGTGCCGACGCTGCAAGCTGGAGTCACTGCACACACGGAAGACTCGAAGGTTGTGCTCAGCAGCTCGAACGCTTACGGCGGTTGGGAGTTCTCTGGCCGCCTGCTCGGGCCGACGAACGCCAACACGAGCTATGAGGTCGACTACCCCATTTTCCGCGATGATGAGCTTGAAGTTGAAGCGGAACTCGATGCGGAGAAGGTGCGCGTCGAGCTCGCGCAAGACATCAGCTCAGGGCGAGTTTGGATTGATCTGCACGCAGAGGTGACCACGCCAGCAGCGCAGAACTTGCGCGCGAACGACCTGATGCTGAAGAGCGCGGTCGCGAGCATCGATCTCGCTACAACAAGCATCGGCGACGAGGCGCAAAGCGCGAACGCGTGGCTGGTTGCGGACATCGGCATGTCTCGCCGCATGCGCGCTGCACTCGTGCTGGATGACGAGAGCGGCAACCTGAACGCGCCCTGGCTTGCTGGACGCGACATCTTCCCGCTCACGATCAACGCTGCCAGTCTGCTCGCTGGCAATGATCTGCTGGAGCGCACCGATGGCGCGAAGGTCGGGCTTGGCATCAACGATCCCGGTGTGTTACCGGTTGTTGGAAGCTTCAACACGCTCGGTGACTCGCTCAATCTCAGCGTCGATGCGCGCATCAAACGCCCGGGTTCGCTCGGCTTCATCGAGTCGATTGAAACCAGCGTCGTCACGCCGATCAGCGCAGGCAACATGAACCTTGCGCAGGGGCGCTTGCACTTCGTGATGCGCAACGTGCAGACGCAAGAGGGGCTGATTCAGATTGAGGTCGGCGGTGATGTTGGCGGCGCGCCGCTCTCGCCGGTGAGCTGGACCTTGGTGCTTCCCATCGCTGCCACGCATGCCGCGGGTAGCAGCGAGTACAGCATTGCGCTTCCCCGCTTGGGCGCTGCTCCCAGCGATTACTCGCCCAGTACGAACGATGACGCGGTGAGCTTTTCGATTTGCCTGCTGGACATCACGGGCCTTGGACTGAACGATTCAGCGCTTGATTTTCGCGCGCTCGCAGCGGATAGCGGACGCGCACCTTTCTCGCTACCTGGCTCGCGCTTGCGTTCATTCGCGCTGGCCACGCTCGAAGATGTGGATCTGCAATAGACGTGTCTGACACCTCCAAAGCTTCATCTCCTCGCATCGGCGCGCTGATCCTCGCGGCTGGCGAATCAACTCGCACCGCCGATCTTGGCTCGCCCAAACAGCTCCTGCGTTTCGGCACGCGCACGCTTCTCGATCACGCCGTATCGAATCTCGGGATGAGCGAGATTGAGCGCAGCGTGCTGGTGCTCGGCGCGCACGCGGACAAGATTCAAGCTGAGCTTTGGCTGGATGAAGCCGAGATCGTGGTCAACGCGGATTGGCAACTCGGCATGATCTCATCGGTGCAAGCTGGCTTGCGCGCGCTTGGCGATCGCTTCGATTGGGTGCTGATTCTGCCCTGCGATTACGCGCTGATTGAGCGCACGACGATCGCGACGCTTCTGCTGCGCGCTTACGCCGAGCCGCAGCTTGCGCGAGCCGACAAGCGCGAGCCTGCGCCCCTGATCGCGCCGAGCTTCTACGGAAAGAGCGGCCATCCCATCCTGCTTAACGCGGAGCTGTGCAAGGCCGCCCTCGCGCTTGATACCGGCGTCGGGCTAGACGCCGTGGTGCAGGCCTACAAGCCTCAACGCGCTTTGGTTGAGGTTGATGATCCCGCGATCCACTTCGACGTCGACACGCCTGACGATTACCAGCGCGCGCTGAACGCTTGGCGCATGCGCTCTGAATCCCGCGAAGCTTACCTCAAAGCCATGGCGCGCTAAGCTAGAGCACTACTCGTCTTGCTTTGGGCTGAGCATCCGTCATCCCGACTGGAGGCACAGCCGCAGGGGAGGGATCCCGTTTCGATTCACCGCAACATCTCCAACAAGCGCAGCGATGCGTTCGCCAATGGCGCTCAGCCCCGCCTCTCGGAAGCTTCGCTTCCTGAGAGACGGCTCTTTCGTTGCGCAGTCTCGCGCTGCGAGACGTGCTCACTCCAGAGTCCTCCCTTCCGCTACGCTTCAGTCGGGATGACGACGCTTCAATCGAAAACGCTCTTGGGTCCAGCGAAATGCTGATCCCAAGAGCGTTGTGCGTTGGCTGAGATCAGCCGCCCAGAGCGCCGGTCGCGCGGGCGAGCTCAAGGCTTGCGATGCGTTGATTGATCTTCTCGCGCACGAAGTCGCGGCGAGCTTCCGTCAGCTTGCTCAGCGCTTCATCCACTTCAAAACTGGTTGCTGTGCCGTTCTCGCGACGAGTCTTCTCCGACTCGTACTCGGCGAGCGCGAGATCACGCAGCTTGTCCGCCGTGAGCACCGCTTGATTGCTGGTCTCCAGATCGCGGATGGCGTTCAGCACCTCAGAGATGACCTGCGTTTCCGCTTGGCGCACGAGCTGCTCGCTGCGTTGCAGTTCGAGTTCTGCGCGACGGGCAGCAGCGCGATCAGAGGTATTGAAGATCGGCACTTCGAGACTCAAGCCAGCGCCGTAGGTGCGATTATCGGCTTCGGCGAGGTTATCCCAAGAGCGGCCGTAGTCGTCGCCAGCGCCGTCGATACCGGCGGAGAGTGTGCCGCGCAGCGTTGGCAGAAGTTGCTGGTCGCGTTGACGCACGCGCACGATCGCGCTCTCCTGGCGCTCAATGAAGGCGCGCAGATCTTGGCGATCTTGCAGCGCAAGGCGCACCTGCTGGTTCACGTTAGGCACGCGCTCGGCGGCAACTTCATCAGCTAAGGCATCCTTGGGCATCAGGTTAATGCGGTAGCCATTCAGCTCTTTGTAAGCGTAAAGCATCTCGGGCAGAATCTGCACGAGCAGCGCGTCACTGCGTGCGCCAACCAACGCTTCTGCACGAATGATGTCAGCATCAATACGCGTCTTAGTCGCTTCGGCGCGTTCCACATCAAGCTTGATGCGCGTGCCGGCGGCGAGCTTGCGGCGCTCGGTCTCAAGGCCTTTGTCAGCGATGTCGAGCTGTGCGCGCAAGACCTTCAAGTCCTCCAGCGCGAGCACGAGATTCCAGTAGGCCTGTGCCACGCTGAAGCGAACTTCATGCAAGCTGTGGCGAGCATCTGACTTCGTAGCTTCAAGCTGAATGCGCGCGATGTCGAGGTCCGCGCGATTCACGTTGATGCCGAAGCCGTCGAGCAAGTCCTGCGAAACGCTAACGCCGAGGCCGCTCGACCACTCGAAAGCGTTGAAGGGGCTGTTCGTCGTGATGCGGCGGAAGTCGTGCGTCACCTGGACGGTCGTGCCGGTAAAGAAGCTCTGGCTGAGGCCGACGCCGCCGGTGGTAGTCGTGGTCTCTTCCTGATCGCGGGTGTCGCCGGGGAAGCGATTGGTAATCGGCGATTCGCTGCGATCAAGATTGAGGTCAGCGGTGAAGAGCAGATCCGTGTAGGCCTCCGCGCTATCCACGCTGGTCTCGGCGAGCTGCACGCTGAGATTCTCCAGCAGCACCGTGCGGTTGTTGCCGACGGCGAGATCAAAGCAAGAGGCGAGCGTGAGGAAGAGATCAACGGGCTCGCGCTCCTTCCAGTTGTCAGGCAGATCGCCAACTTCAACCACGCCTCGACGCAGCGGCGAAAGGCTGTCGCGCTCAACCGGCTGCTCGGCCATGCTGTCCAGCGCTTCCTCGAAAGCCTGCGAGTGGTAGTCGCGATCAGCGGTCGCATCGGTCGCGCACGCCGCCCCGGTCAAACTCGCGGCGATCATCGCGCCAGTGAGCCACGTTCCATTCATCAATGACTTGAGCGTAGTGGTCATATTCTGCCTGTCTTTCTCTCGCGTCCTGCCCGGATCTTGAGCAACTCTCGTCTCGTCTTCATCGCTGCTGGGTTTTGCCCAGGCCCGTGTCAAAGCTTGGCACGAGTCGCCGCCCTTCGTTATAGAAGGAGGGGCTATTCGGAAGGTGTAATCTACTCGTCGTCTGATTCAGTTGAACCCTTCGCAGAACGAATCTTTCTGCGGAAATTTTCCAGCGTGTCACGCAGGAACACATGGCTGTGCGGCTGCATGGTAATCAAAAAGTGTCCATCGCCGTCAGAGCTTGAACTCATCGAGTCGCCCTCATCGCCGACGATCTGACTCAGCATCTCCCACATTTCATCGAGCACGCCAACGCGGATCGAGTCGATGTCGTCCTGACTGAGATTGCGTAGGGGCTTGTTGACCTCGTCTTCGAAAGAAGGATCGACGTCCTCTTCGTCTTCATCTTCATCGCTGCTTAGCTTGGC